>JAEIGA010004946.1_pt1 | contig 20468 bp, 22 predicted proteins | sample 9270691 | NCBI WGS metagenome assembly JAEIGA01 (sample SAMN17057246, study PRJNA624740) | gut metagenome | biome: biome; isolation source: fecal sample | host: Bos grunniens | place: China: Xizang | collected 2019 | reverse complement strand
GGTTGTGGTCGCATCCGGCAACGATCTCAACGTCGGGCTGTGCCTTCAGTGCTTTGATGTGGGATCCTGCGATCCATCCGCATCCGATGAAAGCGATACGGAACTTCTTGTTTGCATCAATTTTGACTTCTTCATGTACTTCCTTGAAAGCATCAAGATTCGCATTGGTAGCCATAATAAATATTCCTCCGTTTTTTTATTGTTTAGCCATTCGTGGCTTAAGGTACTTTAGCAGCCGATGGATTTAAGATACTCGCGGCTCTTGGTGATGCACTCCATAGGAGTGAGACCCATGCTGGGATTGTCCTGCTCAACGATCACCCATTCGGCACCGGCATCCTTGGCCGCTTCCAGAATAGCGGGGAAGTTCTGCAGACCGCTGCCCACAGGGCGGAACTCAAAGTTCGAGGGGCGTTTGGGGGCTTCGGACTTGATGCCGATCAGCTCATACATATCGTCGGATTTTTCGCCGAAAAAGTCCTTCAGGTGTACAACGGGAGCACGTCCGGTATATTTACGGATATATGCGGCCGGCTCCTCACCGCCAACATTTACCCAGCAAACGTCAAGCTCGGTCTGAAGATTTTCTGCGGAAACCGCATCGTAAAGCATATCGAGTGCGTACTTGCCGTTGATCTTAATAAACTCAAAATCATGGTTGTGATAGAGAAGCTGCATTCCCATTTCCTTAGCGGCCTTACCGATCATGTCGATATCCTCGATGGTTTTTGCCCAACCGTCGGAGTCAGGACGATCCGCGGGAACGAGGTAGGGAACGGCTACGTATTTGCAACCGATTTCCGCGTAGATAGCCAGCGTTTCCGCAGGGGCCTTTCTCAGGTCGGCAAAGGGAACGTGAGCCGAGATCGGAACAAGACCGATTTCCTCGCACATTGCCTTGATCTCAGCGGCAGAGTACTTGCCGATGCCGGCAAATTCCACGCCATCATATCCCATGGTCTTTACCTTTTCGAGCGTGCCGCGCAGATCGGCAGCCACGTCACCGCGAACGGAATAAAGTTGAACAGCTACTTTGAATGCCATTTTCAATTCCTCCTGCTTAAATAAATTTTCAAAATTCATTTCGATAATTTAATTATAAGACACAAATGATGATTTTACAAGACAAACAAAGCCTTTTTTCGGACAAATATTGCTATTCTTGTCCAAGTCGGGGCTTCAACTAAAGAGAGGCGTGGAGAAATAACGTTCAGCCGTGTCAGGAAGGACGGTGACCACGGTCTTGCCCTTTCCCAGTTTCTTCGCCAGCTTAATGGCGGCGGCCACGTTGGTGCCGCTGCTGATGCCGCACATGATTCCTTCTCTGGAGGCCAGCTCCTTGGAGGTTTGGATCGCTTCCTCGTCGGTAACGATACAAACGTCATTGTAGATGCTGCAGTTGAGGATCGGGGGGATGAGTCCGTCGCCGATGCCCATCTGCACGTGTGTGCCGATCGAGCCTCCCGAAAGAATGGCTGCATTCTCCGGCTCAACTGCCCAAATGGTTATGTCAGGGTTCTCGGCTTTAAGTGTTTCGCCGATGCCCGTGATGGTGCCGCCCGTACCGATGCCCGAGCAGAAGCCGTGAATCGGCTTTCCAACCTGTTCCAGGATCTCAACCGCTGTCTGCGAGCGCTGGATCTCGGGGTTGGCAGGATTTTCAAATTGCTGAGGAACAAAAACCTTGGGGTTTTCTGCCTTCATGCGAAGGGCGGTATTCAAGCATTCCTCAATACACGCGCCGATGTTTCCGGCGTCATGGACCAGAATGACCTCCGCGCCGTAATGCTCTACCAGCTTTCTGCGCTCTTCGCTGACCGAGTCCGGCATAATGATCTTGGTTTTGTAGCCGCGGACCGCACCGACCAGAGCAAGGCCAATTCCTTGGTTTCCGCTGGTGGGCTCAACAATAACGGTATCCGCATCGATCAGCCCCTTTTCCTCCGCATCGCGGATCATATTGTAGGCCGTGCGGGTCTTGATCGAGCCGCCGACGTTAAGACCTTCAAATTTTACTAAAATTTCCGCACCGTCTTCAGGGGCAATGTGTGACAGGCGAATGATGGGCGTATTTCCCATCGCTTCGAGGATGTTGTTGCAGATCATATAGACAATCCCTTCAATGTTTGTATATGGATAGAATTATTATAGCAGAAACTTATAAAAAAGGCAAGAGGTTCCTTGTAATTTTTGTCATTTTTCTTGTTTTTAATTGCGTATATTAAACATATGTACAACGTATTTCGGATTGGTTTTATTATCAGTAAATGCAAAAACCTCAAAAATGACCCGTAGGTGACCAATTTATGAATGAAATTGCAAAAAGAATACGAATTTACTTGACTTTTGTCGAAAAAAGTGTATAATATTCTTGACAATCAACAAGGAGGAAATTATCAGATGTGGCATAGCTGCCAAAAGCAACTGGAATTGAAAATTCATTCTATGCCAAGCGGCTCGGTTTTCGGTATTGCCGATTTTGCAGAGCTGGCGGCTCCCAAGACGGTATCCAAGATGTTGGCGCGTCTGGAGGGGGAGGACGGTATTGAGCGTGTGCTTCGCGGTATTTATTGGAAGCCCGACGGTATTCACACCTCGCCCGATCCCGATCGCGTGGCCAAGGCATTGGCCAGGGAAAATACCTGGCAGCTTGTTCCGTGCGGTAAGACTGCGCTCCACCTTTTCGGGCTTGAGGAAAAAAGCCCCGAGGAGTGGACGTATGTTACCGACGGCACCTACCGAAGCTATTTTTACGATGGAAAAAGGATCAGCTTTCTTCATACAACCGGAAAGATTCTCAGCACGATGTCGGAGAAGACGGCGCTTCTTGTGCAGGTCCTCAAGGCATACGGGCGTGAACACGTTACCGATGAGCTTATGACGCGCATCGCCTCCTTCTTGAACTTTGAGGATGCCAAGCGCATCTGGGAGGAGAGCCGCCATACCACCGAATGGATCGCGGGTGCGATCTTCCGTATTTTCCAAAAGAAAAAGGAAAAGATACCCGGCGAAAATTAACACGAATTACGAGGAACTTTTGAAATGAATACAACAACGATGAACGGCACGCTCTATGCGCGTATGGTGCGCAACGGTGCTGTCAATTTACACAAGAACCGCGAGATCGTCAATGACCTCAATGTTTTCCCGATCCCCGACGGTGATACGGGTGACAATATGTTTATGACGATGAACTCCGGAGCGGCTGCCGTGAAAAACGTCGAGGATCTCACGCTTGAGGAGATGTCCTCCAAGGTTTCCGGGGGGATGCTTCTCGGGGCACGCGGCAATTCGGGTGTTATTCTTTCCCGTATTTTTGCGGGCATTGCCAAGGGCTTTCGCGGAAGCAAAGAGGCTGACGTCCGGGACGTGGCCGCGGCCTTCGAGTGCGGTGTGACCGAATCCTACGGCGCGGTCTCCGTGCCCGTTGAGGGAACCATCCTCACGGTTTACCGTGACGCTGTAAGATATGCCGGCTCACGCATTCGTGAGGACAGCACTCTTGAGGAATATTTTGAGGATTTTATGACCGAGCTTCGTGCTTCGCTTGACCGCACGCCCGAGCTTCTTGAGGTTTTGAAGGAGGCAGGCGTGGTCGACAGCGGCGGTGCCGGCTTGGTATATATTGCCGAGGGAATGAAGATCGCACTTGAAGGTGCCGATCTGGAATCCGAAGGCGGAGAGTCCGCAAAGGCCGCGCCCGCCGTGGATATCTCCTCTTTTACCAAGGACAGCGTGCTGGAGTTCGGCTACTGTACCGAATTTCTGCTTCGCCTTCAGTCCTCGAAGACCAACGTGGACGCCTTTGACGAGAACGAGCTGAAGGCGTATCTGGGAAGCATTGGCGAGTCGGTGGTCGCCGTCAAGGAGGACAGCATTGTCAAGGTGCACGTGCACACCATGCACCCCGGTGAGGTTTTGGATCATTGCCAGAAATACGGTGAATTTTTGACTATGAAGATCGAAAATATGATGCTCCAGCACAACGCCAAGATCGCGCAGAGCAGCGTTGAGATCAAGCCAAGAAAACCGCATAAGCCGTATGCGATCGTTACGGTGGCATCGGGCGAGGGAATCAAGGAGACCTTTGCATCGCTCGGAGCCGACGTGGTAATCGATGGCGGACAGAGCATGAATCCGTCGGCCGAGTCCTTTATCGAGGCGTTTGAAAGCCTGAACGCGGATACCATTCTGGTGTTCCCGAACAATTCCAATATCATTCTGACAGCCAAGCAGGCGGCATCGCTCTATGAAGGAAGCGATGTCCGCGTGATCGGAAATAAGACCATCGGCGAGGGTTATGCCGCTATTTCGATGCTGGATACCTCATCGGGCGACACCGATGCCATTCTTGCCGAGATCGACGAGATCATTGCCTCCGTTATAACGGGTACGGTCTCAAAGGCAAGCCGTGACACCGAAAAGGACGGCGTTGCCGTACGAAGCGGTGACTACATTGGCTTTGTGGGCGATACCATTTACGTGGATTCGCCGAGTGCCACCGAGGCGGCGCTGACGCTGGCGAAGGATCTGCACGCTGAGGAGTATGACGTTATGCTTCTGATCTGCGGTAAGGATCCCGATCCCGCCGATGCCGAAAGTCTTTTTGCCGAGCTGAAGCAGACCTACAAAAGAACCGAGATCATAATGATCGACGGCGGTCAGCCTGTCTTTGATTATCTGATGATTCTGGAATAAAGAAAGGATAAAGCATCATGCAGAACTACGCACTTTTTACCGATACCGATACCGACATCACGCCTGAGATCGCAAGGGAATACGGCTACCACGTCATCAGTATGCCGTATTGCCTGGACGGAAAAACCATCTATCCTTACGAGGACTTTGAGGTTTTTGATGCCAAGCCCTTTTACGATATGCTCAGAGCCGGTACGCTTACCACGACCAGCAGCATCAGCGAGGAGAAATACAAGGCGTATTTTGAGCCTGTGCTTGCCGCAGGACAGGATATTCTTTACCTGCACTTTTCAAGAGCCCTCTCAGCCACCTTTGAGATTATGGATCGCGTGCTTCCCGAGCTCCGCGAGAAGTATCCCGAGCGCAAGATCCTGACCTTTGACCTCAAGTCCGCGACCACGCTTTCGCTTCTTATGATTCACGAGGCGGGCGCGATGTATAAGGACGGAAAGAGTGCCGACGAGATTCTTGCGTGGGCAGAGAATGAGGTTGACCACTTTGCCATGTATATGTTTGTGGACGATCTCAAATTCTTCAAGCGCAGCGGTCGCGTCACCGGACTTGCCGCCACGATGGGTACGATGCTCGGCATTCGCCCGATGATCCATATCAGCTCCGAGGGCAAGCTTGTGAATATCGGTAAGATCAAGGGAAGAACCAAAGCCCTGGAGCAGCTTGTGAACTACGTGGAGGAGCTTGGTGACGATCTTGAGAATCACCGTATGATCATTGGTAATTCGGATGCCGGAGAGATGGTGGACGATCTTCTGGCAATGCTCCGTGAGCGCTTTGGCGATAAGATCCAGATCGAAATTTCCATGGTCAACCCGACGCTGGGAAGCCATTGCGGCCCCAACGGCATCGGCGTTGCCTTCCACGCCATTCATAGATAACGGAGGCTTTTATGGGAACGGTTGTAATTCAAGAGGTAAAGACCAAAAAGCAGCAAAGAGAATTCTTGCAGTTTCCGCTGAAGCTTTACAAGGACAACCCCTGCTTTGTTCCTCCGCTTTACGGAGACGAGAAAAAGATCTTCAGAAAAAATTATGTGTATTATGACACCTGCGAGGCGGTGTATTACAACGCTTATCGCGACGGCAAGATGGTCGGACGCATTTCGGGCATTTTGCAGAAGGTGAGCAATGAGCTTCGCGGAGAAAAGCGTGTCCGCTTTACCCGATTTGATACGGTCAACGATGAGGAGGTCGCGCGAGCGCTGTTTGAGGCGGTCGAAGAATGGGCTCTCTCAAAGGGAATGGACACCATCTGCGGCCCGCTCGGCTTCTCGGATCTCGAGCGTGAGGGACTTCTCATCGAAGGCTTTGAGCACCTTGCTACCTTTGAGGAACAGTATAACGCCGAGTATTACGGAGGTCTCATTGAAAAGCTGGGCTACGTTAAGGAGGTTGACTGGACCGAAAGCCAGCTCAGAGCTCCTGCCGATTACGACGGCTCGCTGGATAAGATGACCGACTTCATTATGAATCGCTACAAGCTCCATTTCGGCCCGGCCAAGAGCGTGAACGAGTTTTTGAAGCTGTATGCCGACAAATTTTTCGAGCTTTTGGATAAATCTTACGCGCACCTTTACGGTACGGTTCCGTTTACCGACGGTATGAAGAAGATGATGATCTCCAACTTCAAGCTGATCGTCAAGCTCAAATACGTGGCGGTGATTCTGGATGAAAACGATAATCTTGTGTGCCTCGGCATCTGCTTCCCGGCCATCGGTGAAGCGGTGCAAAAATCGGGCGGACGTTTGACGCCCGCAGCGCTTGTTCGTATCCTGCGCGCGCTCAACAAGCCCAAGGTGCTTGACCTGGCTCTTGTCGGTGTAGAGCCTACGTACTTAAATCGCGGCATCAGTACCGCCGTGGCGGCGGGCCTTATGAAGATGCTTCAGTCCGACGGCATCGAGTATGCCGAGACCAACCTTAATCTGGAGGACAATTTTGCCATTCGCAACCTGTGGAAGCGCTTTGATGAGACTCAGCATAAGCGCCGCCGCTCGTATGTAAAGACTCTGAAAAAGGAGGGCGAGGACGCATGATCAAAATTGCAGTAGATTGCTTTGGCGGTGACCATAGTCCGTTGGCGCAGGTGGACGGAAGTCTTGCCGCGCTTGAGCAGTTTCCCGATCTTTCGGTCATTCTCGCCGGCGATGAGGCGCTCATCCGTGAGGCGCTGGCGGACAAGACCTATGACGAGAGCCGCCTTGAGATCCTTCACGCTCCCGAGGTGGTTACCTGTAACGAAAAGCCGACCGACGCCATCCGTCTTAAGAAGGAAAGCTCGATGATGAAGAGCATTCGTTTGTTGCGTGAGGACGATACGGTGGCGGGCATTGTCAGCACCGGCTCGACGGGGGCACTCGTGGCCGCGGCCACGCTTCGCTTGGGACGGCTTCGCAACGTCATTCGTCCGGCCTTTTGCCCCATCCTCCCGACTATGAACGGCGGTATTGTCGGTGTTTGTGACAGCGGTGCTAACGTGGATATAACCCCCGATTACCTTCAGCAGTATGCGGTGATGGGAAGTCTGTATCTGGAAAACGTGTACGGCGTAAAAAATCCGCGCGTGGCGCTTCTCAATATCGGAACCGAGGCCGAAAAGGGAGACGATCTCCGTAAAAAGGCTTACGAGCTTCTGAGCCAGACACCGGGCATCAACTTTGTGGGAAATATGGAAAGCCGTGACCTTTTGTCGGGTAAATTTGACCTTGTGGTCTGCGACGGCTTCTCGGGCAACGTGCTTCTCAAATCCACCGAGGGCGCGCTTCTGGAAATGCTCGGCAAGCTCAAGCGCGACATCAAGTCCAAGCTGATCAACAAGATCGGCGCACTTTTCCTTTACAAAATGTTTGCAGACGAAAAGAAGTTTATGGACTATCAGAATTACGGTGGAAGCGTTCTTCTCGGTACGGCAAAGGTCGTGGTGAAGGGACACGGAAGCAGCAAGGCAACTGCGGTTACAAAATGCATTGAGCAGGCGTACCGTATGGAGCTGAATTCATTGACTGGAAAGACCGAGGAAGCGCTTGACGCGATCTTTGGCGCACAAGAAACGGAGGAATAAATGATGTTTGAATTGGTAAAAGGACTTCTTGCAAAGCAGCTTCGCATTCCCGCAGAGCAGATCACGCTTGATTCCAAGATCAAGGACGATCTCGGTGCGGATTCGATTTCGGTTCTTCAGCTTTTGATGACCATTGAGGAGGAGCACGGCATTGTCATTCCCGACGAGGAGCTGGCCACCTTCAATACGGTTGGTGACGTCGTGACCTATCTCGACGGCCAAAAATAAGTTGACAAAAGAGCGAAAAAATGATATGATAAAGGCGACGGGAGAAAATAGTTCCGTCGCCTTTTGAATGAATAAGAGAACAGGAGAGAATCCTTATGAAAAGAGAAGAAATACTTTCGCATTGCGATCATACCTTGCTTGCCGTGACGGCAACCTGGGAGGAAATCCGTGCGATCTGTGACGACGGGATCCAATACGGAACGGCCAGTGTTTGCATTCCTCCGAGCTATGTGAAGAAAGCAAAGGAGTACGTGGGCGATAAGCTGGCGATCTGCACGGTCATCGGCTTTCCCAACGGCTACAATACCACCGCAGTAAAGCTTTTTGAAACCAAGGATGCGCTGGAAGGCGGCGCGGATGAGATCGATATGGTCATCAACATCGGGGCGCTGAAGGACGGCCGCTACGACGAGATCGGGGCGGAGATCCGCGCGCTTAAGGAAGCATGCGGCGAGAAGATCCTGAAGGTCATCATCGAGACCTGCCTGCTGACCGAGGAGGAGAAGATCAGGATGTGCCACATTGTCACTGAGGCGGGGGCAGATTATATCAAGACCTCGACCGGTTTTTCTACGGGCGGAGCAACGCCTGCGGACGTGGCGCTGATGGCGCAAAACGTGGGTAAGGATATTCGCGTGAAGGCGGCAGGCGGTATTTCGGATTTTGCCGACGCCGAGGAATTTTTAAGTCTTGGCGCCGATCGCCTTGGCACAAGCCGTCTTGTCAAAGCCATGAAACAAATCAACGATAAGGAGAGCTACTGATATGCCCATACCAACCCCTCACATTTCTGCTAAAAAAGAGGATTTTGCCAAAACCGTTCTGATGCCCGGTGACCCCAAGCGCTCGCGCTTTATTGCCGAGAATTTCTTGGATCGCGCGGTGCTGGTCAACGACATTCGCGGCGTTCAGGGCTACACGGGCTACTATAAGGGAAAGCGCGTTTCGGTGATGGCGTCGGGCATGGGCCAGCCTTCCATTGGCATTTATTCCTACGAGCTTTTTAATTTTTACGACGTTTCCAGCATCATCCGCGTGGGAAGCTGCGGAAGCTTCCTTGAGGATCTGCGTGTGCACGATATCGTGCTGGCAATGGGTGCTTGCACGGACAGCAATTTTGCCGCGCAGTATAAGATGAACGGCACCTTTGCCCCCATCGCCGATTTCTCGCTTTTGAAAAAGGCGGCAGAGGAGTGCGATCGTATCGGTGCACGTTATATGGTTGGCAACATCTATTCCACCGACGTGTTTTATAACGATACCGAGTCGGGTATGGCTTGGACAAAGCTCGGTGTTCTCGGCGTGGAGATGGAGTCGGCCGCCCTGTATTGCAATGCGGCGCGCGCCGGCAAAAAGGCACTTTGCATCTGCACGGTGAGCGATTCCTTTGTTGACCCCGAGCAGAACATCTCCCCCGAGGAGAGAGAGAGCTCGTTTACCAAGATGATCGAGGTGGCGCTTGCTACCGCGGAGGGGAATGAATGAGGCGCTTTCAGCGAGTGTTTTTGATCGTTCTGGATAGCCTTGGTATCGGTGAAGCTGTTGACGCCGCTTTCTTCGGTGATGAGGGAAGCCATACGCTGAATGCCATTCGGGGCGAGCCCGGCTTTTTCTGCCCGATGCTGGAGAGGCTCGGCCTTTTCGCCATCGACGGTGTGGAAGGAGACAAAACAAAGGGGCATCTTGCCGCCGTGGCGCGTATGCGTGAGGCCTCTATGGGCAAGGATACCACCATTGGTCATTGGGAGATCGCGGGGCTTGTCTCAAAGGCACCGCTTCCCACCTACCCGAACGGATTTCCGAGAGACCTGATCGACGAATTTGAAAAGCAAACGGGGCGTAGGGTGCTTTGTAACCTGCCGTATTCGGGCACCGAGGTCATCAAGGTTTACGGTGAGGAACAGATGCGCACAGGGGGGCTGATCGTTTACACCTCGGCGGACAGCGTGTTCCAGATCGCGGCGCACGAGGATGTCGTTCCCGTGGAGGAGCTTTACCGTTGCTGTGAGATCGCCCGCGGGCTGCTTGTCGGTGAGCACGGCGTGGGGCGCGTGATCGCCCGCCCCTTTGCGGGCGAATATCCCTTTACCCGTACCTCGCGACGGCACGATTTCTCGCTCCTGCCGCCCGAAAAAACAATGCTTGATGTTTTGAATGAAAAGGGATTTGATACCCTTTCGGTTGGCAAGATTTACGACATTTTTGCCGGTAAGGGCATTTCGGAAAAGCAGTACACCGCAGGCAATGCCGACGGAATGGAAAAGACCATGGCGCTTGCTGACCGCGATTTTCACGGTCTTTGCTTTGTTAATCTCGTGGACTTTGATATGCTGTACGGTCACCGCAACGACGCGGCAGGCTATGCCGGGGCGCTTACCGAATTTGATGCCTGGCTTGCAACCTTTTTGCCAAGACTGCGTTCCGATGACCTGCTTGTGATCACCGCGGATCACGGCTGTGATCCGAACACCCCCTCAACCGACCACTCGCGCGAGGACACGCCGATGCTTATGTACGGTGAGGGCATTGCTCCCGTGAATCTCGGCACGCGCGAGAGTTTTGCCGACATTTCAGCCACCGTTCTCGATGCGCTTGGGGTGGATAAGGGAAATACCGCAGGAAACAGCTTTTTGATGGAGTGCTTAAAGGAGGAAGGCAAATGACGGACGTTGAGCTTATGCAAGCGGCGGAAAAGGCAAGAGAGAGCGCCTATTCGCCCTATTCCGACTTCAAGGTCGGCGCGGCACTGTTGACAAAAAGCGGCAAGGTCTACGTCGGCTGTAACATTGAAAACGCCTCCTTCACCCCCACCGTCTGTGCCGAGCGCGTTGCCTTTTTTGAGGCGGTCAAAAGCGGTGAACGCGCGTTTGAGGCCATTGCCATTGTCGGCGGTAAGGCAGGGGAGCCCCCCACCTTTTGCTCGCCTTGCGGCGTTTGCCGTCAAGTGATGGCAGAATTTTGTCAAAAGGATTTTCGCATTCTGCTTGGCACAAAAGAGGATTTCAAGTCCTATACCTTCGGAGAACTTTTCCCGCTTTCCTTTTCGCCTGAAAATTTAAAGTAAAACAAAAAGCCTGATAAAAATCAGGCTTTTTGTTTTTAAGACTCCTTGGGCTTCTTAGGCACAACGGCGATGATAACGATGATCACGGCAACAACGACAACGACCGCAAGAATGATTCCCACGATCCCCGTCCGCTTTTCGTCGTCATTCACACCGTCGCCATTGGCGTCGCTGTCAGCAGGGTCTCTCACGCCATCGTTGTCATCGTCACTGTCAACCGCATCGGGTACCGAATCACTGTCGTTGTCACCGACCGCGCCTCCGATATCGGCATCGGGAACGTTGGTTTCGGGAAGCATCGAATCCAGCGGCATGCTGTCGGTTGTGTCGGTGGCGTCATTTGCCATGTTGTCATTTGTCGCATTGTTATTGTTTTCCGTGTTGTCATTCGTCCCGTTGTTTGGCGTGGGAAGCATCTCGGTTCCCAGTACTCCGTCGAGAATGGAGGTGTCGTTCGGCGTGCCGGCGGACGAGTCCATCGGCGTATCGCGGTTCATACGGGCAGCGGCGGCAAGTATGCAGAGTGATAACGTCAAAATGAGAGCGATACAAACGCCGCAAAGTATTTTTCTTTTCATAAATAAAACAACCTTTCTTTTTCGAAAATGTGTTTACACATATTTTTTTCGTAAAAGAAAGGTTTTATTTATTGAAAAGTTTGGCGAAAAAACCAAAATCGGTGTTTTGCTTTTAATGATCGTGATGCTGACAGGGGTGCAGGAAAAAGTCCTTCAGATCCATCTCAAAAATACCGTCCCCGTTTTTCTTGAAGCCAACTGCCTTCAGGAGCGATTCATCAGCCTTCTCGGAAGCGTAGATCGCCTTGTGAACACCGCAAAGGTCAATAAAATTCAGTGCGGCGCGGCCCATCAAAAAGATGGCCTCAAAGTCCTCAACGCCGGGCACAAGAGTAAGATCAAAGACCTCACCAACCTCACCGGCCGTGCGGAATTGGCAGATTCCGATGAATTTTTCGTCAACCGACGCGGCGTAGGCAAGCGCATCGGCGCGATACGTAACGCCGCAACGCGAGCAATACAGCTCCTGATCGGCCTTTGACTGTATGGGAAGAATTTTAAGCATTTTTTATTTTCCTTTTCCTTTTTTGAGATATTCCACTTGACTTTTGGTGAGATAGCGCCATTTTCCGGGCGCTAAATTTCCAAGCTCAAGCTCGCCGATCGCCACGCGGCAAAGGCGTATGATGTTAAGCCCTTGTGTCTCGCACATCTTGCGGATCTGGCGGTTGCGCCCTTCGAATAATGTCATTCGGAGTACCGTGTATTCGTTTTTGGCGGTCACGGTCTCGGTTTTTACCGGCAGGATCTTATAGCCGTCGATCACCATTGGGGAGGCCAGCGCACGAAGCTGATCGGCGCTCACCTTGCCTTCGATCTTGACGTGATAGATCTTGGGAATGTCGTGCTTGGGATGGGTGAGCTTGTAGGTCAGCGCTCCGTCGTTGGTCAAAAGCAACAGGCCCTCGGAGTCCATGTCCAACCGTCCGACGGGGTAGAGCCTCGCACCCGCATCCTTTACCAGCTCCGTCACGCAGGCACGCCCTCTGTCATCGGTGACGGTTGAGAGATAGCCGCGCGGCTTGTTAAGCATTACATATTTGTATATTGTTTTCTTGGGAGGCTCGATCACCTTTCCCTTGTATTCCACAATGTCGGTTTCGGGATCGATCTTTTGTCCCAGCTCAGCGCGAACGCCGTTGACAAGTACCTTTCCGCTTTTGATCTCCTCCTCGGCGGCGCGCCGCGAGAGAATGTCACAATCGGTGAAAAACTTTTGAAGTCTGATAGGTTCCATAATATCCTTTTATTTTTTGAAAAATGAAAAAACACGCGCAAAAAATCCGTCGCGCAAAGCACGTGGAACGTCCGCACTTGCCATCAGATCACACGAGGCAATCTCCTTTTTTCCACAGAAAAAGGTCAAGCGTCCCACCGCATCTCCCTTACGGATCGGTGCATACAGAAAGTGGGGCGCCTCGACAAGACAGGTGATCTCGCCGTGCTCCTTTCCGAGTGTTGCCGCCAACTCCTCGGCATTGACCGCCGTAAGCGTCTGCACCGTGCCGCCGACTACGGGAAGGGCTACCTCGTACTTTTGCTTTTCTGCGCAGACCACACGCGTGTAGCGGGAAAAGCCGAAATCCAAAAGATCGGTGTGATCCTGCCAATCGTTCGGTGCATTCAGGGTAACGGCAATCAGCCTTAAGCCTTCGCGCTCTGCGGCACTGACAAGACAGCGTCCGCTTTTCTTGGTGAAGCCGGTCTTGACTCCGATTGCGCCCTTGTATAAATGAAGCATCTTATTGTGGTTGACCAGCATGCGCATCCCCTCGTTACCGTTTAAGGGAATGCTTTTCTTGTAGGTCGAGCAGATTTTAGCAAAAGCCGAGTTGGAAAGGGCATAGGCTGTCAGTTTTGCCAGGTCATAGGCGGTGGTATGGTGCTCTTTGCCGTCCAGTCCGTGCGGGTTTTCAAAATGCGTGTTGCAAAGACCAAGCTCCGCCGCCTTTTTGTTCATTTCCGCAGCAAAGGCCTCGACCGAGCCCGCTACCGCAATGGCAATGGCGGTGGCCGCATCGTTTGCTGATTCCAGAAGAAGTGCGTAAAGAAGGGACTCCATCGTGATCCGCTCATTCGGATACAAATAGATGGAGGAGCCTTCGATGCCCGTGGCCTTTGGCGCAACCTCGATCTCCGTTTCAAGGCTACACGTTTCAAGCGCAACGATCGCGGTCATGATCTTGGTTGTCGAAGCCATAGGCAGACGAACAAACGCGTTCTTTTGGTAAAGCACTTGACCGGTAGAAGCGTCCATCAGTATCGCACTTTTGGCGGATACGGACACGCTTTCTGCCGAGCAAGGTAAGACAAAAGACAAGAGAAGGGCAAGTGCAAGGAAGCAGACAAGCAAACGTTTCATGGATTCATTCAACCTCACAAACATTCATTAATAGAATGTATGCTTGCCTGTGTCCCGATATGCGGTATTATTCGGCGTCTGCCTCTGCTAAAGGCGCTTCCGTCTCGGTCTCGGGCTTTTCCTTTTTAAAGACAGCCTTCAAGCGTCCGATGATCTCAGGCGAGCGCTCGATAATGCTTGCGATCTGCTCGATGGGATCTGTGGGATAGGGCTGACCGATGTTGATCATTTCAATGTTGCCGTCCTTCTTGACTACAAGGAATCCGACGGGCTGGATGGAAAGACCGGTTCCGCCGCCCGCGCCGAAGTTTTGCGGACGTCCTGCCGAGGTGCTCTTGCCGTCATAGTCAAGACCGCCCGTAGCAAAGCCGACCGATACCTTGGAGACCGGAATGATGGTTGTGCCGGATTCGGTAGCGATGGGCTCACCGATCACGGTTTCCGCATCGATCATCGAGCGGATGTTTTCCAAAGATGCGCGGATGATTTCTTCCAATTTGTTTTCGTTTGCCATAATGAAATATCCTTTCTTTTTATGACTTTACTTTTTGTTTTTGATTTTTATATAAGCCAAAAATGCTTTCAAAAGAATGTCGAGGATCTGCCACACACGAAGCGAAAAGAGAAGACGAATATCGACTGCGGTTTCGGTGGCAAGATAGTCGGGGATCACCTCGATCTTATCGCGACGGGTGACCTTGAGCTTTCCGAACGCGTCCAGTGTTTCCAGCAGAAGGGCCACGCCGCCGTTTACCGCTCCAAAGAGCACGGCGGTGCTTGCCGCGTCGCCCGTAGCTACCCGTATGCGAATGCGCGCGGTGCGAATGCGCAGATGCCCCAGCGTTTTTTCAAGCAAGGCGGTAAGTAGCTCGCGGAGAAAGTCCAGCTTTTCAAGGATTCCTTTTTTGGGTGCTTTCTCCTTTTGGGGGCTTTCCTTCGATGTTTGCTTTTTCTTTTGTTTTTCTTTTTTCTTCAGAAGCCGTGTTTTTTTCTTCTTGGCAGGGAGCAGGGAGTACTTGAAAAACAAAACCGAAAGCGTGAGGCTAACGTCCTCGCGGTATTCCAAAACAAGGCTTGCCGAGAGCAGGGAAAGAAGGAACAGGAAAATCAGGATCCCGATAAAAATCCAAAGAAAAATCATTTTCGTCCTCCTTTCGGTTACTCCCGATTATTGCCCGTGCAGAGCGATTTTAATCGGCCTCGTTGTCTGCGTTTTCCTCGGTCGCTTGCGGTTCAATTACGCTTGAGTTGGGGATCTCCATGGTCATCTGACTGGTGTCAACCTCACCCTCGGCGTTGACGTTCATCGTCATCAGCTCGGTTTCGGGAAGCTCCTTGACCGACGAAAGACCGAATACGCGCAGGAATTTTTCGGTCGTGCCGTAGAGCGTCGGGCGACCGGGTGCGTCCAGACGTCCCACTGCACCGATCAGCTCCTTGTCGATCAGCGAATTGACCGAGTAGTTGCTGTCCACACCGCGGATGGTGTCGATATAGGTACGGGTGACCGGCTGATTGTACGCAACGATAGCCAGCACCTCCATCGAGGAAGCCGAGAGATTGCCGCCGCGGCGGATGTCAAGTGCCTCGCGAATGTAGGGGGCAAAGATCTCCTTGGTGCAAAGCTGACAGGAGTCGTCAAAGCAAAGAAGCATAATGCCTCTGCCCGCGCTCTCCTTGTTGTAGCTTTCCGCCATATGCTCGGTCATCTTTTTGATGTCACGCACGGTAAGCCCCAGCACGTCGGACAGCTTTTGATAGGTAATGGGATGTCCTGCCGCATAGAGTATGGCCTCAATGGCGGCCTCCAGGTTTTTAATTTGTTCCATCGGCTTGTCCGTCATGTTGTTCCTCCGCTATGGTGGTGTCCTCCTCGGGCTCCACGTAATTTTCGTTGATGACAAAGTGTGTATCGATGCCCTCAAGGGTATCGGTTTTGGTATCGTCCTCCACAATGGTGATGCGGTTGACTTTAATCAACTCCAGAACACCGATGAAGATGGCGATCATATCCGGAAGGGAGATCGAATCCTCCAAAAGCTCGCCCAGCGACGCACTTTTCTTTCGTTGAATGTGGTCGAGAATGCCCACGATCTTTACCTCAACGGGCACGATGGGCTTGCTGATCATCGGTGTGAACGGCTCCTTGCTTTTGGCGCGTTCTGCGGCAGCGTTGTAGGTAAGAATGCGCCTGACGGCCAGACAAAGCTCCTCAAGCTCCTGATCGTGCACAAAGGTTTTGTCCACCGAGATCTCGTCGGTATCCTTCGCCATACGTCCGCCAAAGGCGGCGTATCGCGGAGTAAGCACCAGCATGGCGGCTTTGGCCTGCTGGTATTTGAGAAGGGCATCCACGAGCTGTTTTCTGGGGTCCTCCTCGGTCTCCTCGTCACGCGGCAAGAGCATCTTGCTCTTGATGAGCATCAGCTCACTTGCCATAACGATGAACTCCGCGGCAACGTCCATATCCATATTCTGCGCCTCGTTTACAAACTCCATATACTGGTCGCAAATGAGAGCGATGGGGATATCTTCAATATTTACTTTGTTTTTGTGTATGAGGGACAGCAAAAGGTCCAGCGGTCCTTCAAATTGATCCAGTCGATAGGTGAGAGCTTCCATACGACCCCTCTTTCGTTGTTTTTATGCAAAAAGCGATTGGAATAAATGCGCGATCATAATGTTCATTTCCTGGCCGGCAAGGGTCTTATAATTCAGACCGAAAATCCACAAAACAAGATTGGCAAGCCCTCCCGTTGCCGTGCTGATAAGCTCGGAGAAAAACGGAACGCACCAAAAGAGAAGTAAAATCACGATCATAATGATCTGCTCATATCTCATTACGTGGAAATAAAGCTTTTGCGGCAGAAGAACGTAGGCTACGCGTGAGCCGTCAAACGGCGGAATGGGAATGAGATTGAAGATGGCAAGGCTGATATTGAGAAGCACGCCCATATACAGAATATAATTCAATACCGTCAACATATTGAAGGCGGTGCCGGTCTGAGCACCCGAAAGCACGGCAAGCAGATCCGCCGAGAAGAAGGAATCCACAAGGAGGATCTCCAGGCGAAGAAGGGCGGCAAAAACAAGAGCAAGAAGAATGTTTGCCGCGGGACCCGCCGCGCTTGTGAGGGCCATATCGCGCCTCGGCTTTTTGAAATATCTGGCGTTTACCGGAACCGGCTTTGCCCAACCGAAATGAAAGAAGAGCATACAAAGAAAGCCGAAAACGTCAATGTGCTGAAGCGGATTCAGCGTAAGGCGTCCGAGGCTTTTGGCCGTGGGATCGCCCAGCTTGGATGCCACGTATCCGTGCGCGGTCTCGTGGATCGAGAGTGCAAGCAGAATAACGGGTAAAATCAAAACGTAGGAAATAAGGGTACTTCTATCGAACATAATAACCTCGTTACAGTTTAATATCGGTAGCGGCGGAGATCTCCCTCCACACCTCTTGCTTTCCTGTATTTTTCAGCGAGGAGAAGAAGAGGATGGGCGTGCCCTCGGCAATGAGGGGGTGCGAGGCGAGAAGCTCCTCGCTTTTTTTACGCTCGGTAGCATTGAGCTTGTCGCATTTGGTGGCAATTACGATATACGGGATCCCGCTCTGGTTAAGGAAATCCAGCATCATCTCGTCATCCTTTGTCGGACCGATGCGGCTGTCCACCAGCTGAAGTACAAGCTTCAACAGGTCGATGTTGGGGTTGGCGGTAAAATAGCCGTCGGTGAGTGCCGACCACACTTTTTTATCTTCCAGCGTGCGCTTGGCAAAGCCATAGCCGGGGAGGTCGACAAAAAACAGCTTTTGATCAATGTCATAAAAATTGACGGTAATGGTCTTGCCGGGGGCAGAGCTGACTCTGGCCAGGCTCTTTCTTCCCAGAAGGGTATTGATCAGCGAGCTTTTTCCAACGTTGGAGCGACCGGAGAAGGCCACCTGAGGGATGGCGTCGGTCGGGAATTGGCGAGGCAAGCCCGCACTGATACGAAGATTGGTTTTTTGCAAATTCAGAGACATAGCCTGTCTTCCTTTCTTATCTTATCAAACGTTGGCGCTTACGTTGTTTGTGTGGATCTCGGCGCCGATCTGCGGCAGCTTTTCGGCCGAGAGCCGTTCGCTCTTTCCCACCTGCCGTTCGGGAACAAGCGCCTGCGCAAGCACGTCCCCAATCTTTTCGCAGGGGACAAAGATGAGGTTTTCACGCGCCAGCGGATCGATCTCCTCAAGGTCTCGCAGATTTTCTGCAGGGATCAACACCTTTTTCACGCCTGCCGTATAAGCGGCCATAGTCTTTTCCTTGAGTCCGCCGATGGCAAGCACGTTACCGCGAAGCGAGATCTCACCGGTCATGGCTACGTCGCGGCGAACGGGTCTTCCCGTCAGCGCGCTGATAAGCGCCGTGGTCATAGTAACACCGGCCGATGGGCCGTCCTTGGGGACTGCGCCCTGTGGGGCGTGAATATGTATATCCTTGGTCTTGTAGAAGTCGGAGGGAATGTCGTATTCATCGGCAAGTGAGCGCACAAGGCTGACGGCGATTCTTGCCGATTCCTGCATGACGTCGCCCAAAGAGCCCGTGATCTCAATTTTGCCCGTTCCCTCAAGCACTGCCACCTCGATCTTGAGCATCTCGCCGCCAAGCTCGGTGTAAGCAAGCCCGTTGACCGCGCCCACCTCGTCCTCTTTTGCGATCTGCTCGGGCAATAGCTTGCGAATCCCCAGATATTCGCTAAGGTTTTGAGCGGTGATCGTAACGGATTTCCGCTTTTGCTCCACAAGCGCCTTTGCGGCCTTGCGGCAGAGCGAGGCGATCTCACGCTCGAGGTTACGCACACCGGCCTCGCGCGTGTAATAATCGATGATTTCTACAAGTGCGGAATCGTCGATCTTGAGCATGCGTTTGGTAAGACCGTGACGCTTCATCTGTTTGGGGATCAGGTGATTTTTTGCGATCTCCAGCTTTTCGCGCTTGGTGTAGATCTTAAGCTCGATGATCTCCATTCGGTCAAGAAGCGGACGCGGAATTCCTTCGTAGGAGTTTGCCGTGGCAATAAAGAGACAGTCCGAAAGATCGAACGGGAATTCGATAAAGTGGTCGCGGAAGCTTTTGTTCTGCTCGGAATCCAGCACCTCAAGAAGTGCCGAGGCGGGGTCGCCGTGCGAGTCGCGCGTCAGCTTGTCGATCTCATCCAAAAGGATCAGCGGGTTGTTTACGCCCACCTGCGAGAGTGCGGTCATGATCCGTCCGGGCAGGGAGGCAATGTAGGTTTTTCTGTGTCCGCGGATATCTGCCTCGTCGCGTACGCCACCGAGGGACACGCGAACGTATTTGCGGTTCATGGCGCGTGCAATCGAGGATGCGATGGAGGTCTTACCCACACCGGGAGGGCCGACCAGACAAAGAATCTGATTCTTAAGATCGGGGGCCAGCTGCTTTACCGCGAGAAATTCAAGGATTCTTTCCTTGACCTTTTCCAGGCCGTCGTGGTCGCTGTCCAGGATCTTTCTTGCCTTTTCCACGTCCGAGCGGTCGTTGGTCCTTTTGTTCCAAGGAAGCTCCAGACAAATGTCGATGTGATTGCGGATGACGTTAGCCTCAGCCGAGCCGAAGGGCATTTTGGCAGCTTTTCCGTTTTCCTTTAAAAGCTTTTCGCGGACATCATCGGGAAGCTTTGCCGCAAGGATGCGCTCCTTGTATTCCGCTTCCTCGGACTCCGAGTCATCACCCAGCTCCTCCTGGATGACCTTGATTTGCTCACGCAGATAAAAATCCTTCTGGTTTCGATTGAGGCGCTCGCGCACCTGCTTTTGAATGTCGCTCTCACAGTGAAGGATCACCGCTTCCTTTTCCAGAAGCATCAGGAGCGTTTCCAGACGCGCAAAGGGCTCAAAGCATTCCAGTACCATTTGCTTATCCTGATGCTTGAGCAGGACATGAGAGGCAATGAAATCGGCAAGAAGCCCGGCGTTTTCAATGCCCTTGGCGGCCAACAGAATGTCCTGCGAGACAGCGGGCAAAAAGTGCACGATCTCTTCAAGAGCGGCAATGGCCTCACGGGCAAGAGCCTCACCCTTGACGCCGCCGTTGTCCTTCAGCATCACGGTCTTGCAGACCGCATCGGCAAGCAGGTATTCCTTAGTGCGGCGGAGCTGAATGACTGAGGCGCGGGAATAGCCCTCCACTACAAGGCGAAGCGTGCCGTCGGGCGTTTTTAAGGATTGCTTGATTTTGGCGACCGTGCCCACACGGTACAAATCGTCCTCCTCGGCCTCAACGTTACCCAGCTCTTTGGCCGCAACCAAGAGAACAAAGGCGTTGGTGTCGGCGGCCGCTTCGGCAGCGGCAAGCGAGCGCTTGTCCGAGATCTCAAAGCTGATCTTTACCGAGGGGAAGGCCACCGTGCCCTCGAGAATGACCACGGGCAGGGTGAGATTTTCGGCTTTTTCTATATATTCAGGCAT
>JAEIGA010004945.1_pt1 | contig 20468 bp, 12 predicted proteins | sample 9270691 | NCBI WGS metagenome assembly JAEIGA01 (sample SAMN17057246, study PRJNA624740) | gut metagenome | biome: biome; isolation source: fecal sample | host: Bos grunniens | place: China: Xizang | collected 2019 | reverse complement strand
TTGATTGAGAAGGCTAACCTCGCAATGCCAACCGAGTTTATGAAGCGTTGGTTGTACACCATCAACGAGGGTAAGTTCTCGATGGAGGATATCGAGAAGGACTTCGAGTCGTTCCTCAAAATGTTCACTTGGAACTACATCCAGCGTCAGGTTATCACCGCAGAGGAGATTTCCGTATCGGCTGACGAGGCTAAGGCTGAGGCTAAGTCTTTGGCTGCTGCACAGTTCGCACAGTACGGTATGCCTAACGCACCGGAGGAGATGCTCGAAAACTTCTCGAAGAACATTCTCGACAACAAGGAGCAGAACCAGAAGATCTACGAGAAATTGTATGAGCAGAAGGTTGTTGAGTCTGTAAAGGCTAAGGTTAAGGTTACCGAGAAGGCTGTTTCGGCTGAGGATTTTGCAGAGTTGGCAAAAGCATTGTAATCTTTCCCACCTTTTATACAGCTTTTAGGTTGTTACAATATTGAATAACGAAAACTCTGCAAGTTGGCGCAAGACTTGCAGAGTTTTTTTGACCAATCAAAAAAATGAAAACTATGAAAGAATTTGATAAGTTTGCAATGGGGCATTGCGGCATCTCCTCTTTGCGCCTCCACGACTATAAGGCTATACATTCGGCCTATATCAACCCTATGATTTTGGAGGAGCGTCAGTTGAATGTTACGCAGCTCGATGTATTTAGCCGTCTGATGATGGATAGAATACTCTTTTTGGGTGCACCCGTAACCGACGATGTTGCAAATATCATTCAGGCACAGCTGCTCTTCTTGGAGTCTACCGACCCATTGAAGGATATTCAACTCTACATCAACTCACCGGGTGGTAGCGTATCGGCCGGTTTGGGTATCTACGATACGATGCAGTTGGTAAATTGCGACGTTGCAACTATCTGTACGGGAATGGCGGCTTCGATGGGAGCGGTGCTTCTGACCGCAGGTGCTGCGGGTAAGCGTCAGGCTCTGCCTCATTCGCGAGTGATGATTCATCAGCCTCTTGGAGGTGTTCAGGGACAGGCAAGCGATATCGAGATTACGGCTCGCGAGATTGCACGTACCAAGCGCGAGTTGTACGAGATCTTGTCGGAGCATTCGGGCAAGAGTGTTGCCGACATCGAGCGCGATGCCGACCGCGACTATTGGCTCTCGGCTACCGAGGCCAAGGAGTATGGCTTGATAGATACAGTTCTCACCAAACACGCGAAGTAGAGATGGCTCAAAAAGGGGGAAACAAAGGCGGACAACGCCGCGAAGATTGTTGTTCGTTCTGCGGACGTCGTCGCAACGAGGTTGACATAATGTTCCAGGGTGCAGATGGTGCTAACATCTGCGGAGCGTGCATTGAGGTTGGCCATAAGTCGCTCTCGGAGGCGGGCTTGGCTATTGCATCGCCAAAGGCGAAAACGCATAAGTCGGAGATTTCGATGAACGATGTGCCAAAGCCGAAGGAGATTAAGGAGTTTCTCGATAAATACGTTATCGGACAAGACGAAGCTAAGAGATCTATTGCCGTAGCGGTATACAACCACTACAAGCGTTTATCGTTGGTGCAGTCGGAGGAGGATGTCGAACTCGACAAGTCGAACATCGTGCTTGTAGGCCCTACGGGAACGGGAAAGACCCTGATTGCACGTACTATTGCTCGTCTGTTGAAGGTGCCGTTTACTATTGTTGACGCTACCGTCTTGACTCAGGCGGGATATGTAGGCGAGGATGTCGAGAGTATTCTTTCGCGTTTGTTGCAGGCGGCCGATTACGATACGAAGGCGGCCGAGCGAGGTATTGTCTTTATCGATGAAATCGATAAGATTGCTCGCAAGGGCGACAATCCAAGTATCACACGCGATGTGTCGGGCGAAGGAGTACAGCAGGCGCTCTTGAAGATTTTGGAGGGAACGATTGTGAATGTGCCGCCGCAGGGTGGTCGCAAACATCCTGAGCAGGCCTTCGTGCAGGTGAATACCAAAAATATATTGTTTGTTTGCGGAGGAGCATTCGACGGCATCGAAAAGCGTATCGCACAACGCTTGAATACTCGCGCTATGGGCTATGGCCGAGTAGATACCGAGAGTATTGACCGTGAAAATATGCTGAAATATGTGCAGCCGCAGGATATTCGCTCCTTTGGACTCATTCCGGAGTTGGTGGGCCGATTGTCTGTGCTGACCCATCTCGAACCACTCTCACGCGAGGCGCTCAGAAATATTTTGACCGAGCCTAAAAACGCTATCGTAAGCCAATACAAAGCTATGCTCAAAATGGATGGCGTAGAGTTGGAGTTCTCGGACGAGGCGTTGGAGTACATTGTGGATAAGGCGGTGGAGTTCAAGCTTGGCGCGCGAGGTTTACGTTCGATTTGTGAGGCGGTGATGAAGGAGTTGATGTACGAGGCTCCATCGTCTGACGAGAAGAAGATTGTCGTTACTCGCGAATACGCCGACGAGCGAGTAAGTGTGGCTCCGATGACAAAATTGCATCAATTGGTGTAAAAAAATCGAATTTAGTGAGTGCCAACAAGAAAAAATCACTATATTTGTGGTTACGAAGGTTGGAAAACAAAGATATATAGGTTATGGCTACTAATTCAAAATTGGTAAAAGCGGCGGATAACATCCGCATTTTGGCGGCCTCAATGGTCGAGAAGGCTAAGTCGGGACACCCCGGCGGAGCAATGGGTGGTGCAGATTTCGTAAATGTGTTGTTTGCGGAGTTCTTGCGCTACGATCCCGATAATATGCGCTATCCGTATCGCGACAGATTCTTCCTCGACCCTGGACATATGTCGCCAATGCTCTATTCGGTATTGGCCTTGGCGGGTCACTACTCTATGGAGGATTTGCAGCAGTTCCGTCAGTGGGACAGCATCACTCCCGGTCACCCCGAGGTTGATGTTTTGCGTGGTGTAGAGAATACTTCGGGCCCTCTTGGTCAAGGACACGCTATGGGTCTTGGTGCTGCTATTGCCGAGCGCTTTATGGTGGCTCGTTTTGGCGAGTGGATGGCTCACAAAACCTATATTTATATATCTGATGGTGCAGTACAAGAGGAGGTTTCGCAGGGCGTAGGCCGTATTGCAGGTAACCTCGGATTGTCTAATATAATAATGTACTACGACTCGAACAATGTTCAGCTCTCGACCAAGGTTGACGAGGTTGACGAGGAGGATATTGCAGCTAAGTACAAGGCTTGGGGCTGGCAGGTGTTGGAGATCGACGGACATAACGTCGAGCAGATTCGCGAGGCTTTGACCGTAGCAAATGCTTCGACCGATAAGCCTACCCTTATCATTGGCCATACCGTAATGGGTAAGGGTTTGGTTACAGCCGATGGCGAGTCGTTCGAGGATAAGGTGTCGACACACGGACAGCCTGTATCGGCTGCCGGAGCGTGCTTTGCCTCTACAATCAAGAATCTTGGTGGCGATACCGAGAATCCGTTCCAAATCTTCCCTGAGGTGGCAGAGCTCTACGCTGCACGCGCCGAGGCTTTGCGTGCCGAAATGGTGGAGTGCAAGAAGGTTGAGGCCGAGTGGCGTCAGGCACATCCGGCTTTGGCTCTCAAACTCGATATGTTCCTTTCGGGCAAGTTGCCTGATATCGACTACCGTTCGATTGCGGTTAAGTCGGGTTCGGCTACACGTGCTGCATCGGCTACCGTATTGGGCGTATATGCCGAGCAGGTGGAGAATATGATTGTTGCTTCGGCCGATTTGAGCAACTCGGATAAGACCGACGGCTTCTTGAAGAAGACTCACGCCTTCAAGCGTGGCGACTTCACAGGTAAGTTCTTCCAGGCCGGTGTATCGGAGTTTACTATGGCTTGCGTTATGAATGGTATGGCGTTGCACGGTGGTGTAATTCCGGCTTGCGGAACATTCTTCGTCTTCTCCGACTATATGAAACCTGTTGTGCGCCTTTCGGCATTGATGGGCTTGCACGTTATATACATCTGGACTCACGACTCATTCCGTGTAGGCGAGGATGGCCCTACCCACCAGCCTATCGAGCAGGAGGCTCAGATTCGCCTTATGGAGCATTTGCGCAACCATAAGGGCGAGCGTTCGATGGTCGTTCTTCGTCCGGCAGATGCCGAGGAGACCGTTTCGGCTTGGAAGATTGCGCTCGAAGAGCATCGTCCTGTCGGCTTGATCTTCTCGCGCCAGGATATCAAGTCGTTGCCAAGCCACCACGCACGTATCGACGAGGCTATGCAGGCATACAAGGGTGCATATACTGTTGTCGATTCGGCTAATCCGGAGGTAGTCTTGCTCGCATCGGGCTCGGAGGTTTCGACTTTGGTTGCAGGTGCCGAGAAGTTGATGGAAGAGGGTGTTGCCGTTCGCGTTGTTAGCGTTCCAAGTGAGGGTCTTTTCCGCGACCAGCCAAAATCGTATCAGAATAGCGTTCTTCCTGAGGGAGTATTGCGCTACGGTATGACTTCGGGATTGCCTGTGACTCTTCTCGGTTTGGTCGGCTCGCTCGACAATATCCACGGACTTGATCACTTTGGTCACTCTGCTCCATACAAGGTTCTCGATGAGAAGTTTGGTTACAATGGCGAGACTGTCTACAACGAGGTCAAAAAACTTATGGGCAAATAGAGATATAAATTTGATGATTAGGAGAGGGAATCTATGCAAATAGTTCCCTCTCTTTTTTGTAATTAGGTGGAAATTGCCTAATTTTGTCTAATCTAAACTATAAAACACAAAACTATGAAACGAATTCTTACCTTTTTTGCAGCTGTGGCTACCGTGATGTCGGTATCAGCACAGTACTATCAAGATGCAGTAAACAAGGATATGTTGCACGTGCGTCAGCCTCGCACTTTGCAGCGTAAGGAGATTACTCTCCCCGTAATTGATGGCTATACCCCTTACAAGGCGGATCTCCATACCCACACCATCTTTTCGGATGGCCACCTCTCTATGGAGGCGCGTGTGCGTGAGGTTTGGGCCGACGGTTTGGATATTATGGCGGTGACCGAGCATCTCGAATATCGTCCGCACGAGAAGAACCTGGTTAAGTATCTCAACGGATATACCAAGGAGGGAGCTAAGGCCGAGAACTACAACTTTGTGTCGACCGACCGCCCCGCTTCGTCCGAGGGCATTCACGTCGATTTGAATTTGCCTGTTGAGGTTGCAAAGAAGGCGGCAAAGATGTACGACATAACCATTATTCCGGGAATCGAGATTACCCGTAAGGAGGGTGAGTATAGCCACTTCAATGCACTCTTTACAACCGACAATAATGCCGTATATGCACCTGAGACCATAGAGTCGATTCGCAACGCAAAGAAACAGGGCGCTCTCGTTATGCACAACCATCCGGGTTGGATGCATAAGGATATGTTGATGACCGAGTACGAGAAGAAGGTCTACGAGGCCGGATTGCTCGACGGTATCGAGATTATGAATGGAGCAGAGTTCTATCCTCAGGCTATCGAGCGAGCAAAGCAGTTCAACCTCTTTATGTCGGCAAATACCGATGTTCACAACCCATCGGCAGAGCGTTACGAGAGATATGGAGCGCTTCGCAATATGACAATTATCTATGCGAAGGATAAGAGTTTGGAGTCGCTTCGCGAGGCAATCGAGGCACGTCGTACCCTTGCATTATCGTTCGGCACATTGGCTGGCGATGAGGAGTTGGTTCGCAAGGTGTTCGAGGCTTCGGTGTCGGCACGCAAGACTATGGTTGATTACAAGAATCGCCCTGAGGTTATCATTACAAACAACAGCTCGATAGAGTGGCTTTTGGCGCGCGAAGGCGAGAAGATGATGATTTTGGAGCCACACTCTTCAATCATTGTGCGTTTTAGCGCAACAAAGTCGAATGCTTTCACCGTATTTAATACTTGGTGTGGCGAGGACAAGCATCTTGTTTACGAGTTCAAATTGGATTAACGATGAAGAAGATAGTCGTTCTATTGGTTATGGCGTGTGCCGCATTTACCGTGTCGGCACAATATTATCAGGATGCGAACAATCCCGATATCCTTCGTATCAGACAACCCCGCAATATTGTTCGAACCGAGTTCTTTATTCCGAATATCGATGGCTACAACGGCTATAAAGCCGATCTCCATACCCACACTATATATTCGGATGGTTCGGTAGGAATGGATATGCGTCTGCTGGATGCGTGGAGATGCGGTTTGGATATTATGGCAGTAACCGAGCATCTCGAATATCGTGCCAGCGAGCCCGATATGGTAAAGTGGATGAAGGGGTATGTAAAGAGTGATGCAAAGGCCGAGAACTACTATATCACCCGCTATAAGGTTATGCCTGAGCGCAAGGATTTGCACACCGATTTTCAGTATCCTGTTGAGCACGCTATAAGGGTTGCAAAACCGTACGATATTACCATTATTCCGGGTATTGAGATCACTCGCGAGCCACTCGTTTATGGCCACTTCAACTGCCTGTTCACCACCGATAATAATGCTATTCACGGTGCCACTTGCGAGGAGTCTATTCGCAATGCGAAGGCTCAGGGCGCAATCATTGTGCACAACCATCCGGGTTGGCGTCGTAAGAGTATGGATATGCTCGAATTCGATAAGAGGGTCTACGGTGAGAAGCTGATTGACGGTATCGAGATTATGAATACAAGCGAGTTCTATCCGAAGGCTATCACTCGCGCCTTGGAGCACAACTTATTTATGACGTCGAATAGTGATATTCACGGCGTTTCGGAGAAGATTGAAGGCCAACCTCAGCTCAATATGACCTTTATCTTCGCGAAGGATAAGTCGTTGGCTTCGATTCGAGAGGCTCTCGAAGCTCGCCGTACCATAGCCTATTCGTATGGTACGATTGCCGGCGAGGAGTCGCTCTTGCGCAAGTTTGTAGAGGCTTCGTTGGAGGTTCGTGCTGCGGGTGTTGATCGAAAGGGAAAGCGACAGTATGTAGTGAAGAACAACTCTTCGGTGGAGTATCTTATCCACTTCGAAGGGGGTAATCCAATAGCCTTGAAGGGGCTCTCTTCGGTGTTTATCAAGGAGTTGAAGGCGGGACAGTCACTTCTCGTAATAGATAACGCCTGGTATGGCGAGGATAAGCATCTGACACTCGAAATCAGTGTCGACTAAACTTTGGACAGATGTTTGTATAGATAAGATTCGGAGGCAACTCCGAATCTTTTTTTGTCGAAACAGAGTCGTTAATACCTATGATGTATTGTGAAACTCTACTATCGCTATTTCTGCATTTTGTTGTTAGTTTTTCGCCACCGCTTTCCGTTTTCCGTTTTATTTCGTATATTTGCGGTGTAATATGCAATAGAGCGTACGTATGATTTGGGGTCAAATATGGGAGTTAATCAAGCGCAACATCTTTTTTATTGTGCTTGCAGCGGTGTTGGTAGTTGCAGCGCCGTGGACACTTATATTTGTGATTCCTCTTCTCATCATTATATTATTGCCCGCGATTCTGATGTTGAGGGTGGCCCGTGCACAACGAAAGATGTACGACGAGGCGGCCAATCAGGCGGGTGGTCATCGCGAGTCGCAACAATCGCACCGCGCGTGGCGACGCAGAGCCAAGAACGAGGGCGAGGTTACGATTATTCGGACCGAGCCAACCGAGCAGCGAGTGAGTGATGATGTCGGCGAGTATGTCGACTTCAAAGAGGTGAAGGATCGCAAGTAAATCGAACAGTAAAAGACAAATTCTCAAAAGAAGAGAGATGAAGATATTAAGAAACTTTTTTGGTGCGATAGGCAAGTATATGTTGCTTATGGGTAAGGTCTTTTCCCGTCCGGAGAAGACGGGTATATACTATCGCCGCATATTGGTCGAAATAGATGCTCTCGGCATCAATTCGATACCGCTTGTTGCTATTATTTCTATCTTTATTGGAGCGGTAATAGCCTTGCAGATGGGTATTACATTGGAGTCGCCATTCATTCCGAAGTTTATGATTGGCTACGCTACGCGCGAAACTATGACTTTGGAGTTCTCCTCTACCGTCATTGCAATCATTCTTGCCGGTAAGGTTGGCTCGAATATCGCGTCGGAGATAGGTACAATGCGTATCACCGAGCAGATTGATGCCTTGGAGATTATGGGTGTCAACTCTGCGTCGTATCTGATACTTCCAAAGGTGGTTGCAACCGTAGTCTTCTTCCCATTGCTTACAATGTTTAGTATGATGGTGGGAACCGTAGGAGGCTACCTTATCGCATTCTTCACGGGAATTGTGTTGCCGGCCGAGTATGTTGAGGGTCTGCACTACTATTTTATCCCATTCGAGATTACCTATTCGTTGATAAAGATGGCGGTTTTTGCCTTCCTCATAACCTCCATTTCGGCCTATTATGGCTATTCGCCTAAGGGTAACTCATTGGAGGTAGGACGAGCTTCGACACGTGCCGTAGTGACAAGCTCTATTGCCATTATGATATTCAACCTTATCCTCACACAATTAATGTTGACATAAAAGATGATTAAAGGAGAACACATATATAAATCTTTCGATGGTCGCACCATCTTGGAGGATATCTCGGTTCAGTTCGACGAGGGTAAAACCAACCTTATCATCGGACGAAGCGGTTCGGGTAAGACTGTGCTTTTGAAGACCCTTGTGGGACTTCACGAGCCCGATAGCGGCAGTATCTTCTATGACGAGAAGAACTACACGGCCCTCACCTTTGTTCAGCGCAAGGAGGTGCGTCGTGAGCTCGGAATGATTTTCCAGGGTGGAGCGCTGCTCGACTCCTCGACCGTCTACGAGAATGTGCGCTTGCCGCTCGATATGTTTACCAATCGCACCTCTGCCGAGAAGGATAAGCGCGTCAGGGAGTGTCTCGAACGAGTGGAGTTATCTCACGCAGGACACCTCTACCCATCGGAGCTTTCGGGAGGTATGATTAAGCGTGCAGCTATTGCGCGCGCCATTGTGCTCAACCCTAAGTATCTCTTCTGCGACGAGCCAAACTCCGGTTTGGATCCGCAGACCTCTATCGTTATCGATAACCTTATTCACGATATTACCGTCGAATACAATATCACCACCATCATCAACACCCACGATATGAACTCCGTAATGGAGATTGGAGATAAAATTGTCTATATTCACCAAGGTAAGAAGTGGTGGGAAGGTACAAAAGATGATATTCTCCGCGCCGACAACAAGGAGTTGAATGACTTTGTGTTTGCTTCAGCCATGGCCAAAAAGGCAAAACAAGTACTCTAATAGGCTCTTTTTGCACAAACCTTCGGACAGCGAGTTCCTCACATACGCCTAGTATGCTGCGGACTCGCTGTCTCGCTTTGCACAAAAATAGCTCTATTATAGCACTTGTTTACAGAAGGGATGGTATATAACCCCTATAACCCATAGTATCCCTATTGTACCTATAAAGCCAAAACAAAAAAAACCGAGCCGCAGCTCGGTTTTTCGTTGTTAGAACGACAACTTCGCTCCTACAAATAGCGATCGAGGTAGCGATGGGCCATAGATGTAGCCAGAGTCGCGATTCTCGTAGCGGTCGAAATCCTTCTGGTAGGAGTTGAAGATGTTGCGGATGCCGGCATTCACCTGCAAGCCGATACTCTTCCAAACCTTGAAGTCGTACGAGAACTTCAATCCCATATCGAAGAACGCCTTGGTGTGCTCGATGCAGTCTTTGTCGAGAGTCGAGCCGTCAGGCTTTATTCCGCCTGCAAAGTGCTCCACATACATTCTGCCCATATAGTTACCCGAAAGGTCGATCTTGAAGTTCTTGATAGGCTGGGTTGTTATGGTGAAGTAGCCATAGACATTTGGCGAACGGAACATATTTGTTGTAGGCTCAACGGTGTCGTCATCGCTCCAATACTCCGGATTGTTGTACTTGCTGCGCTGCAATGTTACGCCGGCCGAAGCATCAACCCAAGGGGCATAAGCAACCTTACCCTCAACATTCAATCCCATAACATTTGCACCTGAGCCGTTGTAGCGCTCGTATATCGATGCTCCATCTCCGCCTATTTCACCTGTTTCGCGAAGAGCGAATACGCCGTTGAGCAGTGTGTAGAAGCCCTCGACGAGGAGATTTGCCTGCACGCGACCCCAAGTCTTGTACATATCGGCCGAGAGGGTGAACGAGTGAGAACGCTCCTCCTTCAAGTCGTCGGCCAAGCGGATGCGGGTACGCTCACCACCAACGATAAGGATGTGCAAATCCTCGTCGAATGCTTGTGGTGCACGGAAACCTGAGCCGTAGGTTGCGCGGAGGTTGATATTGTGTGTAGGGTTGTAGCGGAATGTTACGCGTGGCGAAGGGATACAGAGGAAACGCTTTGCTGTGGCGTTATACCAGTTGTCCAAACGGCCACCAACGAGGAATCCCCACTTGTCGAACTTGAACTCACCCTGAGCATAGATGCTTGCATTGTGGATGTGTTGCTTGGTGATCATACTCTCATAGAATGACTCGCTTGCGTAGCCGATAGGGTTGTCGAAGAGGTAGTCGTAGTTGTACTCCAAACCGGCGGTAAGCTCAAAAATTCGTAGGCGGTAGAGGTATTGGCCTCCCACAACAGCGGTTACACCATTAGTTTTACCATAGGCGTTAGGGTCCTTGCCTGCACCATAGTAACTCTCGCGATTTGTAGCTTGTGCCGAAGCAAATGCGCTATAACGATGACGAGAGTTCTTCGATGTGCCGTCGAATGAAAGACCTCCGCTATGAATCATATGGTCGGTGGTTTCGGCAATCATTGCTTGGTGTGGAGGGAGGTCGAGATTGTCTCCACCACGACGATACTCGCTTGTAGCGTGGTAGTCGAGTGTCAATTTGCTGTATGCGCTGGTCTTGATGTAGGCCTGAGTACCGATAGTCTGCGACTTGATAACAGGAATCTCTACATAGCCATCGAGCATCTGGTTCTTCTTGCCTCCAAAGTCGTAGGCATCGCGAACGCGATTCTGACCATAGATTGTAAGTCCCGCCTTGCGGTCGTCGGTTACGAGCGATGCATTCAAGGTTGTATTGTTGTCGAAAGCGCCTGTTACGCCAATCGAAGTGAGCGAGTGCGCCAACTCACCTGAGTTACGCAGAGGCTCCTTGGTGATGATGTTGATTGTTCCACCGATAGCCGAAGAGCCGAAGAGTGCCGATCCGCCACCGCGTACAACCTCGATGCGCTCCACCATATTTGCAGGGATATGCTCCAAACCATAAACTCCTGCCAGAGCCGAAAATACGGGGCGAGAGTTGATCAAAATCTGCGAATACTGTCCCGAAAGTCCGTTAATACGCACCTGTGCAAAGCCGCAGTTCTGACACGAGTTCTCAACGCGTACACCCGGCTGGAACGACAATCCCTCCGCCAGAGTCGGAGCCGAAACCTTGTTCAAGAGGTCGGAGTCAACGATGTTTACGAGTGTCGGAGCCTCGCTGCGCTTTGTGGCGTTGCGGTTTGCCGAAACAACGACTGCATCTACCGCAATCTGCTCTTCGGCCGTCTCGAAATTGAGCATAAGGTCTGTTCCGCACTCAACCTCCACCTCCTTGCTCTTCGAGGCGTAGCCCAATGCCGATACTGTCACCTTGAATTTTCCGACAGGAACGTGGTAGAGTGTGTAGTGTCCTGTTGCGTCGGTGGTTGTACCTACGGTTGTTCCGTCGATTGTTATGGTAATATATGGTATGTGCTCCTTTGTGTTGGAGTTCGTTACGTGTCCGTGGATTGTGGCCTCGCACTTCTGGCCTGCACTGTGATTGTGACCTGCTCTGTGTTGAGCATATGCTGTGGTTGATGCGCACAAAATGCACGCAACAAAAAATGTTGTGATAATGTTCTTCATTTTAGTTATTGTTTATCGATAATATGAATAAGTATTTTACCGGCTTTGCGGTAAGCGGCATATTGAATTACGATAAACAAGGAGGTCCTCTGAGTGAGGATGTGTGAATGAAGCGAATTGCTTGGGCTGTGGGAACGACTTCGAATTCAAAGTCCAAAGTCGAGATAATCGGATTGTAGTCGAGGTATTCTGCTTCGACCGCAAGAAAATCCTCGGCGTGACATATCGGACAGTTACACGACACCCACTCATTGCTCTCGCACGATGGGTGTGCGGTGCGCAGAAAATCTTCATAGTAACCTCTGTCGTGAGTGATGTACACACGAGTCGACAATGCCGTAATCATAAGTACGGCAAGTAGATAAGAGATTAGTTTTCTGCGTTGTGTCAGCTGTTTCACGCTGCAAAAATAATAAAAAAAAGTGAAACTGAAATATTGAAACTTAAAAGTTTTCCCTTTTCCGTTTTCCGCTTTCCGTTTTTTTCGTATATTTGTAGGTATATTGTTCCTATTTTTTGGCGAATTATGGTAGAGAAGAAGAGGACACAGTTGGCAATGGTTGCCGAAGATGAGTGGTTGCAGCCCGTTGAGGAGGCTGTGAATGAGCGATATGATACATATTGTCAGCACCTTGCCAATATTGAGCGAGGCGGCTCGATAGTAGACTACGCCAACGGCTACCGCTACTTTGGTTGGCAGTACGACGAGGATATGTCGGGCTGGTGGTTTCGCGAGTGGTTGCCTGCGGCGAGTGATGTCTACATCTTTGGCGATTTCAACAATTGGCAGCGCACACAGCTACGCCTCAATAAGGATGTGCACGGAGTGTGGAGCATATTCCTTCCCGATGCGATGTATGAGTGTCGTTTAACTCACGGCTCGCTCTATAAGCTCCATATTCACGGACAGAACGGATGGCACGACCGCATCCCTGCCTATGCCACACGCCTTATTCAGGACGATACGACCAAAAACTACTCGGCGCAGTTTTGGATTCCGCAACCATTCGATTGGGGCGAGGACAAGCTTGTTGTTGACAAGGATAATCTGCTGATCTACGAAACACACGTCGGTATGTCCTCCGAGAAGGAGGGGGTGAGCACCTACAAGGAGTTCGAGAAGAGCGTTCTGCCGCGCGTGAAGAGAGCGGGTTACAATGCCATTCAGGTTATGGCTATTGCAGAGCACCCATACTACGGCTCGTTCGGCTATCACGTGGCCAACTTCTTTGCTCCGTCGTCGCGTTTCGGTACGCCTGAGGAGTTGAAGTCGTTGGTACGCAAGGCTCACAAGTTGGGTATTGCGGTGATTATGGATATCGTTCACGCTCACTATGTCAAGAACTTCAATGAGGGTATCAACGAGTTGGATGGCTCGCCATACCACTACTCGAAGCAGGGTGATGCGGGCTATCAGCCATATTGGGATTCGAAGATTTTCGACTACGGCAAGCGCGAGGTGGAACACTTTCTCCTCTCGAATGTCAAGTATTGGCTCGATGAGTACCACTTCGATGGCTACCGTTTCGATGGTGTAACCTCGATGATATACCACCACCACGGCTATACCGACTTCGATTGTCGTGAGAAGTTCTTCGACGAGGGTGTTAATAAGGATGCTTTGGTCTACTTGTCGTTGGCCAACAAACTCGTTCACGACTTCCGCCCTGAGGCTGTAACCATTGCCGAAGATGTGAGTGGTATGCCGGGAATGTGTCGTACAATCGAAGATGGCGGTATCGGCTTTGACTTCCGCCTTGGAATGGCAATTCCCGACTTTTGGATTCGCCTTATCGAGGATGAGCGCGACGAGGATTGGAGTGTCGAGGAGATTTGGAGCGTGCTGACCAATCGTCTGCCAAAGGTTAAGACGGTGGCCTATGCCGAGTCGCACGACCAGGCGATGGTGGGTGATAAGACTATCGCCTTCCGCCTGATGGACAAGGAGATGTACTTTGCGATGAACAAGGAGTCGGAGAATATGATGGTGGAGCGCGGAATGGCGTTACACAAGATGATTCGACTGATGACTATATCGGTGGGTGGTGATGCCTACCTCTGCTTTATGGGTAACGAGTTCGGACATCCGGAGTGGATAGATTTTCCGCGTGAGGGCAATGATTGGAGCTACGCTCACGCACGCCGTCAGTGGTCGTTGGCCGATAATGGTTTCTTGCGCTATGGTCTGCTCGGAGCCTTCGACAAGGAGATGTTGAAGGTGATAAAAAAACACAAAGTCTTGTCGGATGGCTATCCGTATAAGTGGCACTCCGACCAGGAGAATCAGACCATTGCCTACTCGCACAAGGGACTCTACTTCGTATTCAATTGGAGTCCGACCTCTTCGGTGCCCGATTATCGTGTAGAGGTGCCGTGGGCAGGAAAATATACCGTTGAGCTCTCTACCGATGAGGAGCGTTTCGGTGGTTTCAACCGTCAGACAAAGGGTCAGGAGCACTTTACCGAGACGATAATGGACGAGTGGGATAATGCACATCACTTTATCAAGATTTACAACACTGCCCGTACCGCAATGGTGCTCAAATGGCATAAATAACTACGAAAAACTATGAAGAAAACACTGCTTGTTATTGCTGTGTTTGTCGCGGCTATCACCGCTTCGGCTGCGCCTAAGAGTATCTACCACAAGGGGTGGATAGACTACAATAAGAATGGTCGCAAGGACATCTACGAGGATCCGAAGCGCTCGGTGGATGAGCGAGTTGAGGATTTGTTGAGTCAGATGACCGTCGAGGAGAAGACGTGCCAGATGGTAACCCTCTATGGCTACCGTCGTGTGTTGAAGGACTCGCTGCCGACAGAGCAGTGGAAGCAGGCGTTGTGGAAGGATGGTATCGCCAATATCGACGAGATGCTCAATGGCGTCAGTAAGCGTAATTTGAAGTATTCTCCACACCTTACACTCGACTATCGCGGACACGTTGAGGCGAAGAATACTATTCAGCGCTGGTTTATCGAGGAGACTCGTCTCGGCATCCCTGCCGAGTTCACGAACGAGGGTATTCACGGCTTGAATCACAGCCTCGCCACCGCGCTTCCGGCACCAATCGGCATAGGCTCGACTTGGAATCGTGCGCTTGTGCGTAGGGCGGGTGAGATTGTCGGTAAGGAGGGTAAGGCTCTCGGCTATCACAATATCTACGCTCCTATTCTCGATGTTCCGCGTGATCCGCGTTGGGGACGAATTGTGGAGTGCTATGGCGAGGACCCATTCTTGGTTGCGGAGTTGGGCGTAGAGATGGCTCAGGGCGTGCAGTCGCAAGGGGTGGGCTCTTCGTTGAAACACTTTGCGGCATATAGCACCCCGAAGGGTGGTCGTGACGGAAATTGTCGTACCGATCCGCATATCACTCCGCGTGAGTTGCATCAGATACACCTCTATCCGTTCCGCCGTGTTATTGGCGAGGCCGATCCTGTGGGAGTTATGAGTAGTTACAACGATTACGATGGCGAGCCTATTACGGCAAGTAAATACTTCTTGATAGACCTTCTGCGTAAGGAGTATGGCTTTACGGGTTATGTGGTGAGCGACAGTGAGGCTGTGGAGTTTGTTCACACCAAGCACCGCGTTGCCGAGACCTACGAGGAGGCTGTGAGGATGGTTGTTGAGGGGGGATTGAACGTTCGTACCCACTTCACCGAGCCTGAGATGTATGTTACACCTCTGCGTAAGCTTATAGCCGAGGGCAGACTTCCGATGAGTGTTGTGGATGACCGCGTGCGAGATGTGCTGCGTGTAAAGTTCCGCTTGGGCATCTTCGATCATCCGTTTGCCGATGCCGAGGAGGCGGTTGCAAAGGTCGGAGCCGACAAACATCGCGACTTTATGCTCGATATTCAGCAGCAGTCGCTCGTATTGTTGAAGAATGAGAATAACACCCTTCCGCTCGATAGAACGAAGGTGCGTAAGGTGCTGGTTGCGGGCCCATTGGCCGACGAGACAAACTATATGACAAGTCGCTATGGCCCTAACAGCTTGAAGACGACCTCTATCTTGGCCGGTATTCGCAACTTGGCGGGAGAGGGTGTCGAAGTGCGCTACGCCAAGGGTTGCAGTGTTGTGGATAAGGGCTTCCCTGAGACGGAGATCTGCCCGGCACCACTTACCGACAAGGAGCGAGCTGATATTGCCAATGCTGTGGAGCAGGCTCAGGGTTGCGATGTGATTATTCTCGCTTTGGGCGAGGATAAGAAGCGTGTAGGCGAGAGTATGTCGCGTACGTCGTTGAATCTTCCTGGCCGTCAGCAGATGCTGCTCGAAGCACTTCACGCAACAGGTATTCCTGTGGTGGTAGTGCTCGTAAATGGTCGTCCGTTGACTATCGAGTGGGCAGATAGGAATGTTGCAGCAATTCTCGAATCGTGGTTCCCTGCGGTTGAGGGTGGAACGGCTATCGCACGAACACTTTTTGGCGACTATAATCCCGGCGGAAAGTTGACTGTTACCTTCCCTCGTTCGATTGGTCAGTTGGAGTATAACTTCCCATACAAACGCGGTTCGCACGGCACACAACCGCGCAAAGGCCCTAATGGGGGTGGCGTTACGCGTGTGCAGGGCGCACTCTATCCGTTCGGATATGGTTTGAGCTACACTACATTCGAGTATAGCAACCTCGCGGTTGAACATCGTGTCGAGGGGGGCAAGAATCGCATTCTTGTTGCGTGCGATGTGAAGAATACCGGCTCTCGCACAGGCGATGAGGTGGTACAGCTCTATGTCAGCGACCTCTATTCGAGTTTGGTTACCTACGAGTCGGTATTGCGAGGTTTCGAGCGCATTACCTTGCAGCCAAACGAGGTTAAACGTGTGCAGTTCGAGCTTGGCGATGAGGATTTGCAACTTCTCGACCGCAATATGAAGTGGGTTGTGGAGAAGGGTGATTTCGAACTGCGTGTGGGCGCGTCGAGCGAGGATATCAGGTTGCGTAAAACAATAACTATTAAGTAGTTGAATGCATAAGAAGTTTGTAAGGCGTATAGCAGAGTTTATCCCTTCGGAGCGTATCTATACCGATGAGCTGCGCCGCTTTGCGTGGGGCACAGATGCGGGCTTCTACCGCTTGACTCCGCAAGTGGTGGTGCGAACCAAGGACGAGGTCGAGGTGTCGAAATTGTTGGCTCTCGCCTCCGAGTTGCACCTACCTGTCACCTTCCGCGCTGCGGGAACATCCCTTTCGGGACAATCCATAAGCGACTCGGTGTTGGTTGTGGCCGGCAAAAATTGGGAACGCTACTCCGTAGGAGAGGGTGGCGAAACTATAACGCTCCAACCGGGAGTTGTGGGTGCGGAGGTCAATCGCATCCTCGCACCTTATGGCCGCAAGTTTGGCCCCGACCCGGCATCGATAAAGAGTGCGATGGTGGGCGGAATAGTGATGAACAACGCTTCGGGAATGAGTTGTGGAGTGTGGGCAAATAGCGACCGCGTATTGCTCTCGGCACGACTGATATTTTCCGACGGAACGCTCCTCGATACCGCCGATAGCGCAAGCCGTGAGGCCTTTGCTGCGTCGCACAAGGGACTCTTGGATGAAATTTGCGCCATTCGCGATGAGATTCGTGCCGACAAGGAGTTGGCCGAACGCATACGTCGCAAATACTCGATAAAGTGTGTTACGGGTCTGAATCTGCTGCCATTTGTGCTGTTTGACGACCCATTCGATATAATTCTCCACTCGGTGGTGGGCTCGGAGGGCACTTTGTGCTTTGTGAGTGAGGTTACGATGCGTACTCTGCCGCTGATGCCACTCCACAAGACGGCAATGGTCTATTTCCGCTCCATTCGCGAGGCGTGTGAGGCTGTGGTGGCGATAAAGAGTCTGGATGTTTCGGCTGTCGAGTTGCTCGACTCGCGCTCCTTGATTGCTGCGGGTGATACTACGGGCGAGGGGCTGACCGCACTACTTATCGAGTTGGAAGATGCGGAGCAGTCGGCTCTCGACGAGAAGGTCGTAAGGGTTGAAGGCGAGTTGGAGAAATTCAACACCGTGACGGGTGTTCATTTCACGTCCGACGAGAAGGAACGAGCCGAATATTGGGCCGTGCGATCGGGAATATTCCCTATGGTGGGAGGTCTGCGACGGGAGGGTACAACCTGTATGATCGAGGATATAGCCTTCCACGTCGAGGATCTGCCTCAGGCAACGGAGGATCTTTCGGCTTTGCTCGATAGGTGTGGTTACGACGATTCGTGCATCTATGGTCACGCCTTGGAGGGTAACTACCACTTTATCATAAATCAATCGCTTTCGACCTCCGAGGAGGTGGAGCGATACCGCCGCCTGATCGAGGCTGTGGCGGAGCTTGTGGTAGACAAATATGACGGCTCTCTCAAAGCGGAGCACGGAACAGGCCGCAATATGGCTCCTTTCGTGGAGCGCGAGTGGGGCTCGAAGGCCTACGAGATGATGCGTCGAGTGAAGCGAGCCTTCGATGGCGAGAATCTACTCAATCCGGGGGTTATTTTCAACGAGGACAAGGAGTGCTATCTCAAAAACTTCAAACAACTGCCAATATTGCACCCTGCCGACGACGCTTCGGAGCAGGTGCGCGAGATATATAAGCAACTCAATCGTTGTATTGAGTGCGGATTCTGCGAGGTGAATTGCGTGTCGTGCGGATATACCTTATCCTCTCGAACTCGAATGGTTTTGCAACGCGAGATTGCTCGTTTAGAGCTTTCGGGCGAGTCGCCAGAACGCTTGGCTATGCTTCGTAAGGGCTATTCGCACTACGGAAATGACACCTGTGCGGGTGATGGCTTGTGTTCGAAGTCGTGTCCTATGGGTATCAATATTTCGCACCTTACACACGAACTGCGCCGCCTCGAAATGGGAACGCTTGGAAATGGGGTAGGCAGTTTTGTTGCCGACCACTTTGCCGGTGTGAAGGGCGCTTTGCGAGGAGTGTTGGCAGTGGCAGATGTGGCGCACGCAGTGCTTGGCTCGACGGCGATGTCGGCAATAGGTAAGGGGCTGCATAAGGGATTGAAGATGCCGTTGTGGACTCCGTCATTGCCTAAGAACTACCGCTTCGAGGAGGGTAGAGTAGTGCGCTCGGAGCATAAAGATAAGGTGGTATACTTCCCAAGTTGTATCAATCAGACAATGGGTACGGATAGGGCCTCGCGCCACCTTCGACCTCTGGTCGAGGAGATGATGTCACTCTTCGACAAGGCGGGTTACGAGGTTATTTTGCCGAAGGCGATGGAGTCGCTCTGCTGTGGAACTATTTGGGAAAGTAAGGGTATGCCTGAGGTGGCCGACAGAAAAATCCGCGAGTTGGAGGAGGCTCTTTGGGAGGCTTCGGAGCAGGGCAAGTACGATGTTGTGTGCGACCAAAGTCCGTGCCTCTACCGAATGAAGGAAAAAATAAAAAAAATGCACCTCTACGACTCGGCCGAGTTTGTGTGGAAGAGGATGCGCGATAGGTTGGAGTTCAAGCAGGGCGATACGCCTATTGCAATACACCTCACCTGCTCTACTCGCAAGATGGGTATCGAGGAGGCTGTCATCGGTTTAGCGAAACTTTGTTCGTCGAAAGTGCTTCTGCCTGAGGGAGTTGGCTGTTGTGGTTTTGCGGGCGACAAGGGTATGACTCACCCTGAACTCAATGCCTACGCACTGCGTAAGTTGCGCGCACAAATCGAGGCGAACGGCATCGAGGTCGGCTACTCCAATTCGCGCACTTGTGAGATAGGACTCTCGACCAATTCGGGCGTGCCGTACCGCTCGATTATCTATCTGGTGAATGAACATACACTATAAATTAAAAATTTTCGTTATCTTTGCGACTAAATAAGAAACTTATTTATTAACTAAAAACTTATAATTTTATGTTCAAAGGACACCCAAAAGCCCTTTATGCCTTGGCTCTCGCTAACACCGGTGAGCGTTTTGGCTACTACACAATGTTGGCGGTATTTGCCTTGTTCCTTCGTGCAAACTTCGGTTTGGACGCAGGTGTGGCAAGTATCATTTACAGTACTTTCCTCGGTCTTGTCTACTTTATGCCGCTCTTTGGTGGTATCTTGGCTGACAAGTTCGGTTATGGTAAAATGGTTACCAGCGGTATCTCGATTATGTTCATCGGATACTTGCTCCTCTCGTTGCCTCTCGGTGGCGATACCTTGGCGATGATCGCTATGCTCGGTGCATTGCTCTTCATCTCTATCGGTACAGGCCTCTTCAAGGGTAACTTGCAGGTTATGGTTGGTAACCTCTACGACGACCCACAGTACGCTGACAAGCGTGACTCGGCATTCTCGTTGTTCTATATGGCTATCAACATCGGTGCATTGTTCGCTCCAACCGCAGCCGTTGCTATCAAGAACTGGGCAGAGACATCGCTCGGCTTCACTGGCAACGACGCTTACCACTTCTCGTTTGCAGTTGCTTGCGTGGCGTTGATTATCTCGATGGCTATCTACTTCGCTTGCCGTAAGTGGTATGCTCATGTTGAGGGCGGCAAGAAGGGCGACAAGGGTGCTGCTGCAGTTGTTGAGGATAACCTCACCCCTGCCGAGACCAAGGCTCGCATCATCGCACTCTGCCTCGTGTTCGCAGTAGTTATCTTCTTCTGGATGGCATTCCACCAGAACGGTCTTACACTCACATTCTTCGCTGACGAGTTCACCGTTAAGGAG
>JAEIGA010004944.1_pt1 | contig 20469 bp, 14 predicted proteins | sample 9270691 | NCBI WGS metagenome assembly JAEIGA01 (sample SAMN17057246, study PRJNA624740) | gut metagenome | biome: biome; isolation source: fecal sample | host: Bos grunniens | place: China: Xizang | collected 2019 | reverse complement strand
TCCTCGTTTGCCCAGATAGACCTATTATCAACAAGTTTAATGGAAAGTACTATACAGGCGTTGTTACTTCCTCGAAGTTTTTATTGACAGACGGGGTGGCGTTACCTACAGAGGGAGACGGGTGTAAGGCTGGGGCAGGGCGCTCAATCGGTGCGCAGATGTGGTCTGTTGGTGGCTCTGCGGCATATCCATCAGGAACTGATAAGCGTTATATGAAGGGAACAACATATGCGTTCCGTCTTTATAACCGCGCACTTACAAATGAGGAGCTTGTACATAACCGCAAGGTCGACGAAGCTCGTTTTCATGGCGTATTGACGGAGACGAATGTGCTTGTGGCTGTAGAGGGCGATTATGTGGCGACTGAAGCAGTTGGCGCATATGATGTTTGTGGAGCGTGGACCTTCACGGCCGGTCAGGCAATAGATTCGCAAAGCGGAGCAAATGTACTTCCGATTGGAAGAGTTGAAACTCTTGATGAGGGAAGGCGCCTTTCAAATACAATCCGCGGCGATGTCGGTTATACTTGGAAGGATGGAGACGCGCCTGTTAAGTTGACATGGCGCTGGATCAGGGCTGGATTTTCTATTATAGTTCGCTAATATCTTTTATTCCTAGGTGGGGAGTGTCCCCACCAGATATTGCTGACGGATGAAATTGGCGGTCAACTTGCGTGGCGAGGGGAACGGCCATTTCATCCGTCAGTCCTATTTGCGCCTTGCAGCCGTATTGACGCAACGTGATATTTTCGGTAAAATACACAAAAATTGCAAATTGAAAGAGAACGATAATGTTCGGTAAAATCAAGTCTCTTTTTTCTACAGATATAGGTATTGACCTCGGTACTGCGAACTCTCTTGTATATGTGAGAGATCGCGGTATCGTTTTACGTGAGCCATCTGTGGTGGCTATTCAAGCTGGCACTAAACGCGTTCTTGCTGTAGGCGAGGAGGCTAAGCGTATGGTCGGCGTTACCCCTGCAAACATAGTTGCCATTAGGCCTATGAAATCTGGTGTAATTGCCGATTTTGATATTACCGAAGCGTTAATTTCATATTTTATTAAGAAAGTCTGCCCTAAGCGATTCTATTCAAATATGAAGTGGGCGCGTCCTCGAGTTGTTGTCGCTGTGCCAAGCGGTATAACCGAGGTTGAAAAGCGAGCTGTTGAAGATGCCGCTCAGCGAGCTGGCGCAGGCAAGGTTTTTCTTGTCGAAGAGCCAATGGCTGCTGCAATTGGTGTTGGCTTGCCAGTTTCCGAGCCGGCTGGTTCAATGATTGTTGATATTGGCGGCGGCACGTGTGAGGTTGCAATTATCTCTCTTGCCGGTATTGTTCATAGTTATTCAGCCCGTGCAGCGGGTGGTGATGCTATGGATGAGTGCATTATGAAGTATGTCCAGCGCGCCTACAATCTTCTCATAGGCGAGCGTATGGCCGAATCTATTAAGGTTAAAATTGGAAGTGCCTGTCCAGTGGGAGAAGAGAAGACGCTGGAGATAAAGGGCAGAGATGTCGTGGCGGGTTTGCCGAAAACCTTGACTATTACTTCTGAGGAAATAAGAGATGCCTTGAAGGAGCCCGTTTCTCAAATTGTCGATGCCGTAAGGACGACATTGGACAAGTGCGAGCCAGAATTAGCGGCCGACCTTGTCGATCGCGGATTGGTTCTTTCTGGCGGTAGCGCGCAATTGCGCGGACTCGATAAACTTCTTGCCGCACAGACGGGGTTGCCCGTAACTCTTGCGGAAGATCCGCTTTCGGCTGTAGCTGAAGGAACGGGTATGGTGATGAGTGAATTGGATTTCCTCGATCGCAATAAGCGTGAAGAGTAAGGTTTTCGGCGGATTCCAGTAAAAGGAGTTCGTCGTGATGACAGCAAAAACAAAGGTTGCAGTTGCGATTGTCGCAGTAGCGGCAATCAGTGTTCTTGTTTTTGCTTTTTCCAAGTGTGCAGCCATCGAATTAGTTTATCCGTTCCAAAAGGGAAAGGTTACTATTGCACGCAAGGTAATTACTCGCCTTGGCGGAATGTTTAACGGTGCAGATGCGGCGGCAGAAAACGTGCGTTTAAAACGTAATCTTGCAGCAGTTGTGCTTGAAAACGCTGAGTATGAGAGAGTTTTAGCAGAAAATGCCCGTCTTCGTAAGGCTTTAGGTTATGTTGAGCAAGGCGGCGTCAAAAGAATTGCCGCTGAAGTGCTTTCATATGGCGGTGGTGCTGCTGATGCTTATAAGTCTATAAGGATCGGTAAGGGCTCTTTGTCAGGTGTTCGTGAGAAGGCTATTGTTGAATGTCCAGAAGGACTCGTAGGTATAGTTTCGTCAGTCACTCCCCACACGAGCGAAGTGATGCTTATAACAGATCCGTCTGTAAAGGTCTCGTGCAAAATAGAAGCACCAAGGCCCGTTTCAGGAATTTTGTGCGGTGGTTCTAATGATTTTCTTTTGTTAAGGTTTGTCATGCCCCAGGGCGAGGTGGCTCCTCGGGCAAAGGTATTTACATCTGGTCTCGGCGAGGTTTTCCCAGCTGGGATTACAGTCGGCACTTTTTGCACTGGAGAAGATTTCTCTGGGAGTGATGCTCACGGCCAAGAGCGGCGTGCAAAGGTGTTGCCGGCTGTCGATTTTTCGGCGCTGGAGGACGTCTTTATCCGCTTGTGAAAAAAGATATAGTCCATTTTGTTTACGCGTTGATTGCGATAGTCGCCTGCAGTGCGATTGAGGAACTTTCCCCAAAAATACTCGGTGTAGGAGTGCCAGCGCTTTTGTCAGCAGCGGCGTATTGTTCTGTGCGCCGTCCTCCAATTGAGGGTTTTATGTTCGCAGTTGCGGCAGGAGCGGCTGAAGACACTCTTTCTTCACTGCCTTTTGCTACGAGTTTAAGCTTTTTTGTCGGTATGTTCGCGTTTATGCGCGGTTTTAAATTGTCCCTTGCGTTCGCGATGCCGGCATATTGTTTATATCATCTTTGGATATGGATTTGGCTTGGTTCGTCTATAGACGGCAGTATTATGTTGCGGTTTATTGCGTCAATACCTGTTGGTGCAATTATACTTGTTGCAATTTCATTTGCCCTTAGGTGGCTTGACGGAAAGGCGGCTATGGATGAAAAATAGTTATTCCTTTTCCGCTTTAATTTCGTTTGTGTTGATATCGGTTGTCTTCGCGATGGGCTTTTTAGTTCTCTTGTTCCGCCTTAAGGATGTACAGGTTGACAAGGCTGCGGAATTCCGTAGGCAAATGCAGCAGCAGTCTTTTAGACGCGTTCAAACCGTTGGTTTGCGAGGAAGTATTCTTGATCGTAACGGAGTTGCGCTTGCGGGTAATAGGGCTGTTGTTGATATTGTTGTTAATCCAGAGTTTTTTCGCTCAAAAAAACGCGGTGAAACAACTTCTGGTAATCTTATGAGCGCTATTAATCGGCTTGGCAATAAGATTTTGCGCAAGTCTTCTATTGATGAGAAAGATATCAACCGCCACTTAAGTCAGGCGCTTGCCCGCCCATTAAAAGTGTGGGGAGATGTTTCAGAGAAGGAACTTGCGTTATTTTATGAAAGCGAGTCTGATTTCCCGGGTTTTGAGTGCGTTGTAAGTTCAGAGCGCTATTATCCACTTGGAAAGCTTGCCGCTCATGTACTTGGCCGTGTAGGGCGCGATCGTCAACCACTTGATATTGGCGATGGTAAGATGAATTTTGTTGATAAAGAACTCTGCGGTCGTGATGGCATTGAACTGCAATATGACAGCTTTTTGAGAGGAATGCCGGGAGAGGACCGTCTTTACGTTGACGCACGCGGATATGCGACATCGCGTTCTACGGCTGTTGAGGCACGCAACGGGTTTGATTTAAGGCTTACAATTGATGCCATGCTGCAGTATAATGCCGAGCGGCAATTCGATGGTTGCAAGGGAGCTTTTGTGGCGATAGATCCGCGCGATGGTTCTGTCAGAGCTATGGTAAGTGCTCCTTCGTTTGATCCACGAAAGTGCGTGCCGATTTTTCCTGAAAAACTTTATATTCAGTACCGGGACGATCCTTCCAAGCCGCTACTTAATCGCGCTGTTGCAGGGCAGTATGCTCCAGGTTCAACTTTTAAGCCGTTAACGGCTCTTGCAGCATTGAGTGTTGGGGTAAGTCCGTCGTTTACACTTGAATGCATTGGTTATTATGAAATTGCTGGTATGAGGATACGCTGCGCAAGGACATGGGGGCATGGAGAGATCGAGTTGACTCATGGCTTGAAGGAAAGCTGCAACCCTTATTTTTGTGCGCTCGGTGTCAAGGCTGGGACAAATGCTCTTATTTCTGTTTGTCATGAGTTTGGGCTTGGGCGCAAAACAGGAATTGATTTCCCTATCGAATCTAAAGGAATTGTTCCTGATGCTTCCGTTAAGGAGAGGCTTTCGCCCGGTGTGCGATGGTATTCAGGAGATGTGGCACAGACTTCTATTGGCCAGGGCTTGCTGCTGGTTTCACCTCTTCAGATGGCGCTTGTCGCCTCTGCTTTAGGCACTGGCTTTTTGCCGACTCCGCGTTTGAGCGAAATGACAGATGTTAATATTCGCAAACTTAACATACCCAAGCAGCACCTTGATTATGTTCGTAAAGGCATGCGTATGGTCGTGGACGGCGGTACTGGGCGCAAGGCCGGAAAAGATATTGAGGCTGATATTATAGGTAAGACTGGGACGGCCGAGATTGGCCCCAGGGATAATCGGCGCAAAAATACGTGGTTTATTGCGTATTGCGAACCTACAGAGAAATCTCGCGTTAAAGAGCCATTGGCGCTTGCTATTGTTGTAGAAGACGGCGAGTCAGGCGGCAGTACGGCGGCTCCAAAGGTTCGTGAAATTTTGCATTCGTTTTATGGAGGCAAGACAAAATGAAAAAGTTCCTCCTTAGATTTAATTGGGCGTCATTTTTATCAATGCTCGGGTTGATTGCAATTGGCGCCATGGCTTTGGCTTCTGCTGGCGGCGCTCGCGATTCTGTAGTTTTTGCGTCCAAGTGGAAGTCTATGCTTGCTACGGCGGTGTTTGGTATGGTGCTGTATTTTGTATTGGCGTTAACTGATTATAGAACAGTATTAAGCTATCTTTCTGCTCCAGCATATGTGTTTGCTGTTATTATGCTCGTGTTGGTGCTAATCGTCGGTACCGAACAGTTTGGCGGCAAGAGGTGGCTATGGTTTTTCCAGCCGAGCGAAATATCAAAGCTTTGTATTATTTCGTTTTTGGCATATTTCTATGGAAGCCGAGAAGAGCGCTTTAAGGGAATGTTTGGCTTTAAGGGCTTTATTCTTGGTTCAATTCTCATCGGCATCCCGTGCCTGCTTATCCTTGAGGAGCCCGATCTTGGCACGACCTTGACGTTGATTCCCGCAGTTTTAGTTATTCTTTTATCGGCAGGAGTTTGGCGTAAAGGCTTGATAGTTCTTTTGATTGCCGGCGTTATGGCTATGATAGCAGTTCTTGCTGCGGTGTATGAGGCTGAGCGCCCCGATGTTTCAAATGCAAAGCGCGAGTCAATTCTCAAATATGTCCCTTTGCGTCCGCATCAAGTTGAGCGAGTTAAGACTTTTCTTTTTCCTGAAACCGATACATTGGACTCCGGTTATAATTTGAGACAATCTAAGATGACAATCGGAGCGGGCGGAGTTTCTGGCAAGGGATATCGAAAGGGTGAGTCTATAAGACGCGAACTTCTTCCGCCTATGGGCATTATGAACGATTTTATTTTTTGCGTCTGGGCGGAGGAAATGGGCTTCGTTCGCGGTTCGCTTTTACTTCTTGCATTGTTTTCAGTGTTATGTTTTTCGGTTGCGTGGACATCAGTTGTTGCTTCAGATATGTGTGGGAGGCTGATTTCTCTCGGCATGGCAACACTTCTTTTTGCCCACGTTTATGTTAACATCGGAATGAGTATTGGTTTGGTGCCTATTACCGGACTTCCTCTTCCGTTTCTTTCGTTGGGTCGCACATTCCTTGTAACGGTTATGTGCGGCTTAGGGCTTGTGCAAAGTGTGTCACTACACAGAGAGGATCAGTCATGAACTTGTTTGGTTGGCTCAAGCGCTCTAAAATGAAGCGCGAGATTATAGTAAACGTTGAAAAATTAGAGACTCGTGTCGCCGTTATGGAAAACGGCAGGCTCGAGGAATTTATGGTCGAGCATTGCGAGGAAGAGCGTCTTGTCGGCAGTATATTTAAAGGACGGGTGCAAAATCTTGAGAATGATTTACAGGCCGCATTTGTAGACATAGGTTTAAAGAAGAACGCTTTCGTACATTACTGGGATATGACGCCCGATGCCGATGCCGCTCTTGAGGATGACGATCAGGGGCGCAATCAGAAGAACGCGCGCAAGGCCAGCCGTCTTTCTGATGCTGAGATTGCCAAGCGCTTCCCGCCGGGAAGTGAAATTGTTGTCCAGGTGACTAAAGGACCGATTTCAACGAAGGGGCCGCGCGTTGTTGCCAATCTTTCTATTCCTGGCCGTTATCTTGTTATGATGCCGGGAGCAAAAGATTCTCATGGAGCTCCTTTGAGGGGCGTTTCAAAGAAGATTGGCGATGCCAAGGAGCGCCAGCGACTTAAAAAAATTATAGATAAGTTACCTTTGCCAGACAATGTAGGTCTTGTCGTCAGAACTGTTGGGCAGGGGGCTACTGCACGTGCTTTTGCCCGTGATTTGCGCAATCTTCTTTCGGTATGGAACGAGATGCAGGGCAATATCAAGAATTTGCGCACGCCGTGCTGCATCTTTCAGGAGCCCGATCTTTGTGAGCGTGTAGTAAGAGATTGGTTAACTGAAGATGTTGACGCAATTGTAATTGACAATAATGCTAATTACGAGGAAATGCGTGAAGTTACGGGAAGGATTTCACGCAGAGCCAAATCAAAGATTCGCCGTTATGATGGTAATGTTAACATCTTTGAGCATTACGGGTTGGATAGACAGCTTTCTGAAGCATTCGCGCGTAAAGTTCCGCTTAAATCTGGCGGTTATCTCGTAATTGATGAAACGGAGGCGCTTATTGCTGTTGACGTTAATACTGGGCATTATAAGGGAAAGGGCTCTCAGGAAGAGTCAATCCTTGAAGTCAATCTTGAAGCTGTTGAAGAGGTCGCCCGTCAGTTGAGACTGAGAAATATCGGCGGACTTGTTATTCTTGACTTGATTGACATGAAGTCGCGTAAACATCAAAAGCAGGTTTATCGCGCTCTTAAGGATGCGCTTAAACGAGACAGGGCTCGCACGAATGTACTTGAGATTTCCGAACTAGGACTTCTTGAAATGTCACGCCAAAGGCAGGAGCAGTCGATTTTGTCGATGCTCACATCAAATTGTCCGTACTGTCAGGGCCGTGGCGTTATTAAAAGTCCTATGGCAATTTCCATTGAAGTACAGCGTCATCTTATTTCGTTGCTTAAAAAAGCAAGCGCAGACAAAAAACCCTTTGAGCCGAAAATTGTCATTGCGCCGCAAGTTATGCAGCGCCTCAGAACGGAAGATTCTGGCGTTCTTGCGCAATTGCAGAAGGACTATGATACGCGTTTGACATTCGTTTCAGAACTTCATCGTCATCCCGAGTCGTTCTCAATACTGGACGCAGCAACCTCTCAAGTGTTATACTCTCAGTCATGAATAGATTTATAACTTTCTTTTCTGTTGTTTTTAGCGCAATGGCAGCAGTTTCTGCGCCCACAGAAGGGTTTAATGCCGAGCTCAAAGTTACGGCCGATAAGATGGCTGCTGACAATGTAACTGGGGCGTTGGTTGCTTCAGGCAATGTTGTTGCCGTTTCAGCACCGTTCAGGATGTTTTCTGACAGTGTATCCAAAGTTGGCGATGTTTATTCGTTTAACGCCCCAACATTGGTAACGACGTGTACTAATGATGTTGATTGTCTGCATTGGTCGCTCTCGGGATCGTTGGTTTACAACCACGGGACCGATGTCGAGGCGAAAAATATGATGTTGCGGGTTTTGGGCGTACCTGTAGCATGGATACCGTACTGGTGGCAGCCGTTTAACACTGATTATGGTTGGCGTGTAATGCCTGGTTATCGTAGCCGCTGGGGCGCATATCTTATGACTAAATACGTCTATGATATTGCTGGCGACTATAGGGGCGGTGTGGGCCTTCGCGGTGCTACGCGCCTTGATATGCGTACGAAAAATGGTATTGCTGCGGGACAAAGCCTTAATTGGAAATTAGGCGATTTAGGCGAAGGTAAATTCAAGGTGTATTATGCCCACGACGAAGATTCCGATCGTTATAGCCGTTGGTGGCACAATGGAAATCGCCTCAATTACGGCAATTGGGAGAGCGATATCCCTGACAACCGTTATATGTTTGAGTTGTCGCACAAAGTTGAGGTAACACAGAAAGATATTCTTTGGGTTAATGCCAACATTCATAGCGACACAAGATTTGCATATGATTTTATGCGCGATGGTGTAATGAGGCTTTCCAATCCGTACCGTGGAGTACAAACATCAGAGATGGCATGGGAGCATATTGCCGATTTTTGGGGTGTTGGAGCGAGTGTTTCTGGGCCTCTTAATGATTTTTATCCTGGTGTGTCGAGATTGCCGGAGTTTTATTTTAATGTAATGCCACAGTCAGTATTTTCATTGCCGATTAATTACGAGTCTTCTTCCCGCCTCGGTTGGCTTAATCGTGATTATGCTGTTTTTGGCGATAAGGAAACCGATCCCTATTATCGTGTCTTTCCCGGCGCGTGGGCCGATTATCAGGCGTTTAGAGCCGATACTTATCATCGTTTAACGGCTCCGTTTAAAGTAGCTGACATGATTTCGGTTGTTCCTCGCGCTGGTGTCCGCGGAACGTATTGGTCGGCTTCGGGACTTGAAAACATCGACGGAAAATCAAGGGCAATGCTTGAGGATGACGATGTTGTCCGTTCAATCGTTGAAGGAGGGATAACATTTGCCGCAAGAGGTACGGCTCCATTGGGCGAGGATTGGCAGCATGCGCTTGAACCCTATTTCGATGTGCTTGTGCAAAAGGCAGATTATTCAGGTTTGGACGGTGCGCGCCGCGCTCTTTATTTTGATTCGCACGACGGTAGTGCAGATTGGCTTGACCAGTTTGCTGGTAGAAGCCGCAACCTTCCTTATTCATGGTATGGTTTCACGCCAGGGTTGAGGAATGTCTTTAAAAAGACGGGTGAGAATGGTCGCTTAAGAACAGTAGCCGACTTTGATGTGTATGCTGCAGTCCAGTGTAATGATACGTCTTGGACGGCTGGCGACCGTTATCATCGTTTGCCTTCTTCTCAGGAAGATCCAAATTATGGGCGTGATAGCGAGGTGCTTGTTTCTCCTGGTTTTAGGGTGCGTATTAGTCCCGAAGATAAGACATCTCTGCGCGCAAGGGTTGAGTGGGATGGTCAGAATGATACAATCGCTTTTGCTGATGTTGAGATGTCTCAGCGCTTTACAAAGTCTTTTATGGCTACAGTTTCCTATTCGGCACGAGACCATCGCTATTGGGATTTTTCATCTTCCCCATTTGATCCGGCAATAATGCGCAATGAAAGTTTTAACTGGGCGCAATATAGTTATGTCGGACTTGAACTCGAGCATGAGCTTTGCGATGCTATAGCCTGGGGGCCGTTCTTTCGTTGGGATGCTCGCGAGAACGAGCTTGATGAGGCTGGTGCGTGGCTTGATTTTAGGACCGACTGCCTTGCATTTAGATTTAGTCTTTCTTACGAAAATGAATATATGCGTATTGACGGCTCGGAGTATGATCACAATTGGAATTTCTGTTTCGGCGTATACCTAAGGGCGCTTGGTCCTGATGCTGGCTCGATGATTGGAGATTAAGTAAAGTGCGTAAAGCTAAGCAGAGCGGACTTGAGGGACTTGAGAAGTATCTCACGGGAGTAATTCTTGAGAAGGGTGCTGATCAGAACCAACCTTTTTCAATGAGGGTGCTTCTTGCTATTCTAAAGTCGTTAAGCGTTGTTTTCGCATTTATCGTTTCGCTGCGTTACTTCTTTTATAAAATCGGTTTTTTGCGTCGTTATCCGCTTGGAATACAAGTTATTTCAATAGGCAATGTCACTGCCGGCGGAACAGGTAAAACTCCTGTAACGGAGATGTTCGCTCGCGCACTTGCGGCAAAGGGGCGGAAGGTTGCCATTCTTTCGCGCGGATACCGCCGTAAGGAAGCGCCGTGGTTTCAGCGCATATTTACACAGGTAATCGATCCGCCGCTTGTCGTTTCTGACGGTAAGCGTGTTTTGCTTGATTCTGCTGTCGGTGGCGATGAGCCTTATATGCTTGCATCAAATCTTCCGGGTGTCGCCGTAGTGGTCGACCGCGATCGTGTGAAAGCAGGGCGGTATGCAATTAAACGCCTTAATTGCGACACTATTATCCTTGATGATGGTTTTCAATATCAAAAGCTCAAGCATTCGGTGGAGGTCGTTCTTGTAGATGCTACAAATCCCTTTGGAAATGGCAATATGCTTCCCCGCGGGATTTTACGTGAGCCAGCAAGACATCTTAAACGCGCCGATATAATATTTCTTACAAAATGTCGAGCGGATACCTCGGCTGTAATTGCAGAGGTGCGCAAGTATAATAAAACCGCCGAGATCGTCGAGTGCCGTCATCAGCCCAAAACGCTAAAGGATGTATGGAGTCGTGAGGAGTTTCCGCTTGATTGGCTTAAAGGCAAAACGGTGTGTACTCTTTCAGGGATTGCTTCTCCCCGTGGGTTTGAGAATTCATTGCGAGCGCTTGGTTCTAAGGTCGTTTGGTGCGAGCGTTATGCCGATCACCATAGGTATGATTCATCAGAGATTCTTTATGCTCTTAACAGAACGGCCGATATGAATTGTGATGCGTTAATTACAACCGAGAAGGATGCCGTCCGCTTTCCAAGGTTTGAGACTGTGCCCGTTAAGTGCCTTTATTTGAGAATCGCCATCGAGATACTTAAGGGTGAGGGTAGTTTTCAAAATATAATAAACCGCATCAGTTATAGAAAATGAGTTCTCGCGGCATTTTGAAGAACGTTTTCACGGTTGGCTCTTTTACGGCGCTTTCACGAGTGCTCGGGTTGGTTCGTGAAATGCTCCAGTCGAGGCTTATAGGTGCGGGAGTGGCACAAAGTGCGTTTACTCTTGCATTTGCGCTTCCAAATATGGCGCGCAAATTATTTGGAGAAGGGGCGCTTACGGCGGCCTTTGTCCCCGTCTTTAAGAGTGAACTTGAGAAGAGCGGACTTGAATCGGCCGCACGCCTTGCGCGCGCAGTTATGACGAGCGTCGTTATGATGCTTTGTGCCGTGACCGCTCTGGCCTTTTTCAGTCTTGATGGTTTTTCATCTCTGCGCAGTTATCTTGAGATGGAAGCGACTGAAAGGTTTGGCCTTACAGTTAGTCTTTTGAAAATCCTTCTCCCGTATATGATATTTATTTGTGCCGCTGCGTTCGGTATGGGAGTGATGAATTCTCTTGGGCGCTTTAAGGCTTCAGGCTTTATGCCCTGCCTCTTGAATGTTTTTTGGATAGGTACGCTTTTATGGATATGGTTTTTCCCTGTGCCCAATATGGTTACGCGAGTTAAGATACTCGCTGCAGCAATACTTGTTGCCGGAATGGCGCAGATGGTATTCATGTTTATTATGATGGCTAAAAGAGGCGTGGTGCCATTGCCGTCGTTTTCAGGATGGAGAGATTCCCGTTTTTGCCTTGTGTGGCGTAATGTGGCTATCGGTGCTGTTGGCGCAGGAGCAATCCAGATAAATTGTCTTCTCGATCAAGTTCTTGCGCAGCTTGCCGCTCCGTGGGCGGCGGGTGCCATTGGTTACGCCGAAAGGCTTATGGATTTGCCGCTTGGTGTTGTTGCTGTTACCTTTGGTACAGTGCTTCTTCCAACGTTTTCCGGCGCGTTCGCTAAAGGTGACTTTGAAGGTGCGCGCGATATTTTTGTATCATCGCTCGTTTCGCTTCTTTTTGTTATGATTCCGGCTGCGGCAGGGATTTTTGTGCTTTCGAGTGAGGTTACCGGCGTTATATATGAGGGTGGTGCATTTGATTCGCTTGCGACTATGCGTGTTTCGAGGGCGGTTGCGATGTATGCGTCGGGGTTAGCTTTTTTCGGGTTTCAGAAAGTGATTATTCCGTGGTTTCAGGCGCAAAATGATATGAAAACTCCGCTGAAGGTGTCGCTTTATTCCGTAGTTATGAATGCAGCATTGAATGTGCTTGCAGTTATGCTTTTGCCGGAGGAATGGCGCCATGTCGGCTTGGCGGCATCCACCGCGGTATGTTCGGGTGCGGGCTGTTTGTTCCTTGTTGTTTTTGCAAAGCGAAAAAACGGTTCTCTTGGTTATAGAAGAGTATTAGGTTCTGTAGTTAAGATTTTAATTTCTTCGTTGGTGATGGTTTTGTTCGTATACTCAACTAAGGTATTGTTGTCCAATACAAATCCATCAGGCATATTTGGTGCAGGCAAGTCGCTGCTTGCTTTGTCGCTATGTATTGCAATTGGTGTTGTAGCTTACTTGTCCTGCACTCTTCTTGTGTTTCGAGTTAAGCCACGTATTTTACGGCGATAAGTTTTTCTTAAGTTCGCCGTACTTGATAGGCTTCTGATTCCGGATAATAATAATGGACTCAGAGAGTGGCAATGCTGGCAATTCGTTGATCGCAGCATCGGTTATCAGGTCGTTCCATAAAAGCCCTGAGCCTTTAGGTGGGCGTATTACCACTACACCTTTTTGGGTCTTGCCAACACCAAATGCGGAAAATTCTGCAGGACCATTGAATTCTCGCACGAGACCATCGCTCCAGGCTGTAGGACGATTTGCCTTGTTGTTTGAATTTTTTGTCAGGAATGTATTCTCGCGGACGATTGCTGCGGTTGGACGCATTAGAATGTCGGCAAATGGGCGCGCGAAAGTGTTTGACACGATTACATCACCATTGTTTAAAGGCCAACAATGCCTGTGCAGTGTATTGTTGAGTGCGCGGTTGTTGCGCACGATGCGGCGGTAGCCTTCACGCAGTTTAAGTCCACCGAGCAGGAAATCGTTATTTTCAATGATATAATTGCTTGAGCCGTCATCAAGATCAACATCCCACCCATGCGCGCAGTGCCATCTGTTGCCGCGTATGATTGTTGGTTCAATTGCATCAAGAAAGGGGAGCGTATTGTTTTTTTCAACTTCTTTTTCAAAGTTTCCAATGTTGCTCTGCCAAAATCTGTCGCGCCCCCAACTGTTGAAAGCTCCATGATCACCTGTTTCAAGTACTGTTTCGGCGACATCGCAACCTTCAATAAGATGCCCGCCAAAGCACCCATCTCCAATGTTTATTGCCGCGCGCGGAGTTTGTCTTATGAAGGTATCAATGACTGATATGCGCGAAGCAATGCAGATTTGAACAGCGGCAGTTTGCTTTTCATCGCGGCCAGTGCGTATAAATTTGCACTTATATACTTTACACTCTCTGGGGTAATTTTCGCTTTTGGGGCCAGGCGTCAAATCAAGTTTCGTGTAGTCGGGGACATCGCTGTAATTGAAGAATGGATTGCGCACGGCATCTGGTTTGCCTACAAAAGCAACGCCATTAGCACCTATCTCCTCGAATGAGCAGTTTTCAAGTAAACCGCCAATGTTGTAGCCGTTAAATATTACAGCATTGCCTCCAACATGCCGAAAAGAGCAATTGTGTAATGTTATTCCTTTTGTGTTTGAGAAAACAATTGCGGCTTCTCTGCAAATTGTCCAATCACTTCTGAGTAATGGCTCGCGATTGTCCATAAATGTGCGGGCAACTGCGGTAAATCCTATGTTTTCAAAGCGGATGTTGCGGACCGGTTCTGATTTTGTCCCACGTGCTTCAATAAGTGTGCGTAGGCGAACGGTTTCTATTCGAGCTGTTGTAAGATCATCATTAGGAAGAGGAATTATGAGAAGCTTTTTTTGAATATTGTCATAAAACCATTCACCTGGCTGGTCAAGTTCCTCGCGGATGTTTTCAACGAATTTAAACACATTATGGCGAGGCGAACTACGATTGTTCTGCCAACCTCCAATAAGTTTCAGGTTGCCGTTATCGTCTTTACCTTCAATCTTCCAATGCATATCGCCCCATAATAGGTTGTGCATCGCATGGAGGTATCCAGCCTCAGGGTGCTTCCATGACTTGATGCGTTCAGGCGTCAGGGCGTCTTTGGTGCGGTCGTATTCGTTATGTTCAGAAAGCGTCCATGTGTCGTAAACATTTTTGTTTGGGAGACGGTTGGGGAATCGTGCCATAGCATAACGTACGCCATTTACGAGCAACTGGTCAGGATTATCAAGATTGCATGTAGAAGAATAAATTCCTTTGTCGTCTTTTTTGAAGACAAGACCTTTAAGTTCTATTGCGCCGGAGATGATTGTTGACCCGTCAGAGGCTCCGCGGAAGATTACCCCGGAATTAGCGGCTGTGAGTGTAATTGGTTTTTCAAGGCGTATAATGCCGCTCGGTAAATTTATGACGCCGTTAGTTGGTGCAGGGATAGTGTTGGAATCCGCATGAATGCACAGTAGTGAGAAAATCAAGGTAATGACAAGAGCCGATTTAGTCATTTGCATGGCGATAACTTGTTGTAAAGGATGTGATGAGTTACTGGTTATGTAATAGGTGCATTGTATCATTTCTTTTAAGGTTAGTGGAATTGGCGGTTTTCCAATTCGTTTCGTGCGAGTGCGATTTTTTGTTGGTTCACATTATTATAAAGTGAATCACCGCTTCTCAAATTTAGATGAATTTTCTGCCTTGCATGGATGTGTTTTTTTTGGCATACTTGTGACAATTAAATCTTTTGGATGCGTAAGGTTTGAGTCGTTTCATATAGGCCGTGTGGTCTAACTCGAAGAGGACGCAAAAAGATTTGTAGTTTATAATATGAGGAGTGCATTTATGATGTCAAGAATCGTTGCTGTTTTGATTCTGTTTACGGGAGTGATGTTTTCATGCTTTGCCGAGCCGATTAAATTGCGTAAGCTCGGGACGTTCGACATCTATATTGTGGAGGCTACGCCAATTGTTTTCAAGGGACGGCTTATGCTTATGGAATACCTCCGGTACGAGGGTCCAAACAAACATCATCGCGATAACGACACAGGGCGGTCCTATTTTCGTTTTCGTGATATGTCGGACATGAAAACCGTCACCAAACCTTTCGGGCATGGGTTGCATCTTGCGAGTGCTTTTGTCGATGGAGACCGGGTGATAGTGACCGCCGCCGAGAAGTGGGGCGGCAGCAAATTTTATCAGATGGAGTCGACGGATCTTGATAATTGGACAGAACCTCGCCTCATTCTTGAAAATCCTGCTTGGGAGGGCTTTAACACAACGCTCTGCAAGGCTGATGGGCGTTATGTGCTATCATTTGAGCTTGGTGCGCCAAAAGCGCTTGTTGGCCATGCTTTCACGATGTTTTTTGCGGAATCGACGGATTTGCGAAATTGGAAGGTTATTGAAGGGGCTGCAATGGGGCGTGATCGCTACACAGGAGGGCCGATGCTTCGCTATTTCGGAGGATGGTTCTATTACTTCCATGTTGAAGTTAGCAACCAAAAAGGTTTCAAAACATATGTTGCCCGTTCGCGTAATTTGAAGGATTGGGAGTATAGTCCACATGTCGTTCTTGATTATGATCATACCGACCGCAAGATACATCCTGCGGCTAGGTTTAATGCTAAGGAACTTGAGGAGATTGCGTCAGCTGCTAATATAAACGCCTCCGATTTAGATATGTGTGAATTTGGAGGGAGGCTCGTTTGTTTCTACAGCTGGGGGAACCAGCGAGGTAAGGAATACTCCGCCCTTGCTGAGGCCGACTGCACGGAGCGTGAGTTCTGTGAAAGTTTCTTCCCTGCGGAAAAGCCTGCTCGGCGATGAAAAATCGAGAATGAGTAGCATAAATACGGTATTCACGTATATTCCATACTCATTCATCTTTAGGCGTTGGAGGCATTTGCAAAAGTCGTGAGCGGCGTAATGGCTGAATCTGTTATGCTTCGTGGATGATTATGCTCTGCGGTGAATAGCCGCAATGTCATCTGTTATATTGCATTGATAATCTTGTTCCAGTTGGCGGCAAGAGTCAAAAAGCGTCTTCGATTTTTTTTTTGTATTATACTATCATTTTTTTTAAATGTTTGATAATATTATGGTAAATATTGTTAAATTAACACGAAAGGTGTAAATATGAATTGTTCTAAGTCTGCCTTTTCAATGGCACTAATGGCAACATGGTGTGCAGTTGTTTCTCTTTCTGCACAAGCTGTTACAATCAATGTTGATAATGTCCAGCAACGTTGGCCTTGGAATAACAAGGTCGATATTACATATACAATTAAAGATGATAATCTTGCTACACATAACGCCAAGGTCGTTCTTACAACTGTTATAAACGGTACAGCGTATGTGGCTTACGAAGGCGGTCCGAATGAAAATGCTTGGAGCGGCACACATACTGTGACTTGGGAGAATCCTCCTGCGGGCATTAAGGCCGACGACTGTAAGATGATTGCGGCATACTACTCAGAACCTGTACCTGCAGGAAATGATTATTTAATTGTCGAGCTCAGTACGGGTGTTGTTACTTACGAGGGTGTTGGTCAGCCGAGTGGACTATTCGGTTCTCTCACTGGACAAGAAATTGCTAATGCCCGCTATACAAAAACAAAGCACTACGATAATAAAGTCGAGAGGCTCCGTTCCAAATATAAAACTTCCCACATGGTATTGCGTAAGGTGCCTGCTGGTACGTATTATACAGGTACTGGTGATACAGCAACAACAGAATGGGTGACAGATAGAGATTTCTATATTCAGATATTCCCCTATACTAATTATCAGTATTGGGATGTGTTCGGTTTGATTAACAAATCAAGAGAGGATAGCACACCTCACCAGCAGAATGAAGAGGCCAGGGCTTTGACATGGAACGATATACGCAACTCCGCTGATCCGTTGTATGACCCTGGTGCAGTTACTTCAGATCCGAAGAATGTAGTGCGTTGGCTCAATGGCAGAGTGGCCGGAAAACTTTCTGGAAAATTTGATCTGCCTACGAAGGTGATGCGCGAGATTGCGTGCCGCGCCGGTACTAAAACAAAATACTTCTGGCCGAGCAATCAGAGTAATGATGCTGGTAATTATGCGTTACTCGGCAATACAATGGCGGATGTCGGATCGAGGCTTCCGAACAATTGGGGTATTTTCGATATGGTCGGTTACAATTGGGAGTTCTGTCTTGATGTAGTCAACGGTAGTCGCGCAGAGGGCTATGAGGATGATCCGTTTGCCCCGCTTCTTGGTAGTGCCGCTAATCGTGTGGTACACGGTAACGACAGGTTTGCAAGTCCTCAGGATCTGGAGTCGTACAGATTCTCTGATGCACCTCCAAGCCCGGCTAATCCACAATATATTTTCCGACTTGCGTATATTGTTCCTGCAGAATAAGGAGGGGTTGTATGAAACTGCAAATTGCTTTTGCAATGATGACGGCAGTGTTCGCGGTATGCGCGGACACTCAGCCCGATGCCGTGTCGGATGCGGTAGTATATAGCCTTGATACATATCCGCAGCCGCGCGTGTTGAAGACGCAAGCGGACGTGGCGAAACTTTGGGATGCCGCATACAAAGTTGGCGAAACAGTAACTTGTACCAGCCCTGACGGTGTGACATCCACGCTTGTTGACAACCCCGCATTGAACGGTTTCGTATCGCTCGGCATTAACGCTGGCGGTATATGGACTTTCTCAAATGCGGTGGAGGGCGAGGCTACCTTTGCCGTTCGTCATTCCGTATATGGTACGTTGGGTAATGGTACGCCTGATTCTCCGTTCAATGTCGTTGACACGATGGAGCTTTTTGAGCTTATTCTCGCGGGAAAGGCAAAAATAGGAAGTGTTTACAGATATGTTGGATTGAATGGTGATATGCCGACTATGCCTCCAGGGTTTCTCAAGGAATCAGTAAGTGATGGTCTGTGGATTATTGCCGAAGATCCAAACGTTGTTGCTTCACTTGATTATATTTACTCTCTTGATACACTGCGTGGCGGTCCCGATCGTACAATTGATACGTGGCGTGGCTGTTCAATTGCTTATTCAGGCGATGAATGGGCTTTTGATGCAAATGCAGCCTCCTCGATATCGATTACTTCGCCGGGAGGCGCTGCTCAGTTGTATGATTTCACTGGCACGGGAGCAGTAAAGTTCAAGCCTACGGCACCAGGTGATTATCATGTGACAATGACAGCAGGGGACAAGACGTTGACGTCAGTCATTACTTATATTCCAAAGGGTGGCTTCAACGTGCTTGTTAGATAATCTAAAGTTATCTGAAGTTACTTAAAAGGACACTCCTCAATGGGAGTGTCCTTTGTTTTAACGGCCAAGTACGAGGCTTGCGTGCTGGGCATATGCTCGTCTTGGATCGGAGGCATACGCTTCAAGAGTCTTCTTGCCCAAATTTTCATGGTCTCCAAGTCGATAGAGCGCACGTGCCAAGGAGAGCTCTTTTAGGCAGCTGGAGCGTTCTCCTTCTGATACGCCTGCTGCGCCGCGGCAAAGGTCTCGATTTTTTGATTTAAAATTGTAAATATGATATTCGGGGATGGCTCGCGCACCATGTTTTTCCCATGAAAAAGCATTGCCTGCCATCCCGGGAAGCGCGAGAATAGAAGCAAGCAATGGTGCATATTTCTTATCGCCGAGCGCTTCGAAGTAGTATGCAACGGCCCGAATATGCGAGTATTCACTGTTAGAGTTGATTTTTTGAGCTAATGCGGCAACTGCTTCAGCGGCATGAGATGATTTTGCGCGCGCTAGTGCAATGATGTAACTGTCAAGCCAGCTTATCGCTCGTCCGAATTGTCCCATTCCGCGATATTCCCAACCTTTGTCCCACGTTGCGTCCTTAAGTGCGGCAATCAACATCTCTTCTCCCGTGCGGGATCCCAGCATACACAAAATATGAGCATATATTTTTTTTGTCTGATTGTCTTCTGCTTTTGTGTATTCTTCCTCTAACAGTGGTATCGCGCGCGCTGGGTCGGAAAATGCCGCCGCCAAAGAATCATATCGGTTTTTCATTTTTTTGACAGCATCGGCGATTTGTGCGTCGGAAAGGGGAAGGTTGTCTTGTGCGTCAAGAACCCATGTTGGCAAAAGTTTTTTCCTAATGAGTGCGCGTTGTAATTGTTTGATATCAATGTCTTTGAGAGCTTTCTTTTCGCGCAGAGCATGTTCGCATGCTTTAGCCGCAACCCACCCTTGATTTTGAACGTCGGGAATCATGCGCAAAATAGGCATTGCGTCGCGGCTTGCACTTAAGCCCAATCCTATTACTGCAAGGTTATCTGTTTCACGTGGCAAAATAGCGCGGTATGGCAGATTTACTTGTAGCGGTTTTTCCTCTGCTGAGATAATGTGGAATTGCGGGTCAACAGTTTGCCCGTGTGTGTCAAAGTTTGATCGCGTGATGCAGACAATATCGTCATAGGTTCGCTTTAGCATAACATCTTGCGGGGTGACTCGATATAAACCTATGAGTCGGCGACGTTCGCGTGAATCGATTACTTGCGACTGATCCCAGTTGTGAGGCGCATCCTCATAGCTGTTGCGGCCTCTAAGCGATAAGTACCAGAGGTCTTCTGCGTCGCAATCGTTAATGAATGTCCAGTCAAGATTGAGGTAACTCTGCCCAAGTCTTTTGCGCATAAAAGCAGCCCCTTGCAATGAAAGTTCATCGGCGTTGATAAATTCCGTCTTCTCGCCTGCGGAAACTGCCACATCGCAGTTTCCTGTCGCATCAATGACCGTTGCAACAGGTACACGTGCAGGTGCACCGTCAGCAAGCATCACTTTAAGGGCGGTAATGCGGCGGCTGCGTTTCTCAACGCCGTAGACGAATGATCCGTAGACTGTGGTTGCGTTGCTCGAGCGTGAGCGGAAAAATTGTTCTTTTGTTTGTGAATAAATGAGGCCTGATTTTCGTACTGCATCATCTAATTCGGCGGTAAAGCCGACGCGGTTGCCAAACCAGTAGTTTCCTATTAACCCCTCGGTAGATAAGCCTCCTGAGCGGTAGGAATATTCAAATCCAATCGCTTTGACGCGGGCGCGAGAAAGCGCTACAAGCGCACTTGCGCCACCTGTCCCAAGCCCGGCAACAGCGCAATCGTAAGCCTCTGTCGTTTCTGCAACGGGAGGCTCAACGCGAGTGCCGGCTGTCGCGGCCGCTGCGGCATATGCAGCTGCTTGAGCGCCGGCTTCTTGTGGCGTGATTTTTCCAAGTGGACCGCAAGTGAAAACTCCTGGAGCATCTTTTATTAATTTGTCAGGGGCCTGGATAAAGCATGTCTCGGCGCTTTCGATTTGACGAAATGTCCATGTCTTATCGCGAGCGGTCTG
>JAEIGA010004943.1_pt1 | contig 20470 bp, 14 predicted proteins | sample 9270691 | NCBI WGS metagenome assembly JAEIGA01 (sample SAMN17057246, study PRJNA624740) | gut metagenome | biome: biome; isolation source: fecal sample | host: Bos grunniens | place: China: Xizang | collected 2019 | reverse complement strand
GATATCCACGGGTAATCCTTTTGATTTTATCTTGTTAGCCTTTTCAATGGCGTCAAGTTCTTTTTTTATGTAACCTTCGTACTTAACGTCCGTTTCAGCGGTGTCTAAAAGGTCGGTAGGTGCGTAATCAAAAGCGTTAAAACGCTCTTTAATATCGCTAATTTTAATGCCACGCCTAATCATATCTGCGTAAGAAAGTGGGGAAATAACTTCGCCCGGCGTTCTTTCTTCAACGAAAGGTTTAGCGTCTTTATAAGGAACTACCGTTTGAAGTTCCTTCATAATTTTAGATTGAAGTTCACGCCTTAAAAGGTAATTTTGCCACCTTTCTTCGGTTACGAGTCCAAATTCTTTGCCGATAGGCGTAAGCCTTTCGTCAGCGTTATCTTGACGCAAAATAAGCCTATATTCCGCGCGCGAAGTCATCATACGATACGGCTCGTCAGTTCCCTTTGTTACAAGATCGTCAATGAGTACCCCCGTGTAACCTTGATCTCTGCCTAAAATAAGCGGTGCTTTACCTTGAAGATACATGCTTGCGTTAAGACCTGCAATAAGACCTTGCACGGCAGCTTCTTCATAACCGCTCGTGCCGTTAATTTGCCCCGCGGTAAATAAGCCTTTAACTTTCTTGTATTCTAATGAGGGAAGAAGATCTAAACTGTCAATACAGTCGTATTCGATAGCGTAAGCATATCTCATAAACTTGCAGTTTTCAAAACCTTCGATAGAGCGGTACATTTCTTCTTGAACGTCAATCGGCATAGAAGAAGACATGCCTTGAACGTAAATCTCGTTCGTGTCAAGCCCTTCGGGTTCTAAGAAAATTTGATGGCGCTCTTTATCTTCAAATCTAACTACTTTTGTTTCGATAGACGGGCAGTATCTAGGCCCCGTGGTCGTTATAAAACCGTTGTAAAGCGGAGAGCGGTCTAAATTTTTTAGGATAATTTCGTGAGTTTTTTTATTAGTGTAACCTAAATAACAAGGCTCTTTATTTTCTGGAAGTTCGGGGGTAAGGTAAGAAAACGGATAAATATCCGTTTCGCCCGGCTGGATAGAAAACTTTGAAAAGTCAATAGTTCTCTTATCAAGTCTTGCGGGAGTTCCCGTCTTAAAACGCCTTACCTTAAAACCAAGTTTAATTAAACTATCTGTAAGTTTAGTTGCGTTCAAAAAGCCAGACGGACCTGAAAATTGCTTGTAATCACCGGAAATAATATCACTATTTAAGTAAACGCCCGTTGCAACAACAACCGTTTTGCACTCGAACAAACTATTGTAGTTAGAAACTACGCCCGTAACCTTTTCCCCGTCCGTTAAAATCTCGGTTGCCTCACATTGAACTATGGTAAGGTTAGGCGTGTTTTCAAGCGTTTTTTTCATTTCGCGGTGGTAAAGGTTTTTGTCCGCTTGCGCGCGAAGTGATTGAACTGCAACGCCTTTACCGCGGTTGAGCATTTTTATTTGCAACATAGTCTTATCTATGTTAACGCCCATTTCACCGCCTAACGCGTCAAGTTCTCTAACCAAATGACCTTTTGCAGTTCCGCCGATTGACGGATTGCACGCCATAAACGCTATATTATCTAAATTTATGGTCATAAGCGCGGTATTTTGCCCCGTTCTAGCAAGCGCGAGCGCGGCTTCGCAACCGGCGTGCCCTGCGCCTATAACAACGGCGTCATACCTTGATTTAAGAATATAATCTTGCATAATTATTTTTTCAAAATAAGATTTTTTATATCGTTTACTTCGGTTGCGAAAGTGTCGCTAATACGGATAAGTTCACTAACTTTATCGCGTGAGTGAATAATGGTTGCGTAGTTTTTACCGCCAAGCGCTTGACCTATGGTAACTAATGGAATAGACATAAGTTCAGTCATTAAATAGGCGCAAATTTGTCTAGGTTCAACAAGTTCTTTATTGCGCTTTTTAGAAATAAGGTCTGACTTTTTGATTTTGTAGTAGTGGCAAACCGTTTCGATAATGTGCGAAGTGGTAAGCGTTTCTTTTAGGTCGTTTTGTGGGGCAAATTTAAGCGCCTCCATAGCGATTTCAAGCGTTGGGGGTTGTTCGTGTAAAAGCGCCGAGAATAAAACTTTATTAAGTAAGCCTTCTAAACTTCTAACGTTATCGTCAGAGTTTTCGGCAATGTAAGTCGCTACGTCAAGCGATACGAGTTGTTTTTTAAGTTCGGCTTTCTTTTGAACGATTGCAATTTTAGTTTCAATATCGGGGGGTAAAACTTGCGCTTTAAGTCCGCCTTCAAAACGCGTTCTTAATCTTTCGTCTAAAAGTTCAATTTCTTTAGGTTCGCAGTCGGCAGATAAAACTATTTGCTTGTTTGCGCCGTAAAGTTCGTTAAAGGTATGGAAAAATTCTTCTTGGGTGGATTGCTTTTTGGATAAAAACTGAACGTCGTCAACGATTAAAACGTCAACGTTTCTATATCTATTTCTAAGCGTTTTACCTTCTTGAGAGTAGGCTTTACCCGAACGAATATTTTCAATAAGGTCGGTAGTGAACTTTTCGCACGTTGCGTATAAAACTTTCTTTTTAGGCTGGGTTTTGTTAAGGTAATTGCAAATAGCGTGCATAATATGCGTTTTACCTAAGCCCGACGCGCCGTAAATAAACAAAGGGTTATAGTTATTACCGGGGTTTTCGGCAACCGCTTTAGCGGCAGCGTATAAATAGCGGTTAGAGTTACCTACTACGAAATTTTCAAAAGTATATGCAGGGTCGATAGGTAAACTTTCAACTTTTGGGTTGTTATCAACTTCTACGCGGTGAGATTTATACTGCTCAAGGCTAGTTCCTACGAAAATTTCAATATCGGTAATATCGGTTTTAGCCTTTTTAAAAGCGTCTAAAATTTTGGTTTTTAACGTGTCGCGATTGATAAAGTCGGCGTTGAGTTGAGTTTTGGTCATTAAAACCAAAGTTTTGTCAATCAAATCAATGGGCTTTAAATCCTTAACGTAAGTCAAATACGTTATTGCCGACAGTTTTATTTCAAGTTCTGGCAGAACTTTTTTCCAAATAATTTCGTAACTTTCCATAAATATTTCCAAACCTTAAAAAATAGTCTTTCGTTTTTCAAAAAAATGTTGTATAATTGATTATATAATAAAATCAATTAAAAATCAACAATTTGAAAAGGCAAAAATGTTTATAAAAAACTTAAACCTAAAAAACTACCGCAACTACCAAAACGAAGTATTTGAGTTTACTAGCGGAATTAATATATTAGTAGGTGATAACGCCCAAGGTAAAACCAACTGTGCCGAAGCGGTTTTTTATCTATGCACGGGTTATTCGCCACGCGCGGTTAGGGATAAACAAGTTATAAAATACGGCGAAAAATCGGCAACTATTATCGGCAATTGCGAAAGTAGGTTCGGTTCGGTTGAAGTTGCTATCGACTTTTTATCTACCACTAAAAACATAAAAGTCAACGGCGTTCCCATTAAAAAGATAGGCGAACTTATGGGCAATATAAATTCGGTGTTTTTTAATCCCGGCGAACTTAAATTAATTCAGCAAAGCCCCGAAGATAGGCGTAGGTTTTTAGATATTTCACTTTCGCAAATGGATAGGGGGTATTTTTACTCGTTACAAAAATACCGTAAAATTTTAGAGCAACGCAACGATTTGCTTAAAAACCCCGATAGAGAAGTTGTGTACGAAACTCTTCCGCTTTGGGATAGCGAACTTGCAACTTGTGCGGTTGAAATAATTAATAAGCGTAAACTGTTTATAGAAAAACTTATACCGTTTGCAAAAGAGTTCCACTCGTATATAACGGGTGGCGAAAATTTAGAACTTTCACTTGAAACGCCTTACTTTGAAGGCGACACTAAAGAAGGACTTTTAAAAGCCTTTGCTGAAAAGACGGAAAAGGACTTAATACTTGGCTACACTACGGTAGGCCCGCATAGGGACGATATTAAAATAAAAATAAACGATGAAGACGTTAGAGTGTACGGTTCGCAAGGTCAACAAAGAACGACCGCAATATCGCTTAAACTTGCAGAACTTGAGGTGTTTAACCAAACCTTTAACGAATACCCTATATTAATTTTGGACGACGCTTTATCTGAACTTGACGGCAAGCGCAGGCTAAAACTCATTGAAAAACTTAAAGGTTTTCAAACGATAATAACCTTGACTGATCTTCCCGAAGAACTTAAAAATATTGACGGCGCAAATATAATAAGAGTTGAAAACGGAAAAATAAAACATTAAAAAAATCACGGCTTGCCCGTGATTTTTTATTTTAATAAACTTTTTAATTTATTTTAAAATATTGCGAGATAAAATATTGTTAAGGCTTGTTTTTAACGAGTCGAAAGGGTCTTTTCCGTAGCAGCTGTCTTGTTCAATCGCAGCGTACGAAACGCCTACGCTTTGAGCGGTTTTAATAATTTCGTCAAAGTCAATATTGCCGTTATAAACTTCGCTAAATATTTGTTTTCCTTCACTGTCAAGCGACATGTCTTTTAGGTGAATAACGTCAATTCTATCGGCGTTATCTTTAATAAATTTTGATGGCGATAGACCTGAAACTTGTAGCCAATACGTATCTGGTAAAAGGCCGTACTCGTCGGGCGAAGTATTTTCTAAAATATAGTTCATAGCGCAAACTTTACCGTCTAACGGTACAAATTCGTGATGGTGGTTGTGATGTATAAACTTTAATCCGTTATCCTTAATTTTCTTAATAACGGGCGATAGGTCGGTTAAATGCTTTTTAACCTCGTCAATACACGAAAATCTAGTATATCCAAGTCCAACGTAAGGAACGTTTAGTTTAAGGTGCTCTTTAATAACGTTATCCGTGTCGTTTAATATTTTGTCAAGTGGAGTATGCGTTGCGCAAACGGTCATATCAAGTTTTAAAAGTAAATCTTTAAGCCAGTCAACGTCGTAATTGCCAAAGCCTGAAATTTGTAAGTTGTTAAAACCTATTTCTTTAAGTTTTTTAAGCGAATTTTCAATGTCTTCTTGTGTTTTAAGAAAGTTGCGTATGGTATACGCTTGTGCTGAAATAATCATAAAATCTCCTATAAAACAATTAGTTATTTTCTTCCGTATAATTTATTTATACGGTTTAAATTGCTTGTGTCAATGCCGTCGATAGCCGTTTTTGTTATTCTAAACGCCCAGTTGTTTTCGGGAACGCCGGGGGTGTTTAGCCGTGTATCAGCACCGTACTTAAGTAAGTCTTGAATAGGAAATATAGTAAGCCCCGCGCTACTTGATAGCATTTGCCTAATTATTTGGTCGTAACTTTCGTTCCACTTATGGCGTTCAACCCCAAAATAATCGGTAATTAGGTTTTTAACTTCACTAGAATTTTCCCACATATAGCCAAGTAAAGTGTTATTGTCGTGCGTGCCGGTATACGCTACTGAATTTTGTATATAATTGTGGGGTAGGTGCGGTGAGTTTTCGTCACCCAAAAAGCCGAATTGTAAAACCCGCATACCTGGAAAACCGCTTTTTTCAACTAAAAGTTTAACTTCATCAGTAATAACGCCAAGGTCTTCAGCAATAATTAAAAAATCGCCTTTAACTTTTTTAAATTTATTTATAAGCGAAGTTCTAGGTCCTTTTATCCACTTGCCGTTTTTAGCAGTTTTTTCAGTAGGTTTAATAGCGTAAAAATCTTGAAAGGCGCGGAAGTGGTCTATCCTTACTCCGTCGAAATATTTTTTATAAAAATCAAGGCGGTTAAGCCACCACGAGTAACCGTTTTGTTTCATTGCGGTATAGTCGTATAGGGGGTTGCCCCACAACTGCCCGTCCTTTGAAAAATAGTCTGGCGGAACGCCTGCAATAAGTTTAGGATTTCCGTTATCGTCAAGCATAAATTCACGCTTGTTATAATATAGGTCTGCGCTATCAAAATCTACGTAAATCGGCATATCGCCTATTATTTTTATATTTTTAGCGTTTGCATACCGTTTAATTTCAAGCCACTCGGTAAAGAATTCGTATTCGATAAAAAGCCATTTTTTAAGTTCGTTTTGGTCGGGTGTAAACACCGTCCACTCATTGTGCGGTAAAGAGTTGTTCGACTTTTTAATCGCCATAAACTCACAAAATTTATAAACTTCTACGTTTTGTTTGTAAAAGGCGTTTAAACTATCAAAATCGTTAAACCTTTTAGACGCTTTTTCTAGTATAGAAAGGCGGTCTATTTTTAAACTTTCAAACTCGCATAAGTAGGGCGACGTTTGTTTTTGAGATAATAATTCTTCTTCAGTTAAAAGACCTTTATTATAAAGGGTAGGAAGGTCTATAAAGTAGGGGTTACCGCTGAACGCCCCGAAAGATTTATAGGGGGAACTACACTCGTCAGGCATACAAAAGGGTAGCGTTTGCCAGTAGGTAAAACCGCTTTCACTCAAAAAGTCGATAAACTTTTTAGCCTCGCTACCAAAAGAACCTATTTTATAATCTCCCCAAAGTGAAGAGATATGCATTAAAACACCGCTTGCTCGTTTCATATAGTTATTTTAACATATATTTTGTGCTATTTCAATAAAAAAAAGCAGTCAAGCGACTGCTTTTTTATTAGTTATCTAAATTTTCAAGGAAGTAAGCGTTGGTCGTGGCGCGTTTTCCGTCAAGCCCAACGACGGTTAAACGGAAATATCCGTGTTCTTTAGAAATAGTAAATTCCGCTTCCGTTAAAGGCTTGTCAGTCATATATTCAACTTGAGCCCTTCTTCCACCGTAGGTAACGTAAATTTTTTGTGCGTTAGAAGTCTTGATATAAACCTTGCCGTCTTCGTAGTAAAGTTCATAAATTTCAGGGCCTTCAGATGCGTAAAAATTACCGTCTACAAGTGATTTTGCAATGGTAGGATAGTCTAGTTTTTCAGCCTTTATCATCGTAAAGCCCTTAAACGAATCGCATCTTGGCGAATCAAAGGGGTCTTTATTATGGTTGTCGTCCGTGCCGATAGCGTAAAGTTTTTTACCTGCTCTTAATAAATCGTCGTACACTCTTGGATTATAGTCTTCAAAGCCAAGTGCCGTAGCACCGCTGTTAAACATTTCGATAGCGTGCATACCTTCGTAGTTTATATACTGCGAATAGTTTTCAAGCGACCAAGTGGGGTGGTTGTATACCGTGAAAAAGCCTTTTTGATTACAGGTTTTAATGGTAAAGTTAATGCAACTAGGCGAATACCACTTGTCAAGCGGACGAACGTTATCGCCGGTATTTACTAAACTGAAAAGGTGTTTATTATACTTAACGTGCCTTTGCTCAGCAAATATCGGTTGAACTTCAATAGACTTATCAAGCGCAATTGCAAGAAGATGGCATTGTTCGGCAAAAGCGTAGTTTTTATTTGCATACATTTCGCCAAAAGCAATTTCCATGCCGTTAAGGGCTAAAAACTCATCGTCAGTTAAGTCGTTATGCGTAATATATACTTCGTGGTCGGTATAAGCAACGACTGAGTAACCGTTATTTTTATAAGCGTTTTTAACTTCTTCAGGGGTAAGTTTACCGTCTGAAATATTAGTATGGCAATGCAAATTTGCCTTGTAAAAGTTACCGTTTTTTGGTAAAAGATATTTTTTCATAATTACTCCTTAATTGCTTTCAAGTTCGGCGTTATGAAAGTGGCTAAGCCTTTCAAGTTCGGCAAACTTACCGTCTTTTTTAACAAGTTCGTCGTAACTGCCAACTTCAACGATTTTACCTTTTTCCAAAACGACTATTTTGTCGGCGTTTCTAATGGTTGAAAGCCTATGCGCAACGATAAAGGTAGTGCGGTTTTCAGTAGCCGTTTCAATGGCTTTTTGTATATGGAATTCCGACACGTTGTCAAGCGCAGAAGTTGCTTCGTCAAGTATTAAAATTTTAGGATTTCTAACAAGTGCGCGCGCAATAGAGATACGCTGTTTTTGACCGCCTGATAGTTTATCGCCGTGTTCGCCGACCATAGTGTCAAGCCCGTTAGGTAGTGATGGTAAAAACTCGTTGATAGCACTGTCTTCAACCGCTTTTGCAATTTGTTTTTTGGTAATGTGCGATAAACCGTAGGTTATATTATCGCGAATAGTGCCCGAAAAGAGTATAGAGTTTTGCGGTACTACCGAAATAAACTTTCTATAATCTTGCATAGGCATATCGGCAAGTGGTTTACCGTCTACTAAAATTTCGCCCGAAGTTGGGAATAATAAACCGATTATAAGGTTTATTACCGTAGTTTTACCCGAACCTGACGGGCCTACGAAAGCAACCGTTTCGCCCGCTTTAACTGAAAGGGTAAAGTTTTTAACCGTTTTTTTAGTGTCGTTAGGGTAGTGATAAGATACGTTTTTAAATTCAAAATCACCGTTTATGCCAGGAACGGGAAGTATGCCGTGGTCGTGCTCAAGCTCGTCTGCACACATAATTTCGGAAAGTGAGTTTACCGATTCCATACCCGATAAAAGGTTTGGTAGCATTACCGTTAAATTTTGAATATTGTTGTTAATTTGGTTAAATAGCGATTGGAAAAGTATAATATCGCCAACCGATATTACGTTTTTATACGCTAAGAATACGCAGAAAAGTAGGCAAATAATAGAACCTAGTTGCCCAACTACCCAAAGCAGCGCGCCGAAAAACATATTGGTTTTATCAAGTTTTAAGCCCGCTTGCGCCGTGCTTTCTATCTGTTGGTTTACAGAAAGCGTTTCTTCTTGAGTAAGACCGTGTGATTTTATAAGCGGAAGCATTTGGATAGAAGTGGTAATTTTTGCCGATAAATTTTCACTTTCTTTTCTAAACACTTTGTTTTCAAATCTAAGTTTTTTTCTAAGTGCGTTGCAAACTATAACGTTTACGGGTATTACGGCTACGAAAAATATCAAAACGATAGGGTTTTTGAAAGTCGCAATACCTATTGAAACGATAGCGCTTAATATCGTTGGAATTAAACTGTTTAAAAACATACGGTAGTACGTTTCAACGTTTTCCATATCACGCAAAAACTTTGATTGAATTTTACCTTCTTCAATCTCTTTATGGAAGGTAATAGACAATCTTTGAAGTTTTCTAACAAGCGTTGATTTTACTTGCGCCGTAGTTACTCTTAAAATTTTGTTAGTGTATCTACCGCGCCAACAAGTAAACGGTAGGTTAGATATTATCAGCGCAATAATTAACGCACCGTATATTATTATTTGAGTAATAAATCCGTCGGGGCGAAGGGTAATAAGGTCGATAATAGTTGCCGTTATTAAAGGTATACCCCACACGGGTAGGTGTTGAAAGAGATAAAGTATAAACGAATAAATTATAGACTTTAAATCTTTTTTGAAAAGTTTGGCGAAAAATCCACCGCTACTTTTTCTATCCTTTTCAAGTGAGAAAAGATTTTCAACGTTGAAACCGCCGGCTGAAAAGTCAACAGTTTCGGGCTTAGGGTCGTTACTTGCTCGGTTGCTTTGTAAGTTTTTCATAATAACCTATTGCCTTTTTATTTTTAACCTTTAAAGGTTATTGAAATTATAGCACGGTAAAAATACGATTTCAACAATTATATCAAAAAAATTCAAACTTTTTTAAAATTTAATTTATCTATAAATTTTTGCTTGCTTTATATCGCTAAAACTAATCTCTTCAAAGGGGTATAGGGGTTTTGGGCGTTTTTCAAACGGTAAAAGTTTAAGGTTAGTTCCGGCAGCGCCCGTCGTTTGGGCGTTGCAAATTTCACTTGAAATAGGTTCGTAGCCCGCTCTAAAGGAAGTGCAAGCTTTAACGCAAACTAAATCCATAAGTTCGGGCTCAACGCCAACGCTTCTAAAAAACCCTCTGTCGCCAATAGTTTTTGCCGCGTAAGATATATGAATATATATTCCACCTACCGCTATAAGCGCGGATTTACCGTTTTGTTTTAATTGCCCTCTCTCTTGCGGACCGTAGGCGTAAAAATCGCCGTCAGACAATACTTTAACCGTAGCGTTTTTAACTATAACGGGCTTTGAAAGGTTTTTAGCGATAGAACCGCCAAGCACGAAATCGCCGGTTTTTCCAACGCCTAACTCATAAGCTTTGTCAACTGCGGATTTATCAACGACTGCTAAAGCGCATTTTAATTTGTCTTGATAGGGAAGTAAATATTCAAGCACCGTAGCGCTATCGCCGTTTGCACCTGCGTTAGGGGAGTCAGCCGAGTCGCAAAGCACGACGGGTTTACCCGATTTGTTGTTAAGCGCCTTTTCAATAACCTCGTTAATTGAAATAAGTGGTAAGCCTTGTAAATTTTTTCTTAAATTAAACTCGTCGATAGCAAGTTCGTTAGTAATATCTAAAACGGTTTGCTCGTCGTACCCGGTAATTATAACCGTTGCAAAAATTTGTTTTGCATCTATCCACGGTTGGGCTTGGAAGATAGAATAGTCAAGAATTTTACCGCTATCTTTATAAGCCTTGGCTTTATCCATTAATTTTTTAAGTTCGCCGGTTGACGTAGTGTAGGCGTGCGCAGGGGCAATAACGGGAATTTCCGCTCTTGCAACGAAAGCTTTGCCGTTTTCAAAATGGTCTATAATTCTTTGAGCGGCGCGAACGCCAACTTCGTATAAGTCTAAGTGGGGATACGTTTGATATCCACTTACGTAATCTGCGTTTTTAAGCGTTTTTTCAGTAACGTTAGCGTGAAGGTCAAATGATACCGAAATTACTACCTTTTCGCCAACTTGGTTTCTAATAGTTTGTAAAATATCGCCACAAACGTCGTCAGACACGTCGCTAAGAGTTGCGCCGTGCATTGAAATACAAACGGCGTCTAAATCACTTATAGTTTTAAGTTTTGATATAGTTTCGCTAGTAAAATATTCAATTACTTGGTTTTTAATAGGCGCACCACTATCCGCTTGCATAAAAATACCAGGGATAAGTTCGTAGCCCTTATCGTTAAGCGTTTTATATATGCCGTTAACGGTAACACCCGCCTTGCCGTTTTCGGTTAAAACGTTGGCGCCGTCCGTCACTATTTTAAAGGACGAAAAGTCTGCAAGGTCGGGATTAAAACTATTTGATTCTTGGCTAAGCCTACAAAAAAACACTTTTTTACTCATACTTAAAATTCCTTAGTAGCAACTATTGAAACGCCCGTATCACAAACGTTTTCTATTATAACTTGGTGCATTTTTACAGGAAGAGTTATCGTGGTTTTTCTAATTTCTTCCATGCACTCTAAAATTTTTGATTTAGGGATGGGCTTGTTTGAGCGAACGGGAATAAGTTCGTCTTTTCCATCTACTTTAACTACGGTGGTTAAAATTCTAACGGGGCAAACGAATTCCGCTTTAGCGTATTCAATTCCACGCTTACAACCGTAGTTTTCAACGCTTTCAACGATAGAGTTTTCGCCTTTAACAGTAATAGAACAACCGCGCGGACAAACCGTGCAAATAATATTTTTAATCATAAATTACTCCTTAACAACTTCAACAGTTACGCCGTTTACTACTTTAGATACGTCGATTGATAAATTACACATTTCACCAGGGCTTACGCGAAGTTCTTTTTTCCTAGCAAGAACGGTATCGCCGTCTTTGGCTATTAAAGTAACGTTTTCGTCAGGGTTAAGAACTCTAAAGTATAAACTTGCCTTGCCTTCTTGAAGTGCGATTTTTTGTGGGCAAACGTATCTAACGTTACTACCTGTTTTAACGGTAATTACTTGGCTATTTGAATTTAATTTGCCGTTTGCGTATAAGCAAGCGTATTTGCCAGCCGTTTCGCTTTCGCTACTAACGTTGTCAACTAAGTCGTTTACGTGAACTACGTTTCCCGATGCGAAAATCGAAGGAATATTAGTTTGCATATATTGGTTTACGGTAGGACCGTTAGTTATAGGGTTAATTTCTACGCCTGCGCCTTTAGAAAGTTCGTTTTCGGGGATAAGACCAACTGAGAATAAAACGGTATCGCAAGGGATAAATTCTTCTTTTTCAAGAATAGGCTTTTTATTTTGATCAACGGGGGCTATTTTAACGCCTTCAACACGCTTTTCGCCAACGATAGCCGTAATAGTGTGAGAAAGTTTTAAGGGAATTCCAAAGTCGTCTAAACATTGAACGCGGTTTCTAGTTAAGCCTGCAAGATAGGGCATAAGTTCAACAACTAATTCAACTTTAGCGCCTTCTAACGTCAAACGCCTAGCCATAATCATACCGATATCGCCAGAACCTAAAATTACTGCTTTTTTACCTACCATAACGTTTTGGCGGTTGATAAGTCTTTGTGCAGAGCCTGCGGTATATAAACCCGCGGGGCGAGTGCCTGGAACTACGATGTTAGCGCGTGTTCTTTCTCTGCAACCCATAGATAATATTATACTTTTTGCGTTGATTTCGGTAAGGCCGTATTCACCGTTAACGCAAATAATTTTATTGGTTTTGCCGTTTACTTCTAAAACCATCGTATTAAGAAGAACGTCAACGCCTTCTTCTTCAAGGCGTGAAGTAAAGCGTGAATAATATTCGGGGCCGGTTAATTCTTCTTTAAATCTAGTAAGACCAAACCCCGGGTGAATACATTGTTGTAAAATGCCACCAAGCGCGTTATCTCTTTCAACGATAATAACTTTTTCAGCGCCTTCTTTTTTAGCGCTTAACGCTGCGGCAAGCCCTGCGGGGCCACCGCCAATTACTGCTACCGTACAATCTATTTTATACATATTTAATCTCCTTAATCACGCGTTTTGCCAACTACCATATACGAACCGTCTTGGTTTTTGTTGATTTTGTCAGTTGAAACACCTAATTCTCTTGCTAAAATTTCAATAACCTTAGGTCCGCAGAATCCGCCTTGGCATCTACCCATACCTGCACGAACACGGCGTTTAACCGCATCGACGCTCTTTGCGCCTAACGGGCGGTGAATTGCTTGTAAAATTTCAGCCTCAGTTACCGTTTCACATCTACAAATAACGTTGCCGTACAAGGGATTTTGTTTTAATAATTCTTCTTTAACTTCGTTTGTTTGTTCGCTAAATTTAATAATGCCTTTGCGGGTCTTAATAAAGTCGTCTTTAAGTTTAAAGTTCGCACCGCGCATTAAAAGTTGCTGAACTACGTATTTGCCCATAGCAATCGAAAGGGTAAGTCCTGTCGAACGAACGCCTGAAAGGTTAACGTAGCCTTTAATATCGTCAAAAATATCAAAGTGTAAACCTTCGGGGTTGCGGTTGGGTCTTAAACCGCTGTATTGAGTAATAGTTTCGCGAAGGTTAACGTTGGGAATTAAATTTCTAACGTCGGTTGCAATACTATCAAGCCCTGCGGTAGTCGTTGACTTATCCGTTTTAGAAAGTTGTTCTTCAGCGGTAGGTCCAACTAGCATATTGCCGTGAACGGTGGGACACATAAGTTTACCCTTTGTGATTTTAGTTGGGATAGGAAGAACTATATGGTTAACCTTGCACGAAGTATTTTTATCTAAAATATAGAATTGACCCTTTCTTGCAACTACTTTATAGTCGGCCTTTCCAACCATTTCGGCAATTTCATCACAGTATAAACCAGCGCTGTTGATAACGTAGTCCGCTTCAATTTCGCCAGCGGTAGTAATAACCTTTTCAATTTTGCCGCCCGTTACTTTTATGTCGGTAACTTTGGTGTTAAGCATAAACTTAACGCCGTTTGCATACGCGTTTTCGCAAAGCGCTTGAACGTATACGAAGGGGTCGATTATGTTTTCACGCGGGATATAAAGTCCGCCTTTAACTTCGGGGTTTAAATTAGGTTCCATCTTAAGAAGTTCTTCTTTAGACAAATACTCTACGTCGTATACTCTGTTTTTAAAAGCCTTTTCTTTAATGGCTGGAAGTTTTTCAAACTGTTCGTCGGTAAAAGCGGGAAGTATTGCGCCTACTTTTTTATACGGAACGTCTAAATCTTTACAAAGTTTTTCATACATTGGATTTGCGGCAACTACGAGTTGCGATTCCAAAGTGTCGGGCGTAGCGTCGTATCCTGTGTGAATAATTGCACTGTTTGATTTAGATGCATCACCACCGATGTCTTCATTTTTGTCTACGACTAAAACGCTTACGTTATACTTACTAAATTCTCTTGCGATAGCGCTACCAACCGCGCCTGCGCCGATAATCAAAACGTCTGTTTTTATCATGGCATTTTCTCCTTATTTTTTAATAAAATAATTTTATCATACGGCTACAAATGTTGTCAAGATATTTTCATAATATTGTAATAATATTGTCAAAAATATTGCTCAAAATAGAAAATCCGCTAACTTGTAGCGGATTTCAAATCATTTTACTATTATTATTTTAACGCCTTGTTGTTCCATTGCTTTAAGTGTTGATTTTGGTGCGTTAGCATCGGTAATAAGATAGTCGATTGAAGATAGTGGGCATATTTTGCAAAGCGCTTTTACACCGAATTTAGAATTATCTGCAACTAAGATTACCGTTCTTGCGTTTTCAATTATTTTAGAACGGATTGAGGCTTCGCTAACGATATAGTCGGTAATTCCGTCTTCGGTAATACCGCCCGCGCCGATAATTGCTTTATCTATATTAAAATTGCTAAGCGTTTTTTCACAAATGCTACCTGAAACGGCGTATTCGCCCTTTCTAAGATTGCCCCCCGTTAAAACGACGTTAAAGTCTTTATCGCAAAGTTCAATAGCAGTTCTTAAGGCGTTTGTAAAGCAAGTTAATTTTTTACTGCTATCAAGTGATTTTGCAACTTCTAATACCGTTGTGCCAACGTCAAAATAAACTGAATCGCCAACGTTAATAAGGTCGTTCACCTCAGGCGCTATGCGTTTTTTTTCATCGAAATTAACTCTTTCACGGCTATCGTATTCAGGTTCGGTTGAAAGGTAACGCTTTTTTACTGCACCGCCGTACACCTTATCGATAACTCCGCGCTTTTGCAAAAAGTCAAGATCACGGCGGAGCGTTTCAATAGAAATGCCAAATTCGTTTATGAGTTGAGCGTTGGTTACGCTACCTTGTTTATTTATAAGTTCTACAATTTTATTTCTTCTTTCTATATTCATAATAATATTATACCATTAATAGTTATCAATGTAAAGCGCGGTTAAGCGTTTTGTATTTTAAAGGAGTTACGCCAAATTCTTTTTTAAATACTTGGCAAAAGTAAGCAGACGTTGAAAATCCCGTATCCATCGCTATTTTAGAAATACTATCGCTAGATTTAAGTAGTTTTTCAGACGCATTTTTTAGCCTTATTTTCGTAAGGTAACTATTAAAAGAAACTTCAACGCATTTAGAAAACAAATGGCATAAATGATATTTAGATACGAAAATTGCCTCGGCAACCTCGTCTAAAGAGTTGATAGTTGCGTAGTTTTTTTGAGCGTATTCCATCGCTTTTTGAAGTATTGCGGTTGAGGTTGATTTTTTATTCGTTGCGACGTTAGATTTATTAAGTATTATAAAAAGTTTGAGAAGGGCTGAAAATATTTTAGGTTCGTCGCCTACTTGATTTGCCTTTTCAAGTTCGTTAACGGCGGATAAAACTTCATTTTGAAATTGTTTTTCGGGGCGAATAAAGGTTTTGTCGAAAAAAGAAAGAATTTCCTTTTGAGCGTTTAAGGTGAGCCACTTACTTAAAAAACTTTCGTTAAAACAAATTAGCGCACGCGTACCGCTAAGACCGCCCGTTTTATGCGGTGTTTCGGGGCGAATAACAACGAAGTCGCCCTGCTGTATAGTTAAAAATTTATCGTTTACAAAGTGGTTTCGCTCACCTGCAATAAGATAATAAATCTCATAGTAGTCGTGATAATGCATTTTTGCCATAGACCCTTTTATGAATTTATTTTTTTCAAATAGAAATCCGTTGGGGTTGTTTTTAATGAACGTTGAATTTATCATACGACCTCCTATATAGCAATATTTTAACAAAAACTAATTGATAAAGCAATTATTTTATAGAAAAATTTAAAAATATTTCGTATAATGTATTTACATTATAAAGGAGTGTTGTATGAAAACTTATAGCGAAGATAGAAAAAAAGTATCCAATTTAAAAATAGCGTATATCGGCGGTGGCTCGTGCGGTTGGGCGTACGTTTTAATGAACGACTTATCTAAAGAACCAAATTTATCTGGTACGGTTGATTTATACGATATAAACTTCGAGTACGCAAAAATTAACGAAAAGATGGGTAACGACCTTTCAAAGCGTGACGACGTTGTTGGTAAATGGACGTATAAAGCGGTTAAAACCTTAAAAGAAGCGCTTACGGGCGCGGATTTCGTATTCTGCTCAATACTTCCAGGTACGTTTGACGAAATGGAAAGCGACGTTCATCATCCCGAAAAATACGGCATTTGGCAACCGGTTGGCGACAGTACGGGGCCCGGTGGTATTATAAGGGCGCTTAGAACTATACCTATGTATAAAGAGTTCGCTTTGGCAATTAAAGAAACTTGCCCTAGCGCATGGGTAGTTAACTTTACAAACCCCATGAGCGTTTGCGTTAGAACTTTATACAAAGTATTCCCTGAAATTAAGGCGTTTGGTTGTTGCCACGAAGTTTTTGGTACGCAAAAAATTATTGCGAATATCGTTGAAGAAAAGTTTGGCTTTAAACCACCTAGAAAAGATATTATAACTAACGTAGTTGGTGTAAACCACTTTACTTGGCTTACCGAAGTTAAGTATAAAGATATGGACTTATTAAAAGTTTATAAAGATTACGTTGACTCTCATCCCGACGGTATGGGTAGCCACACTGAAGAAAACTGGGTTCACCTTCCTCACGAATCTAAGCAAAGGGTTAAGTTTGACCTTTTCCGTCGCTACGGCGCGATTGCTGCGGCGGGCGATAGGCACTTGTGCGAATTCTGCCCTGGCAACTGGTTCTTAAAAGACCCTGAAACTGTTAAGTCTTACGATTTTTGTTTAACCACGCTTGATTGGAGAAGACAAAATTATAAAGAACTTATGGATAGAAATAGAAGCATAGCCTCTGGCGAAAAGCCTTTCAAAATTGTAAATAGCGGTGAAGAAAGCGTTGATCAAATCAAAGCGTTACTTGGTCTTGGCGATTTCGTAACCAACGTAAATATTCCTAATAAAGGTCAAGTTCCTAACAATCCAAAAGAGGCAATCGTTGAAACTAACGCCTTCTTCTCGGCAGACAGCGTTCGCCCCGTATTTGCAGGCGAAGTGCCCGAAGGCATTAATGCTTTAGTTATGAGAATTATTGAAGAGCAAGAAATGGTAGTTGAGGCAGGCTTAACGGGTAATTACGAACTTGCCTTTACGGCTTTCTTAAACAACCCCAACGTTTGTTTACCCGTAGATACGGCTAGAAAACTCTTTAACGAAATGCTTGAAAACACTAAAAAATACTTGCCTTATTACGACGAGTATATGAAAACTCAAAAGGCATAATGGTTTTATGAAAACTTATAGCGAAGATAGAAAAAAAGTATCCAATTTAAAAATAGCCTATATCGGCGGTGGTTCGTGCGGTTGGGCGTATATACTTATGAACGACCTTGCTAAAGAGCCAAATTTATCTGGCACGGTTGATTTATACGATATAAACTACGAAAACGCCCTAGTTAACGAAAAGATGGGTAACGGCCTTTCAAAGCGTGACGATGCCGTTGGTAAATGGACTTATAAGGCGGTTAAAACCTTAAAAGAGGCGCTTACGGGTGCAGATTTCGTGTTCTGTTCAATACTTCCAGGTACGTTTGACGAAATGGAAAGCGACGTTCATCATCCCGAAAAATACGGCATTTGGCAACCCGTTGGCGATACGACTGGGCCTGGTGGTATTATAAGGGCGCTTAGAACTATACCTATGTATAAAGAGTTTGCTTTAGCCATTAAAGAAACTTGCCCTAGCGCGTGGGTAGTTAACTTTACTAACCCCATGAGCGTTTGCGTTAGAACTTTATACAAAGTATTCCCTGAAATTAAGGCGTTTGGTTGTTGCCACGAAGTTTTTGGAGTTCAAAACACCATTGCAAAAATCGTTGAAGAAGTTTACGGCTTTAAACCGCCTAGAAAAGATATTATAACCAACGTAGTTGGCGTAAACCATTTTACTTGGCTTACCGAAGTTAAGTACAAAGATATGGACTTATTAAAAGTTTATAAAGATTACGTTGACTCTCATCCCGACGGTATGGGTAGCCACACCGAAGAAAACTGGGTAAATCTTCCGCACGAATCTAAGCAAAAGGTTAAGTTTGATCTTTTCCGTCGCTACGGTTATATTGCTGCGGCGGGCGATAGGCATTTATCAGAGTTCTGCCCGGGTAATTGGTATTTAAAAGACCCCGAAACGGTTAAGAGTTACGACTTTTCGCTAACTAATTTAGAGTGGCGTAGGTCGCGCTACAATAAGCGTATTGCTAGCAACAAAGCGGTTGCGTCGGGCGAAAAACCCTTTAAGTTTGGCGACTCGGGTGAAGAAAGCGTTGATCAAATCAAAGCGTTACTTGGTCTTGGTGATTTCGTAACCAACGTAAATATTCCAAACAAAGGTCAAGTTCCCAACAATCCTAAAGATGCGGTCGTTGAAACTAACGCCTTCTTCTCGGCAGACAGCGTTCGCCCCGTATTTGCAGGCGAAGTGCCCGAAGGCATTAACGCACTCGTTATGAGAATTATTGAAGAGCAAGAAATGGTGGTTGAGGCAGGATTGACCGGTAATTACGAACTTGCCTTTACGGCTTTCTTAAACAATCCCAACGTTTGTTTACCCGTAGATACGGCTAGAAAACTCTTTAACGAAATGCTTGAAAACACTAAAAAATACTTGCCTTATTACGACGAGTATATGAAAACTCAAAAAGCATAAAAAAAACACCCTACCACGCGGTAGGGTGTTTTAAATTATTTAAGTTTTTTTATAACGAACGTTATGTAAAGGGGAATAAGCGCAGTAAGTACGCAAGCGATAAGTGAAACTACTTGTTGCGCGTATACCGAAATACCGAATATGGTGTTCGTTTTTTGAATATGTTCTATCAAAACGCTTGCAACTAGCGTGGTTAAAAATCCGGCAAAACCTGCTAACGATTGAGATAAGGCAAGCGCGCCTACGCGTTTTTCTTTATCGACGAAATCGTAAATTAAATTGATTGCGCCACTGTTTATACCAGCCATTGCTATTGCGTATAATACGTAATATATCGAATAGAATACTTTGCCGTTACTTGGCGACGTAAAGGTGTTAATTAAAAATCCTGCGGACGCTATTATATAGCAAACCATAGTCATAGTTGAAAACGAGCGTTTGTCGGCAAATTTGCCAAGCGGTTTAGAAAAAACTGAACGAACGATGGCGTAAACAACTGATAATATCGAAACGAAAGTCATAGAAAAGCCAAGTTCTTTAATTTGATACGTTCCGTAAAAAGGCGTTGCTACGAAGTGTGCTATATTCCAAAGGGTGGGAATTATAGCTACTAAAATAAGTTTTTTGTCGCTGAGTAATTCTTTAAGCATTTTGCCCGTTGATTGTGTGGTTTTTGCTACGGGTTTTTCTTTAGATATAACAAGCGTTGAGGTATGAAGAAGCGTTAAAATAAATATGCCTAAACCACAGAAGATAAACGCGCCGTTTAAGTTGCCCGACGCTTCAAAACTGTCGATAATAGCACCCATTAAAAGTGAAAATAGCATACCGCCTATAAGCGAAACTATTTCTTTATTAGCAGTAAACGAACCGCGCTTTTTATCGTCAACCAGCGACATAAACCAGTTGATTTTTGGCGAGTTTACCACGTTGTTTATGGCGTGGCCCCCAAGTAAAAACAACACGAAAAGTATAATTTTAATCTCGTGAGAAATTTCAATGAAAGGAATTACGTAAATGAGAGCGAAAAACAGTTGGTTAATAGAGTGAAAAAGGGTAACCCAGCGTTTAACGGGGCGTTTATTTTGTAAAAATATCGCTACTAACTGAAACCCACAGCCAAGCGAAACGAAGGAAGAAAGAATACCCGTTAAACTATCTGAAATTCCTATAGACGAAGACACCTTTGCAAGGTAAGCCCCCGTAACCATAATTGAAATAAAGTATTCAAACGAGGCTTCTAAAATATACATTAGCCTACTTAGTTTAAACTCGTCTTTTATAGTTGTATTGCTTAGCATTTATATAACTCCTTAATACCTTATAATGATTATAGCACTTTCTCAAACTTTTTCAAGTAGGTTTATTTTTTTGAAACTTTCTCAAACTTTTTCATTTTTATCGATTACATCCGAAAGGAGATCGGCATGCCACCCAAACCGCGACGCGACGAGATCCTCTATATATTAAACAAGCAAGGCTTCGCCACCGTCAAAGAACTTGTTGTGCTGTTACGGTACAGCTCCGCAACCATCAACCGCGACTTGAACGCTATGGAAAAAGCAGGCTTGGTCAAACGCAGTTACGGCGGTGTGGAAGCAGCAAAAAAAGAGCACCTCCCCG
>JAEIGA010004942.1_pt1 | contig 20470 bp, 8 predicted proteins | sample 9270691 | NCBI WGS metagenome assembly JAEIGA01 (sample SAMN17057246, study PRJNA624740) | gut metagenome | biome: biome; isolation source: fecal sample | host: Bos grunniens | place: China: Xizang | collected 2019 | reverse complement strand
TTCGCAAGATTCTGATAATATTCAACAGACATCAACTCTCTACGAATTTCATCATACATCTTGTGAAGTCTTGGATTAACAAGAGCCATCCAACCCTTACGATCATCTTTAACCATAAGCTCACGAAGCATTGTCGCAGAAATTGGAAGTTCGCTTCTATTGATAATCAACTCGGTAGTATACTTTAAATCTTCTTTCGCAAACCATGCACTACGACTCTCATCGTTTCCATAAATCATAAGTTCCGGATTTTTGTAAATATATCTATCTGCATTTGCAAGAAGATATCTTCCCCATTCAGGTCTTATATCATTCTCATTGGTCAAATCTGGCAAACCATAAATCATAATGTTAGGATCATCGCCGTAAACAGCCTTTAACATTTTAGTACGAGTATTAATATTTAAAGGATTGCGTTCGGTACCACATTCCTGGGAGCTACCAACCAATATTAACAATCTATCACAAAGTAACAATCCAGTTTCTACAAGTTTTTCATGTCCTTTATGAAATGTTTGAAATCGTCCACAAATCAATCCAACGTCATATGGTTTCATATTATATACCTCAAATTCTTCGTTATTGGTGGGCATGAGTGGACTCGAACCACCGACCTTTCGGTTATCAGCCGAATGCTCTAACCTGCTGAGCTACATGCCCATATTGTTATTTTATATAAAAATAACGAGGGAATTGCATAACTACAAAACCCTCGTGTATATATCATATATCAATTACTGCTGAGCTTCGAGCTTACGCAACTTACGTTGCTGCTTGCGAATGATCGCAGAATTGTCATGCTTACTACTGGAGAGCTTTGCTATTCTATTTTTAATACTCTGAATATGCCAATACTTATCGCTTGTCATTGTTAAAAATCTCCTTCTTATGTAATAAAATTAAAATTTGGCTGGGATGGCTGGGTTCGAACCAGCGAATGCGGGAGTCAAAGTCCCGTGCCTTACCTCTTGGCTACATCCCAATATCTTGATTACATATATATTATAGTTCCGTAATTGGGACATGACAAGAAAATCTGCATGATTTTTAAAATATTTTTTATATAATTTATATTATTCATATGATAATAATTTCATAACAAAAAAGGGTGCTATTAAATCATTTCAAATGATTTCAGAATAAAAATAACACTATAATATAAATAACAATATACAAGAAAGGGGATTATTATGTTTCCTAAATTTTCACAAATTAAATATGAAGCACGTCGTGGGTTGAAGAACATTTGGGGTGAAACATTTTTAAGAGAACTTGCCATTATGATTGTTGGCGGAGCGTTAAATGCTGGTGCGGTATTGTATGGCATTGGTTTTCTTATTTATTTCAATGTAGCCGCTAAAATTTTTGACAATGCAGAATTTTTTGACATGCTAAATACTGTAAATACAATCGGTATTGTTGCACTTGTCTTAACATTGTTGCAAGTTGGATGTAGAAGTGGTATGAAAGTAGGCATGAATAGTTACTATTTGGAACTTGCTGAAAAGCCCTTAGATCAACCAAAGAGCGGATTGATTTCACATTTCAAACACTTTGCACCACAAATGGTGTTAGAGTTTGCACGAGATATTTTCATTTCACTACTATCTTTACTATTCATTGTTCCTGGCATTATTTCTTCGATACAATGGAGCATGGCCGAATTTGTCATTGCAGAGGATCCTGAAATGCGAGCCGGAGACGCCATGAGAGAGTCTCGATATAAAATGGAAGGATTCAAAATGAAATATTTGTTATTTAATCTTTCGTTTATCCCGTTATTTCTTGGATGCCTATTGACATGTGGAATTGGATTTATATGGTTTATTCCATATGTAAAAGCTTGTAAGGCAAAATTTTATTATTATCTGGTTCACCCAGAATTTAGAGTTGACAACAAATTAAATGAGTTACAGTCATTAAAGGCAGAACATTTTTCCTGGGATGATTTTGAACAAGAATATGAGGAAAAAACCAGAAAAAAAGAAGAAAAATTAACAAAGAAACGTTAAACAAAATAACACCAATCAAATTGATTGGTGTTATTTTTTGTTATATTAGATAGCTTCAAATACGTTAAACATAGGAAGATACATTGCAATAACGCAAACACCACCAACTACGGCAGTCAACAAGATTGCAATAGGCTCAACAAGTGATGTGATTCTTTTAAGTGTTTCTTCAACTTCTTTTGCATACTGATCAGCGATACTGTCCAAAATACCATCAAGATTACCAGACTTTGAACCAATCATAATCATCTGTGTAAATTCCATGGGGAAGAATTTAGTTGATTCAAATGCTGCATGAACGTCATAACCATCTTGAGATACTTTTAAGTAAGCATCGTTGATTGCTTTTTGAAGTTTAAGGTTGGGGATAGTTTTAGTACAAATTTGCAATGCGTTTGCAATGGTTACACCAGAGCTCAATAACTGAGCCAAAGTCGTTGCCAATGCTTGTAAATGCATTTTAAGAAGCAATGTACCGATTAACGGGATTTTATACAAAAATGTATGCACTGAAAACCTATACTTTTTCATATTTTTTAAACAATAAATATGAAGACCTATGACGGCTGCCAATCCCAATATAATATACAATCCGTATTGTACAAGGAAATCGGATGCACCCATAATGGCAAGCGTCAAAGCAGGCATTTCTCCGCCGAGCTGTTTAATAGTTTCACCAATGCTTGGAACAATAACTGCAAGCATAAGAATTAATACGCCTACCAACATTGCAATCATGAAACAAGGGTACGTCATACTACTGATAACTTTCATTTTCAATTCTTGCTGTGCCTTGATTTTTTGTGCAAGCAAATCAAGCGTATCAGTTAAAGAACCGGAACTTCTACCGGCTTCGATTTTTGCCAATGTATCATATGAAAACAACCCTGTTTTCCTCATGGCTTCATCTAATGAAAGACCAGAAACAATTGAGGGTTTTAAACGTACTGTAAGACGAGCAACCTCAACGTTAACAGATTTCGACATAATGTCTACACACTGAAAAAGCGTAAGACCTGATTTCAAAAGGAAGCTAAGCTGTTCAAAAAAGTATGCTTGGTTCTTTTGAGATAATTTGTTGGCAGACATATCTTTGAATACTACATATTCAAGTCCACCAAGAGTTTTAAAAACTGGTTTAACAGTAAAATCACGAACGGCAAGACGTTCTACGTTACGCTCTGCTTCTTTTTGAGTATGAGCAGGCACGTAACCGGAAACTTTTTTACCATTACCTTTTTTACCTTTGTATGAATATAAAGCCATGTTAATCTCCTTATTTTCTTATTTAAGAATTGTTTGTAGATATTCCATCAACATCTTGGATATGCTAATATCAATAGCCGATAAGAAATATCCAAAATACAAACAAGGAACAAATGGGATGTCTTTTTCACTTTTTCTATACAATGTAAAATACAACACAATGCCTACCAACGATGCATACAAAATGACGTCAATAATTCCAAATACACTGCCAAGTAATGCAAAAATGCAAATACCAACATCGATATCTCCGCTACCGATTAGTGCAAAGTTATCTTTTGAGAATAACCATCCAAGAACTACAAAAAGAACGAGAACAATTGGAATATTAATATATTGTTGGTTAAAAATGGCATTATATACAAGACCAATTGCTGCGAGAATGTATACTGGGATTGAATTAATTTCTCTAAACAAAAAGTCGCTGGATGATAGTGCTATCATAAACAAATTGGTAATTAAGAAAAAGACCATTTGATAAAGATCGAGCATTTCAAACTGATACATAAGGAATATTGCAACAAACATAATTCCGGTAAATGTCTCGGTTAAAAAGTGCGAAGGATCTATTTTGGTTCTACACTTGGAACATTTACCACCAAGTGCAATATAACTTATAGTAGGCATCAATTCCCACCATTCAAGTGTTTTCTTACAATTTTCACAAAATGATTTGCCAGTAAGCCAAGATGTCCAATCGTCGTTATGGCCTCTGCGAACTATAACTAATGCAAAACTTCCGAGGGATGCTCCCAGGAAAAACAACATTAAATATAAAAGTACTAAAATCATGTTATCCATGAATGAACATAATCTCCTCTCTGGAATGTCGAACCATCCATTCCATCACTTTCTTCTGCATAAAAACCAACATTGTATGTTGTTCCATCTGCAAAAATTAAAGATACAACAATCATATCATATTTCTTATCTTCCTCACCATGAATTCGACGAATTACATTTTCCTTAAACTTAATTGTAATTTCTTCGCAATCCACGACAATAATATTTTCAAACATTTCAATCAAATCTTCATCAAATCTATTAACAAATGTATTGCCATTTAACAGGAATTCTTCTTCCCCGATTGCTTCGGATTCTGCGATAAGAGTTGTGATATGTTTCTTTATTTGATATTCACCCGATAACGCAACGGCGTTTACAGATGCATCAATGTTGGAATATAAGTTTGCATTATCACGAGCTGCATTTTGGTTGCGTATTACGGTAACCAAAAATGCTGACAATGCCAACATTGTTAAAACCACGGCAATAGAGATGACCATTACCATTGCCATATTACCGCGTTTGCTTAATACTGAGGATTTTGAACATACTTTACGCAATATTCGTCACCTCCATAAAAAATTGTAATGATTTGCGACACATTGTCTACTAAAAAAGAAGCGTCAATTCCGTAGTCATTACTATTAATTGAAAATGTTTTGTTTTCAGATACAATTTTCAAAACCTTGTCTTCATTATCTGTAATTACATAATCACATCCTCGCGACAAAGTTTCTATGTCGGAAATCATCAATAATACATAAGAATATGTATTTTCTCTTGAAGTAGTTTCATTATATACCTTGAATGTACTACTTAACAATGTAATCAATAAAATCATAACGATTGTTGAAACAACCATTACTACAAGTAATTCAATCAAGGTGAATGCTTTCTTTTTTGTTTTCATAAAAAATCTCCTTGATTAATAACATAACCAGCCAGTATAATACTTGCCGCCATAAAAATAGTAGTTAAATGTACTTATTGAATCTTCGTATTCATCATCGAATACGAAAACGGGAATATACTTTCTAACGCCCAGATCGTGATATTCTCCATCTTCTCCAAATGATAAAATTTGGACTTCAATATATGCCAAGCCAGGCCCAACTGAACGACAATTACCATGATTGTCTACAATTACCACATTATTATTTGATGAATGAATTTCAACTTTTTCATCCGGTGCAACAGTAAATTTATCCGCGATAGAAAAAGATTCTGCTGGCTTATACTTATCCGCCTTTAAAAGATAGCTTGGATAATTTAAGCCGGTAGTTGTTTCTCCGTGTGTTTTTATATTTAATATATCTTGATATTCACTGGATGAAATAATCTCTCGTTCATCCAACAAGGCGGCATTGAGTTTAATTGCAGATGCAAAGCTACCAATGCAAGCTGTCAGAATACCTATGCAAACAAGACATACCAAAACTTCAATCATTGTAAAAGCTTTCTTTTTCACGCAATCTACCTCCTTTTAGTTTTTATCTCTTAAATTATATGCAAAAAGTCTTATGGACTTTAGAAAAAACAATCTTATATATTGTATATATTATAGTGTTAAAAATGCAGAAAAAACAAAAAGCAGGAACAAGTTCCTGCTTAATTGTTCATCAATTAAAAACGTCAATCATATAAGTCACGGTACACTTAACACCATCGATCATTATTTCGTAAACAATAACTTCTCTGCTTTCTGTATAAATGGTTGTATCAACCTTAACAATGATTTCATTGTTAATTTCATAAACATACACAATGCAATATGGAGTAGCTTTAAACACGTATTCCCACTCAAATTGTAGTTCAAAGTTAGTATGACCATCGTCAGTTTTGTCCACTGCAATTATCGATCCTGAGGTACCAAAGGTTAATTCCTGATCAAAATCAAACACATTTATGTCACCCCAAACACCTGACAATGGTTCACCATATGTTCCCAAAGCAAGGTCCGATAAATACATATAAGAAATTAACGAAGTGTCGTTAATAATATCCCCGTCATTGAAAGGAATAACATCATTTTTTATTGGATAATAACCAAATCCAACAAGATTTTCGCTTGTAGGAGTCCACGTATTCGGCTTTTCAATAACAGAAGAATCGTTATTGTTATTGGAATCGTTTTCAGTATCGGAATCTGATTCTTCTGAATTATTTTTGTCATTTTCGTTAACGTCGTTATTCGAATTGTTGTTATCTGTATTATTTTCGTTGTCTACGATACCATTGTCAATAGTATTGTCATTGGTTCCGTCCACAACTACATCCTGGTTATTTGTTGCATTGTTGTTACTTGTTGCATTGTTGTTACTGATTGTCGCAATGATGACAATTGCTGCGATTATAGCAATAATAATCGCAAGGGTAATAAAAACTGTTTTCTTCTTCATACAAAATACCTACCTTTCATTATTCATTATGCCTTCTTAGAAGAAAATAAGAAGTTATTAATATTATAGTGGATTTTTTTTAAAAAAATAAATAAATTGCAAAAATAATAAACTACCCACAATTGCTCGCAATTGTGGGTAGTGCTGTTTCAAAATCGTTGAAAACAACTATCGTTTTGTATTAATTGTAGTAGACTGTATAATTTGTACCGGTTGTGAATTTCGAAGTAAAATATGGTTCTGGATCAACGGCAATCCATCCAGTATTATATTCTGTGTTGTCATTTTCATCTAATACATTGGCTTGAATATAAATTGCCATATATAACGAATCGCCACCACTACGTCCACTTGTTCCAACATTTCCGATTGTTGTCGAAGCATATACAGTTGAATTTTTGCCAGGAACATATCCTCCGTACTCTTCGCTTAGCAAATGACCATAAACAATCTTTACTCCCGTAATTTCGTAACGTTGTCCATTTACAGTAGAAACAATATTACTTGTTGTATCAAATACGGAATTCATATCTGCAGTAATTTCAACATAGTTTCCATAGAGCATATTATATCCAATGCCCGTAATGGTTCCATCGATTCCTGCATATACTTTTGCTCCGCGATTATGTTCAATCACAATACCATCGTTTAACTTGGTGCCACCGTTAAGATCGTCTTTTTCTCGTCCAAAATGCTCTTTAATAACTATTGTTTCATTGTTTGTTGGCGATGTTGAGAAACGATAAATAACTGGCAAATCCCAAATTTCATTCTTTGAAAATTCATTTGGAGTTCCTTTTCCAAGATTCTCTTCTGGTAGATCGTCAAATACTTGGAACCAAGAACGTGCAAGATCTTCTGCGTAACTTGTATATGTTTCGAAGAACGCGAACAAAGAATATTCGCCTTGATTTAAAATAAAATTGGTTTCGTCAGCAAATGTTGATTGAACAATGATATCTACCATTTCTCTGTTATTACCAGTTTCTTTAATAAATACCTCTATTCCAGTATTTTGCATACCAAGTTTATCTTGCTTGTACTCATTAAATGCTGAAGTATCACCAAAGAATGAAAATGCAGATACTGAGAATCCGTTAATTGAAATATCCCATTGATTGTCATAGTTTATTTTCAATGTTTTATCGACAGTGCATCTGTACATACCTTCGGCATGATTTATATCATCATACTCAAATTTTACCTCAACAATATTTTGAGTTGCATCTATTTTGCATGCTTCTACATTTGATTTCGTATCCGTAATTTTGTGAGTCCAACTAAAACTACAAGTAACATATGATTTTTCGTTTGAAACACTTGATGAATATGTTGCACCTGATGGAACAACGAGTTGTGCGGTTTGACCGCTTTCACCATAGATAGCAAAATTCCACGTGATGGCTGGCATTTCAATTGTTTGCACCGGATCTGGTTGAACCGTGACGCTTGTAAATGAGCTATGTACACCACCATCATATACAATAACATTTTGGTCTTTCCAACGCTCATCGTTTGCTGCCTGCTCTAAATAATATTTCACAAGCGTAGGGCTGTTATCTAATTGTTCTTTTGTTACACCGGATTCACTTGCTCTTTGAACAATGATGTCAACAATGAGGTCGAGATTTATATCAAAGTCTGCCATAAAATATTCACTTGAACTATAGGTAGGCAAATTATCTAACGTACCTTCTATTACGCGATATGTTGTACATACTTTACTACCTGCGTCAAACGAACCTTTGTTTACCGAAGCGGAACCATAAACATATTCATACAATGTTGTTCCACCGGCTTTTCCATCGTCTTCGCACCAACGTCTTAGGTCATCAATATTATTTTCCTTTGTGAAATATACAGGTCCATGCCAATCATTCCATGTTTCATATAAGTTTTCCATATTAACCTTGATAGTATATTTATATGTAACTTTCGTTGAACCACTTAAAGAGCTACATTTTGCAGCATTACCCCAAGTATTGCTTGTTTGTGATACTCCGCCGATTGCAGTTGCAAGGTTCTTTTCGTAATTTTCACAAGCGGTCATGTTACTTGGATTATAAGTCACTGAGTAAGAAGTATCATGAACATATGACCTATTTGTCGCACTAATATCGGATGATTTAATAACGACATCTGTATGCCCAAACGTTGATTGAACATAGGATGTTCTGCTACTAACTGTACAATAATCTTCAAGCAATCCTTGATTATAGGTACTGGCAGTAAACGTTCTTTCACAAGAACCAGTATTGGTTAACGCACAAGATTTATAGGTTTTAGTTTCGTTAATCATTTTTTCATAAGTACGATCATAATACGTTTCAACTATTGTTTTACCAGTATAATTATCGTCTTTATATTCTGTTGTCAAATGTGCATGTTCTGGATTTGTAGCACTATACTGGATTTCAAGATAGTTATCCGATTCAAGCGTTGCATCATAATAAGATAATGTCTTTAAGGTTTTGTTAAGAGCTGAAGGTGTAATGCTACAATAATATGCAAACCAATTATTGCCATAACCCTTTTTAACGGCTTCTTTCTTTACAAAACTCAATGTTTCTTTGCCATGATGATATTCGAAAATAGTAGAAAGTGCATCAAAATCATTACTTTCGTACATATTGGCTAATATTGCGGCAATGTATATTACAGAATCTGTACCGCCATGTGAATATCTTCCATCAGCCTCTGTAAAACTGTTAACATTTGCTACAAGATAATCCCATCTATCATTGTGTTTCGTTTTAGGATCTTTACCTTTTTCTTCACGCTTTATATTTTTTGCATCTTCGTCTAATTTCTTTTCATATGCTTTGTATACATCTACATTTTTAGCAATAAACACAGATTTATAATGTATCTCAGATGCTTTATATCTGTACATTGTAACGGTTACAGTTCTTGTACATTTATTGGATTGATACAATCCCTTTAAATGATTAGAATCAGGCTTGTATTCAACAGAAACACCTATATTATACTTTGCAATTCCATTAACCGTTTCATTGTATATACTTTCTGATACTTGAATAGTTCTTAAAGTTTTAACACCGTCAAGCGTATATTGCAAAACGATATTATATGTTGTTGGATAATAAACGCCATCTTTATCTGTATATTCATTGACAATATACTTATCGGTTATTGTTGCTTGAATATAACCACTCGTTGGATATGTATAAGATTCTGTAATATATGCAGAAGATCCAGAAATGCTTTTAATATTTTTACCTTTTTTGTGAACCAAAACTAAATCTTTTACCGCGTCATTGGTAACAAACTGTGCTTGATTACAGTTTTCGGGCAAATCAGTTCGTGAAATAACTGCTTTAACAGTTGTTTTACCTTCGGATGTTTCGAGAATAATTGGCAAATCTGTTCGCTCTTGCTTATATGACAATCCGAAAAGTCCCATTTTGTGGTTTTTAAACGTATAAGCAGACAACGTATTCAGAACGTAGTCACCGTTACTATCAACAGTGCATGTTCCAAGTCCATAGCATGGATCTCCTCCACTTTCGGACATAATCAAAGCCATTATAACTCCGAGGTCAACATTTAGCTTTCTTGCTATATCACTCATATCTTCTATCTTAATGGTATGAACAACTTCTTCACTTGGACCAAGGTATAACTCAATGCCATCTTCGGAAATAATGTTGTAATATTGTCTTGCTGCATCGGCGTTTGCACCAACACTCTTAATTGCATCACCTAAAGATGATGTTGTGTTGCGAATTAAATACAATCGCTCTGAAGAATCTGATACGTATGACAAGTTATATTCAACAACATCGGATGTGAATATTGTTGCATACAAATCCTCGTCATAAGTTGAAAGAAGTGGGAACTTTGAACGAACATTAGTTTGAGTACCCAAAATAGATTGGTTCAATGCATAATCAATAAATTCTTCGTTATCAGTTTTCCATTCCGGGCCAGTACTAATACCTTGTGAGGCAGCACATTCGATTAAGTTATCCCAATAAGTTTCACCGTAAAAATATGCCATTGTAGCCGATGCTACATTACCATATTTATACAATAACTTTCCGAATTTAGTTGTCACATAGTTCAAAGATTTTTGCAAATCGAGACGTTCATCAACATTCTTGCCAATGTTTAATGTTACACTTCCAAAACCTGCTATACCATCTGCAAAATGATCGGTTGAGATTGTAAAGTTTTCATTCAACATGTTGTATCCAACAAATTGATTTCCATGATCCAATGGCAATGCGAGAATTGCACCTGGTCCTACATATAGCATGTCGTATACTTTACGTGTACCGTCTTCCATAAGCAATCTTACTTGACGATAGTCAACATCAGTAGTATCTGGTGCAAACAATGAAGAGTACAACGCATCTTCAATTGCACTAAAGTTATCTGATGAACGTTCAATATAAGGATTAAGTGGTTTAAGTAAATGAGCGTAATCCTCATATTCCAAGCCATTCTTCTTCGCTTCATCAATAATCTCTTGATTTTCTGCATCAATAGCATCGTTAACAACATCAATTTGTTCATTATAATATTCAATAGTCCATGAAGGAGCATATTGGATCGTTGTTTCGATAATACCGGCAACATATTGAACCATTGTATCCTTATCAACATATTGAGTTTGATTTACAGGAACTAAGGATGAAATTAGTTTGGAAAGTAAAGGAGATTTGGTATTATAATTATCAACAATATTAATCCATCCTGGAACCTCCAAATATTGTTTTAATTGACCGGTATAGGAAGCTGTATAAGAGAATGCTCTATTATCATTTGCTTGAATTGATGTGTACGCATCAACACCCCTATTTACGAGATCTGCATCGGACATAACGCCGAGAGGGATGTATGTTTCAAAGTTCATTAAATAATCATAAAGATATGTTGATGTAGCTTCTCTATAAGAAAGTAAATAATTTGTTTTTTCTGTTGATCCGGAACTTGGGTTCATTCTATTCATCCAATCGCTATATACTTCTTCGTTAAAATATGAACCCGTTTCAACTGGTGCAACTTGTTTATAGCTGCCAAACATTTGTGTTTCCAATGCAATTGGAGTTCCATATGTTGAGCGATTACCAGCCTCAACACCAACGGTTATTACAGCCCAATCAGTTGCTATATATCTTTGGCTTACAACATGTCTTCCGGCTTTATACGTGGTAATGTCTCTACTTGCATACGCTTTATCTTTTTCGTAGATCTCTTCTTTGTCGCCATTTAATGTAGTGCTTGGACACCAAATAAAGTTAACATAACATTGATTACCAAAAGACGTTATTGAAACATCTGCGTAGGCTTTAGTTCCACCGCCTGTGGCATTCGGATCGGAAATGTACGATCCATCGCTTAATTGTCCATTATTGTGCATGTTCAATTCCTTGGGCGACAGCAAATTCCATGTAAAATCAGATGCTTTATCACCAAGTAAAATATTGTCCTCGGTATCTTCATATTGGCTATCTCCGATGGTTAAATAACTCAAACTATTATAATCCGGACCATATACTGATTGAATTGCACGTGAAATTCTTGCCAAATCAGTCTTTGTCAGTTCAAAAGTACCGGCACCAAATGTACCAGCACCAGCACCTATTTGGGCAAAATCTGTTGATTTTGTAATTCGGAGATCGTCTAAGTTTCCATTTTCATCCAAAATATTTTGTCCAGAATTGTCTTCCCACCACTTTGTCGCAACTAAATTGCCATTAGAGTCCAATCTATTATTTCCAAGTAACGCACCATATCGACCGCGAAGATTGTCTTTGATTTCAAGTTGATTTGAAAATGCGTTTCCGATTGTTTTCAATGCGTTAACAACCGTGGAATCCAGATAACGCTCCCTTAAACAATCAGTGTGATAACATTTACAACTTGCAACATCACATAAACCATCATTGTTAGAATCAAAACAACCAAAGTCACATTTAATTTTTTCAGCAGTTAATAAATATGCCGACGAGTAAACATTGTAATGGTCTTCATCATCTCCCGCAGAGGCAGATGTACAACTTGTTGGAGAATCAGGAGTTTTTACACATATACCCTTTGCAACATAATCGACTGATGATGGTGCAGATTCGCAATCTGAACCATCTATTTCATCCAAAGTTAAGGATTCATGGCAATGGATACAGTAAAATTCAATATCTTCAAAATCTTCATAACTCAACAAATGTGGACAAAGCATTTCGTCTTTACAAAATGCCAAGACTTGTAAATCCCATCCATATTCTTTTCCGATACTTGTAAATTCGGAATTAAAGAGTGCTTCCGCATATGAAAATTGGAATGTATGGGTTTTACCCTCTATTGTTATAGTTAAACCTCCGCTATTGCTTCTATCGTAAACAAATTGATGATTCTCTGAAATAGTATACCAATGTGCAGAGTTTAGATCGACTTTATTATCATCAATACCAAACCATGAAATTGAATTAACGTCATCCATAACTTGCATACCAATAAATAGTTTTGATGCCGTATCTTGATAACCAGCCGTTACCAAATAATCATAGAGCTTTTCCACTTCATCATATGTATCAATATGAATCGCTTTGGCATTATCAAGCTTAACAAACTTATATGTGTATCCCCATTTAGAAAACCATTGATATTCAACTTTCGAACTATCACTGTTAACAACTTCCTTTATGGAAATATAATATTGTGTATTGTTATAGTTAAACTTGTTAGTATATGTGCTCAAATTCCATCTATTTACTTTTTTTACGGCTGTGGCTGTTTTTTCGTCTGTCTTTTTATTCCAATAATGAGAAGTTTTTTTATATTTTGTAACTTCACGAGTTTTAGTTACAGGTACAACATATTCATATTCATACTCATATGTTTCGCCAGTTGTTGGATCTGTCGTAGTAATCGTTTCAACTCTCGTTTCATACTCGATATAAGTTTCGGTCGTTTGGTATGAAGAGCACGTGTAATATGGTTTTGACGGATCACCATTCTTTTTAACCGCATCTATTTCTGCAGATGTAGAAGATTTACAAGATGATAAACCTGACTGTGTTGAACTTCTATAAGAATATGTATAAGTTTGGTAATAGTCAAAGTAAATATGTTCTTTATACGCATAATTTGACGCACAATAATCATGAGGAGTAACCTGCTTTGGATTAATGTTTGCAGGATCTGTTATGTGAAGAACATCACCAAGAACATATGCGGCACCTTCTTTTAACTCTCCCCATGCTTTTTTACCGTAATCACCAATAACCTCATACCAGGGTTTGCCAGTAGGATCAAATTCTGTTGCTTGATTGTAACATGGATTGAATGCGTAAATTGATTCCAAAAGTCTTTCGCGATCAGCACTGCCTTCAGCAAATGGATATTCCGTTGTAATGTTTAAGACTTCTTGTACTTCTGCATCCTTTGAGTTGTCATTCCAAACAACTTTCGTTGTATAAACTGGAACTCTAAAAATATAATTAGAAATTACATAGCCTCTATCCGCGAATACAAGGTCTGATACAATTTTTTCATTACCATAAACATCACCGGCAATTAATAATTCTGTATCATAAGTATAAACAAAATTGCCTAAAAATGTAACAGCTTCTTCAATCATATACATTTTTGATGTTCTTGACTCGTCAATAAGATCTATTCTGTAAACATGATCACCATACTTTCTGTACATTTCAGTAATCACATAATCTGACGTGTAACGACCAGCCCCATTAAAGAGGTTACCAATGTTAAATTTATCAGCAATCCACGACAAAATATGATTGCTTGCCCAGAATTTTGTTTTGATATTGGAAACATTTTCTAAGCTTGTAATGTCATTATGACAATTACATGTGCAATCTTCGCTGTAATTTTCGCGGGAACCACTACCAGAGTCACTATTTCCACCACATGCACAAAGTGCACATGCGTAAGTTTGGTTGAAAATTGCACGCAAAGCCAATGCAGTATTATTATCATAATATTTAACAAGTTCTGCTCTTGTAATTAAATTGCTTATCTTATTTGCTGTACTTAAATTATCAGTTGCATAATCATACCAAGCAAGATGATAAGCCTTGGGATTGAAAAATTGGTTGTTTGCTTCTGCACGTGCCATTGCATCACTATATCCATCAGCATTCATCCACTCATATCCACATTGACTACATTCTAATCCTAAAATTCCTGCTAACACGCCACCTGTACAATATGGACATCTCTTATTTTTAATCATATCTTGAACAATATCATTACGAATCAAATTAGATTCGAAGAAAATTGATTCAAGTCCTTGTTCAGTAATATATGGAATCGCAACGTTAATGTTAGTTTTAATCCATTTTGAATCTGGGTTATTTGCATTCGGCTTCATCATGACAATATAACCTTGCGGAGCCTTCAACAAATCGTTCGTGTCTGTATTTACATCATTAACACCGGTTGCATAGGTTACTGTAAACCAATAGTATTTATCAACACCATCAACCGTTTTCTTATATTTAAAAATTGATTCACCTGTTCCTTGCAAAGCGTTTAAGCCGTCTGCAAGAGCTGCTAAATCTGCTGTTGAAAATTCCTCGCCAATAGTTTCAAGGCCATTAACTTTTCCAGTACCATTACATATTGAACAGGTTGTGGATTGACCTACTTTTCCGTCTCCACCGCAGTTTGTACAATTATCATAACTTGCAGAATCTGCAGGGAAAATGTACAATGACTTTACAAAAAATTCGAGAGTGTATGTCTTATTTGTATAATTTGCCTTGCAATCGGGACAAACATTTTGATTATCCAGATGTTCACAGCACTTTGGACAAACAGTAAGTTTAATTTTAGCAACGCCAGTGCCTTGACACATTGAACAACCCGGTGTAGGTTTCTTGCAATCACATAAAATTGTTCCAATGCCCAAACACTTCAAACAATCCTGACCAGTTGCCGTGCATTCATCGCAATCCATGAGTCCTAAGCCACGACATTTAGTACATGTAGTTGATGCTTTGGTGCATTCACAATCAAATAATTCAGATGTATAGAATCCACTCATTGCAAGCTTGGCTTGTTTTTCGATTCTATTTTTTAGTGATTTGTAAGTTTTATCACATGGTGCACAATAAAAGTTTCCACTGCCATCGTTTTTCAATGTCAATGGCTTATCACATTTCGAACAGAATCCAACTTCAGAGAATTTACCATATTGTTCATAATAAGAATAAATCCATGCATAAACACCATTCAAATCATAAGTTTCTGAAATAGAAAGACCGGAGAAGAAGGTAACTTTTCTTCCTTCAAGATATGATAATACTGAACCTAATCCATAATCTCGCACGGATTTTAATTCCATTGCCAAATAATCTGTTGGATCAACTCTTGTAGTTACTCTACCATATCCTCGCGGATCATTATTGTTTGATGGATTACATCCAATAATATGACCAGTTTCGGAATTAAAACTATCTTGTGCTGGACGATATACTGTAGCATCAGGATTCCAAACTTCATCACCATTTCTAATATCTTGATATTTATCATCAACAGTTTCATTTTCTCCACCATCCAATTCCGGCAAATCTGCTGCATGAAGAATAGATGAGTAGAAATTCGTCAACGATTCGCTATCATATTGAATTTCGTAAACACCGCTACCGTTTTTAACCCATTTATATGAGAAATGTACGGCACCATATGTGTTTTCTGCGTAATCGGTGTTGAACAAGGCATTAACCATTGCGGTATTATCAACAACCTGCGAGATTGTCAAAGAACCCCATACGCCTTCGTAAATATCTTTTAACGCTTGGTTTACTTTGTCACCGATAACTTCTGCATTTGAATAATAGTTTGGCAATTCAAGTGATGATTCACCGTAAACTTTTCTTATTGTATTGTTATTGCCAATTGAATTGAGATTGTTAATTTTCCAACCCCAAATCTCTGTACGATTAACTGTTTTATCTTTTAAAACTGGTTTGTTACAACTTGTACAAACAGTTAACATATTGGGCATAAAGTAATAACTTCCACAGCAACCGGCTTGCCCACAATTGGTACAATAAGCGGCTGATGCGGGATATGTCTTACCACAATAACCGCAGAATACGTATTCGTCATTAGTACCGGAAACGACGGAAATAGGAGTATATTCTGATGATACAGTTCTTTGTTCGTTAAGTGAAACAACTGTATCGAAAGTATCTTTATATTTTTTCTTATCCGATTCGAAGTAAGTAGATATACCAAGTGGATCCGGAATTTTTAATCCGTAATAACTGAGGCAAGGTTCGAATTGTTTTGCAGCTTCTTCTGCCTCGCTTTGTGTATTGGTATAATACTTATATTCCCATTCAATTCCTTGTGTACCAGTTTCAACTAAATGCTGCTCGAATTCAACGAGAATGGCGTACATAGCTTCTGCCGTAACATCCATTTGTCCGAGTTCGCCATGCATCCAGTTTTGCAATTTAGCGTCGAGGTCTCTCAATGCATATTTTTGATTAATGAATTTTATTACCGAACATTTGCGTTCTTCAAATGTACCTTCATCTAAAATACAATCCTCTTCATCGTCTGCACCGGCTGGACAATAATGTAACATTCGACGATTTTCGTCCTCGTCTTTTTTAATAATACATTGTTCTGAAAACACACCGCCAAATGCATCCGTAACAACGCCAACATAACCATACTTATCAAGGTCGTCATTAACAAAGTTTTCAAAAGCATCCCAATATTCATCGCTATTACGATATACTGGTCTAACAGTTTTTTTCTTTAAATATGTTTTATTAATAAGATTTCTCGATGAAGCTACTACATTGCCAGCGTCGTCAACAACTTGTGCAAGTTGATAATGTCGAGTTGGCAACAAATTAGAATCCTCCATCTGAGTTACCAATTTTAAAGTATCTTCGGTAAGTTTTGCTGCTAATGTTTGTTTTGATAAAGTCCAAGAAGTTTCTCCTTGGTAATGCCATACGCAATTAAATGTCGCAACATTCGAATTATAGGCGTTTTTATCAGCAACTTTTGTACCATATGTTAAATAATTGGAAATAGATGAATATCCAATATTATAAGAGCCATTAAATCGAATATAGTCACCAGGATATACATTTAAATTTCTATTTTTAAAAGTGCCATAATCCTTTAATTCCACGTCAATAACATAAGGAACTGTTACAAAATATTGAACTTTTGCAACTTTTCCAGCAGCACGTGCTTCCTGGAATGTTGTTTTTAAGTTTCCACCAGCATCATATTCATCACCTTTTAAAGCAATGTCAGATGTTGCTTTATAGTAATTTCCGTCGAAATAAAAAACTTCGTTTGCATAAATATAATTGCTGCCATCTTTAATGCTTGCAGTCCAATCCACAACATAATTAATAAAGTATGGTGTATCACTGTTTTCCAAGAGAATGAACGCTGAATTTCTTACATATGGATTGGATAATGCATATGTATACTCTCTATTTGGATATCTTGATGCCAAATTTGATGTTTGAGAGGTTGTTAAATAGCTCATTTTATGAGTAAAAACAAAATCTCCAGCTGCATCAATAGTCAATCCTAAAAATGGTCCAATATATGCATCGGTTGTTGCCGTAATGCGAGTTTTTGTTCCATTATTATAATAATAATAATTTGTAGAAACGCTATTAATCTCGGTAGCATCAATAAAAGATGTGCTGTTTTTAAAGGTGACGTCTTGCCCCATATGTTGGTCCATAAACAATGGGTTGACAACCCAATAAAATCTCATAATTGTTTTTGTATAATCACCATCTACACCTTCTTCCTTGTTGGCGGGGCTATCTGATGGATCATAATCGATCCATTCAGTAATAGTAGCATATTTAGATGGATTACCGATATTAACTTGATCGGTAGAATTTGTGTCCTTTGCAACTTCATACGAATTCGAACCTGCAATGACATAATCATACACCAAATCACTTGGTGTTGATTTGATAAGACCCTCGTATTGATATTTGTTGTAAAATTGGCTTGTTGGATCTTGAATGTCATCTAATGTAACTCTTTCGGTTACATACGTATAAGATGAACCAAATCCGGCAGAATTTTTATCTACATCAATACGCAAAAAATCATTAACAAAACTTACAGGTTTAACAAATGCCTCTGGATATACCAATTGTTCTGTTGTAGGCTTAGCATCCGCATCATACATCCAACGATTAAGCTCATATAAAAAAGTAGCATCGATTTTAAAAGATGATTCCCTATTCCAGTAATCTCTAAAATAGGATGTCATGCCATATGAATCTGAATATGTTCCAAGAGATTCTGCCTGGATTAAATATTTGGCTGGATTTTTAGATGCATCTGTAATAGTGTATCTATTATCTAATTGAGGTGCCGAAATTCCAGCATATGTAAACAATGACAATAAATTTCCACCAGAATAAACACACGATGGAGAATCAGTAACACATTTTTTTTGTGCAAATACGTCACTTGCTGAATATGTGGAACCAGATAAAGCACTTGCCAAATCCGCTATAATTAAATTGGATAAATTAGAAGTTCCACCATCCATATCAGTTAAATTAAACGTTTGATAAAATGATGTGTCTGAAATTTCATCATAAAACGATTCTTTGAGAGCCGCCGTGTTTAACGTTTCAGTGTAAGCATCTTTATCTTGATTCATTTCTCGCATTTTTGCAAAATCTATAACGATTTCTCCTTCAAATGCACCAAATCGTCCAAATAGAATCGCAAAAAACACTAAAATTGTTACAAGTAATACAATTCCCAAAATAACCAAGTTTACGGGATATGTACACAATGCTTGAACAACGGTTCTTATAATTTTTACAGCAGCATCAAAAATCTTTTTGAAAATTTTAATTAAATTTTGAACCATTTTAATTAGTTTTCGAATCCATTGTGCTGCCTTCTCAATTTTATCAATAAACTCATCAAGTTTTATTTGGGCCGTTTTCATCAAACTTACAACCAATGGTCGAATTAAAACCATGATAAGATGTATTGGATCAAGTCCTTTTAAGAACTTTACAATCCATTTAAAAAACGGAGAATTTTTAACTTTCCCAAAAACTGCTTCCATATTCTTATTACCTCCTTTTAATAGTCAAACAGTAAAATTTTCTTCTTATATCATATGAAAAAATCAATATATATATAAAAAAAGACAGGGCAATTTCATTTCATTTACCCTGTCTTTTTTTCGTTCCTATCAATACCAATTAACATCTTTATCCCACAAACTTTTTGTTGTTTTTGCGGAAGAATCATCGTCACTTTGCTTAGTTTTTTTAGAAATGTCGGCTCTTACAATTTTGATGTTATTCATTGGAGCAGTTGTTGCTTTTTTTGGCAAAATGGAACACTTGTCATTTTCGCTCAAAATAACATTGTTTAGCTTAATAGCGTTTTGTTCATGTTCTTCTAATGCAGTTTCCAACTGTAAAAATAATCTCGTATGCTCAGGCATATTTTTACAATATTGATAATGACTATAAATAATACATTTTCTCCATTCATTATCATAATCATTGGATATATTTTTAACATTTCGTGCACTATTCAAAAAACTATTTTGACAATTATAAAATGATTGTGTTGCCAATTCCGGATGATCTAATTTCGCGATGGTTACTGCATGTGTTTCAATCATCGGACGTACATCCTCATTCATAGATACTGGGCCGTCAATAACAGCACTATATGCTTTTTGCATAGTCCTATTATAAACTTTGTATCTTGAAAATATTCCGAATGTAATTAACCATCCCATAATCACAATTATTAGTGAAAAGATCCACGATGCATTGTATACATGAAAAATATTTATTCCCCAAGACATCGCAAAAAATGGTATGGTTACAAAAATTCTCCAAAAAGCCACTTGTGTAAAAATAGCAAATGCATTAGCCAACTTGCTCCACACTCCGGTTCGATCCACTACTGTATTTAAAATACCATTTTGATATAAACACTTGACGATTGTAGTCATAAATACATAAC
>JAEIGA010004941.1_pt1 | contig 20472 bp, 15 predicted proteins | sample 9270691 | NCBI WGS metagenome assembly JAEIGA01 (sample SAMN17057246, study PRJNA624740) | gut metagenome | biome: biome; isolation source: fecal sample | host: Bos grunniens | place: China: Xizang | collected 2019 | reverse complement strand
TGCGGCATTTGCCACAGGCCTCGCAGTCGTTGAGGCACTTCCATGCATCGAGCACATAGGCGCGCCTCTCGTCGGTGGTCGATTCGTCTATTCTTGGCGCTGTCATAGGCGGTTTATTTCCTGCTGGAGACGTTCAAGGAATGTTGCACCATGACCGCCGTCCATCTGCACATGATGGAACTGGAACGAGATGGGGAGTGTGGTGCTTAGCCAATTACGGCGATATTTGCCCCACATGACCATTGGGTTGCAGAACTTGTCGGTATACTGGTTTACAATGCTGTCAAGTTCTGTCTGTATCATTGCCGATGTCCCTACTATCATGTAATCCTCAAGGAATGAACTCTTGCACTCGGCAGCCACCTGCGCTGTGAGCGCATTGTATTCTTTGGCAAACTGCGCAATGTCGTCGGTGAATGCAATGTCGCACGAGTTTATCCCGCCCTTGCTGTTGTTTACAATGACGTTTATTGCAATGCGGTCATATTGGTAGAGCCTGCCTCCCTCGGGTAGGGTATAGAACTCTGCAATGCCGCTTGCCGCCCTGCCAATGCACCAGCAGAGCAGGGCGTTGAGCCTTATGCCTCGCTTCTTGCTAGCCTTTAGCGCCTTGCCAATGTTGAATGTCTTTGTCAATGTTACCATTGGCATTGGCGATGTCATCCAAAGCGAAAAGGCTTCGGAGCGTGTGGTCTCTTTGGGGTCTATCTCAATTTTCATCTCTTTTCTGTTTTTACTTTTCCAGTCTCCAGCCATTGTCACCATGATATATCATCTGCCTGGTCATACCGCCGTCTATGCAGATATTCTCGCCGGTGATGAACCCGGCCTTGTCGCTGCAAAGGAACAGCACCATATTGGCAATGTCCGATGGGGTGCCTACACGTCCTGCCGGCTGCTGCGTGGCATCGGCGCCACAGTATCCGGAACCTGTGGTGTCTATCCATCCCGGTGATATTGAGTTCACTCTTGCCTTGCCGGCAAGGCTCACTGCAAGGGCGTGGGTGAGTGCTGCAATGCCTCCTTTGGCGGCTGTGTAACTCTCGGTCTGCGGCTGGCTCATGCGGTCGCGCGAGGATGAAATGTTCACCACCGACGCACCTTCAGCCAAATGTGGCAACAGCAACTTCGTCAGGTAAAATGGGGCAGTGACGCCTACGCTCATTGCGTACTGGAACTCCTCGTATGTACACTCGTCAATTCCCTTTGTAATTGGCAGGGCGTTGTTTATAATGCAGTGTACCTTGCTGTGCTTTCCAATTATTTCGGCGGCAAATGCCTCAAGGACCTCCTTCCTTGAAATGTCGCCCACATAATGCTCACCATCCTGTTGCTTGTCAATTACATAGACTGTGGCGCCACAGGCGCGGAACTCGCCGGCAATGCATTTGCCAATGCCGTTGGCACCGCCTGTTACAATAACAACCTTGTCCTTGAATGTCTGCTGCATGGTATTCACTGTTTATTGTGAGGGATTCTCTTTTTGCAAATGTAATACAATTACTCAGCATGGCTATTTAAAAAAACTTAAAAAAATAGTCCTGTGGAATAGCGCGAAGTGTGCATTGCTACATCTAAAAAACAGGTAGCAACAGTGCCTTTAATAATTAAATTGCTACCTTTGCCCAGTAGAATAGATTATCGTATGTACCAGAAATTCATAATTACGAGTGAAGGCGAACTAAAGTTCGGCAATGTCTATCACCACCGTAATCTCCTGCGGTGGGATGAGGCTTGTACCTATGGCGGCGGGCTGTGGCGCATTGACAAGGAGCGTGGGGCAGTGGTGCTCTATGGCCGTTCGTTCGAGTTCGGTGCGCCGTCGTTCAATGGGCTAAGGTATGTGAACTGGGATGGCATAGACGGCAAAGAGCGCCCGCTTTTCTATCAGCCTCATTGGCCCTATGATGAGACTTTAGTACCGGTAGGCTGTGGGTATTGAGACCCGAAAATAATTAAGAGAGTGTAGGTCGCACGGCCTACACTCTCTTATACTCTTATATTTTTCTTATTCGTTAAAGAACTCCTTATTGGCATCTTTTGCACAGAAACAGCAGTCGGCAATGCTATTGTAGAGTTTCTCGCGTGCCGAACTGAGTTTGCTGCTCATCATGGCTGTGCCTTCACTTGTTGCTTCAAAGTTCAGTACGTTGGTGATGGATATGGTGGCTGCAACAGCCTCTACATCCTGGTTGGCACCGATGTAGGCAAACACCCAACCTTCGCCTTTCAGTTCATCAACAAGCGCCTTGATGGCCTTGCCGCTATACTCCTTTGATGCATTCTCATAGCCGTCGGTAACCACCGTTATGAGCACCTTGTCGTTCGGGGCAACGTTCTTGCGCAATGAACTGAGTGAAATGCCCATTGCATCATAGAGTGCTGTGCAGCAGTTTGGCTGGTAGGTTGTTGCTGTCAGTTCCTTTACCTCGTCAACAGGTACACACTCGCAGATTCTCTTTACATCATCGTTGAATGTGACGATTGAGACGTAGTGTTCCTGCTCCTCGTGTTTCCTCTGTGCCGAGGCGATGGTCTGTATTGTCTCGTTAACGCTGTCGATAGCCTCTTTCTTTATGCTCTGCATTGATCCGCTCTCATCAATGATGATGAGGTTGAAAATTCTTGTCTTCATAGTTGTCTCTTTTTTCTCTGTTAGTTTTTTGTGTTTCTTCTCTCTAATAATATCCAAGTATGCGCGGATATCCTTTATTGGGCGGAACGGTTCTATGATTTCAAGGCTGGTGTCTATTATGGCACATACCTCTTCCTCGTCGTTGTCTTCCATTCCAAAGCCGTCGCTGTCGGCAAAATAACGTCCCTCGGGGTAGAGCATCCAAGTGATGGCGCACACTCCATCCTTGAACCCGTCCCATCTGTTGACTCTTGCATAGCGCGCTATCTTCTCTTGTGCATTATGCAAGCCACAGGTGCACTCCTTCGCAATGGCGCGATAGTCGATGTCGCAATTCTCCACCAACAATCGTCCTGCCATTGTTGACAGTTTCCTAATCTTCCCGGTAGTGGTGTTTGCGATGTGCAGTTCGTGCCCCTCACCCAAAAAGAATGCCATATCATCCCCATCAAGAAAACCTCTGCATCCCTCCAGGTCGGGATAACCGTGTACATAGACTCCATTGCTGTCAATGGTAAATCTGATAGTTGTTGTCTCCATATTCATTAATTGTTCCAGTCTGCTATTATAGAGAGCATTGCCGGCTGTAATCTATCACTATCAGTTAAAGAAAGGCAAGCGACAGAAGTAACCCTGTCGCTTGCCTGAATTTTTGTCAAGTATATTACTCTTTGGTAATCTTGAATCCCAACCTAGTTATCAGTTTCAATGTCCCAAAGGCTGTGTCGCGGTCATAGGCCTTCTCCACCTCGGGGAGTTCTTCGTATGGTATAAGGCAGGGGTGTGTCTTCAAAGCATCATTGCGCTCCTTGCCATATCGCCATCCCTGCTCAATGCGGCTCTGCGCCCACACATCGTGCACGTTCTTTGCAATCTTCTCTACAAGTTCATCCAACTCCACCGGCAACTGTACATCGCTTGTATCAACCGGCTGCGGTACATAATTCTGTTTCATTGTTCTTTGTCTGTTTTGGTTTTTGATATTATAGAACAATTTGTGTGTTGATTTCTATCAGTAAATGCTGTAGCGGCGCATCCTTTTTTTATCAAGCAATTCAATATCCCATTCAATACATTCGCGAAATAGCGATTTCATGTCTTGTATATTAATGCAAGTGTTCCAATACAGATTCGCTTTCTGTATCTCCCTTTTTATTTTTAGAACATTTGAATCCATTGTTGAATTCTGATAAGTCAAGAACAGAATTTTAGGATGTCCTTCTTTTATAAATGAATTCATTGCTACCTGATATTCGTTCAATGTTTTCTCGCCAATTCCATCGTGTAGAATAAAGATGGCCCAGTTTGCTTCCTGTTTAATAAAATTATCATAAAGTCTCTGCTGCCCTCCAACTACCGCATGTCTTGCAAAATCCTTGAACGTGTACGAACTAATCAAAATGTTGCTATGCTCCCATTTGTTATGTATTTCAGATGATTTTACAATTAATGCATCTCGCTCTGCATCTAATGCAATTGATCCTGCGATGAAACACTTGAAATTGATCGTATGTTTTCTTGAGAAATCCCCTAATATGACACGTGGCTCGCTGCTTGTTATTTTTTGTATTAATCGTATACCCTCCTGGTTGCTTTTTTTAGGCTTGAAGTCTATTAAGTATTCACCTCGGCTCAAATGCGTAGAGTATACTTCACCGGCGTGTATTTCACTTTTAGGTTCATTGTCAATTGATATTACAGCATCTGTATCACTTGATATTTTAACATTTTTGTTTCTTTTTCTGAGATACTTTACTGTTGTCTCAAGCGTGAATCCTAAACCAAATCCCAATATTAAACCTATCCATATTTTATAGTTGCTTGAGACTGCATTGACAAGGTCGGTATCTGCACCTCTAAAACTGATATCTGGATGTGCACCTTTAAAACTGATATCTGGATGTGCTGGATGTACTTGACTTAGTAAAACAATGCAGCCGAGGATTGTAGTTAAAGTAATTGACCACACAAGGAATAACCTGGTTTTTATTGCTTTGTTAAATCTTGTCCATAAATTATCCTTGCATTTTTTTGTGTCTTCAGGAGGTGCGCTGCACATTGACGGGCGGGCACTAGTTTGCAGGTGTTCGCTTATATTAATCTTTTGAAGAGAAACCGCATTGTCAATTATCTCAAATCTATTATTTATCTCTTTAATGAAAATATTGATATTGGAATAGCATATTGCATTTGTTTTTAAGATAGAATACACAGTGCCAGTATTGTCAATCTTCATAAAGATAGCGAAGACTTTCTTGCCGAAAGTAAGAGCCAGGTCTAATTCACGCCTTTGGAAAATGGAGTTTTCGCTATTGTTTCCGTATACGTAAATAAAGTACTTGGAAGACATAATTGCGGATTGAACCTGTTTTATGTAACTAGAGTTGTCTTGTATGTTTTTTAAATCCAAAAAAGATTCAAGTCCTGATTCCTTAAGTTTCTGGGCTATTAGCAAGGCAATATCTGTTTCTGTCCTGCAATAACTTATGAAAACATTGTATATCTTCTGTTCCATACAGTCTGTAATTATTATTTAATTGAATATAATTCCTTTACAATGGAGGAATTTGAATGCTTTTATTGGAATTAATCAATCTTCTCTTCGGGCAAATGTTTCTTTATGCTGTTGCTACAGTATTTCCACATCTTGTAGCAGAATACAAGGAACAGAATCACCAGAATGCCGCACAGGGCCGGGGCTACATCAACCACGAATAGAATTGCATCATATGTTCCATGAACGATGATTGGTGCGGCTAAAGCAAGAATTATGTTTCTACGGTGTGCCTTAGGTGTGAATTTTGCAAGTGAATAGTAATATCCCATGAGGATGCCGAAACAGAAGTGTCCGGGCACAGCAAAAAGTGCGCGGGAAATACCAACTTCGATGAAAGAATCGGGGTTGGTGAACAGGTACATGATATTTTCAAGTGCTGCAAAGCCTAACGATATGCATACTGCATATACTATGCCGTCCATCTTTTCGTCAAAGTATCTGTTTTTGCGTACAGCCCACCATAGCAGGATGAATTTCGCAATCTCTTCCGGGATTGCTGCACCAAAGAATGCCACACTTACCGCTTCTGTGATGGTTGTGGGTTCCAAAGAGTATATTCCAAGTGCCTCAAGCGGAGTGGATATGCAAAGAGAAAGGGGCACAGCCAATACTCCAATGAAGAATGTCTTTGCCAGGAGCCCCACCGGTTCGGGAGACTTATGGTCTTTGTGATAGATGTAGAACAGCAGCACTGCTATCGGCAGTAGGGCTGTGAACAGGATTGTTGATGTGTTTTCCATAATTCCCTTTGTCGTTTTTCACATATTCATGATAGAAATAATATTGCTATAAATATTGCAATACAGTCACAACTTCCTACGCATTATTCTTGTTGCAAATCGGTATAGATTTCTTCTACTTCTTCGAGATATGTATTAAAGTTTTCAATAAATTCATCGGACAGCAACTCGTCAATGATTTCCTTTAATGCAAAATAGTTGAAGTACCTGTCATTTTCATCCAACGAGTATATGAAATATTTATCGAAATCCCTGTCGGTTATTATCATACACCGGTTCTCAACATATTCGCCATTTGTGTTATAATAAGAAAACTTATGCCTTATTTCCCAACCTGTAAATTCATCGAATTTGAAATTCTGTACAGCATCATAAAAATTAAATAGTGCTGACATTGTTTCTGCTGTGTTATCCTCATCCTCATTGCGCATTAGTTGAACATATTCTACTGCGTAAATTCTAACCTGTTCATCGGTGTAGATTGAACTGAATGAACTGTCAATACTTGTTGCTATGGCTGTGTAATTGCTGTATCCCTCCTCGGTCATGATTTCTTTTGTGAAATCAGAGGCTTGGGTTTCAATATTTACGGGAATGCATAATTCCGACAAAAACAGTAGCACGTAATAGACACAAATCCATTTCAGCAGCGTGGCATTCACTTTTTGGGTAATGTGTTTGCTGCCATTCTTGTTGAATGCTGTTGTTATGCGGGGAGCAAACCACATATAAACCAAACCAAAAAACAACCAACTCAAGAGGAATAAGCCTTCGGTGCCATAAGTTATTTCCAAAGATAATGATACCGCTATGGCAATGATTGCATATATTATACTTACGGTTGTCCAGAATCTTGGCCAACGGTTGTATATTATATACCACAATGGCTGTGTGAAGAATGCCGCATAATGCATCCATTTATGCTCGATTTCCATAGGTTGGAATGGCGTCTTGATTATATAGCTCAGGGTGTTGTTGCGTCTTATTTCCTCCTCAAGTTCCTTGTGGGATTCTATGTAATTGCTTATAAACTGTTTGATGTCGCTGTTATTCTTGAGTAGGGCAATTGACCAATTCTTCCCGTTGTAGTATAGTGCAACGAATCCTTTATTGGATATCGTTATATTGGGTATTTCAATCTCATTGTCTGTAATGAATTCTTTCAACAACTCAAAGTCCTTGCCCTCATTTATCAGGAATATGGTCTTGTCAAGATGCCTGTTTATGCAATTCTTCATTTCCCATATACATCCTTCGGTCTCCATTACTCTAAGCAGTATTACCTTGCTCTTTTCGGACATCCTCTTTACTGCATCCTGCCACTCCGAGTCGGTCGCGTATATTCCTGAAGTGCTCAATGTCGTTGGCATTGCAGAGCTGGGGTCTCCTATGCAGAAACATTTGGCAATGCGCTTATTGAATATGCCGCAGAGGTTCTTTTCCAATGTCTCACTCTTCCAACCCCAATCGCGTTGGTTGTCCGAGACAAAAGGACGTAAATATAGACAGAAATCATCGAGCCTGTCAATTATGTCGGTTGTATAATAGGGCTCGAAAATGATATGGTAGTTTGAAATCAGCATTGCAGGGAGCAACAGCCACATATATGAGTCTGTGAATCCATAAATTTCGCCAATGTTCAATAATGCCACCATTAGTAATATCATACCAAATGCGGAGATGTTGCGATACTTTTTCCTTAATGGCAATACGGTTATGTCAATAAATTTCTTGCCGTATTTGTTGTTCCATACAATGTTTGCAGCAATGCTAAGGGAGAGCCCCAAAACGGCTGCAATGATTAGTGCAGTCATAGTAATAAGTGATTATAACTGTAACTTTCTTGACGGTATGGCAGGCTTGCCATACCGTCAAGGAATATTATTTCATATATGCATCATAAATTTTATCTAAGAACTCAGATGATATGAGATCACTTTGAATATAGACTCCAATTTCGCCAGGTGGCAAGTTGAATTCCTTTATTACATATTCACCATCCACCATTCTCGCAACTTTAATATACTTTTTCTTTTCTCGGGCATCCTTGAGCGTGGCAGAGAGTTCTTCACTTAATTTATTGATGTCGTTTATTTTGTTTCCCTCTTTGAAATAATTGAAATCATTATACTCTAGAATAACATCACCTTTATAGATACCATACATTTCAGCGTAGGAGTTATGTGTGGTCTCATTTATGTTTATTAGGACAGGGCTATAGAATTTATCCTCATAATAAAAACCTGAATTAACTAGAGAATCCTCGCTTGTGTACAAACTTCCTATACCATTGAACTTGTTGTTACTAAAGTCACCGATGTAGTATAAACCGCTACTGAAGGTAAATTTTCCCTTGCCATGCAGGCTTCCATAATGCCAATCTCCCTCGTAGGATATTCCATCTGCTGAAATATACATGCCCTTGCCGTGTGGTCGTGCCTTGGCTATATATCCACTGTAAATTCCACCTTTAAACATTATGCCGGATGTGTATCCGTTTATACACATACTGTCACCGTTAGCCATATATCGCCATTCTGTTTCTACGCCTTCATCATATAAGAATTTTACCTTGCAACAGTTGCAGTACTCATCATATTTCACGTCAGTAGATAGCCCGGCAGCATTAGTGAAATTGACTTCAATAACTCTCTTGTTGTTGTCATATACAAGGTTTTTGCAATGCCATCCATCCACATGCTCTCCATTGCTACCATCACCATTATAGTAGGATACAGATATCGGGTTGTCATTGGTGTCATACTCTAGAGTGATGATAGCGTTCTTTTCCCTTAAGGTTGTAGCATCTTTATAATACTCGGTTCTTATTTCATTTCTACCATCGTATACATTTATTACCTTGTGATAATTCTCTACTTTATCCATGTAAGGGATACTGTCTTTGTCAAAATAAGCAATTTCTATAGTATTGCCTAAATTGTCGTACTTGAATGTGTTATATGCCCATCCACCATAAGTGTTCATCAGATTTCCTTGCTTGTCATATCCAGAAATAACTGATTTCTTATTGATAAATGACTTGTCGTATGCTACTTTGACTTCCCAACAGCCAATGCTGTGCATGACACGGTTGTTGTCTGAGTCGTAATACCTCTCACTCAGTACATTTCCAAGCGTGTTGAACGTTCTTATCACTCTATGATATCCTTCTGAACTTTCACAAGCATCTCCATTTTTGTTATAATATGTTGTGATAATGTTATTCCCATATTCATCATTCACATATTTTACAATTGAATAGGTTGTGTCTTCCGGGCATTGTGCCAATCCATAGTATTGGTTGTAGTGTCTGATTTCGCTGACATAGAATAATGAGTCATACTCATAGCAAATGCTATGTATTTTTTCCCCGTTCAGAATTCTACTAGTCTCATCACTATTGTAGTTTGCTTCTGTCAATAGATTCCCCCAGAAATCATAAGTGTATTTTTTGACAACGTAATTCTGGGTGTTTTTGCCATCTTCATCTTTATAGTTCTTCTGTATAAGATTGTTGAATGCATCGTACTTATATACAATGGAACAATATCCACCTATAATATATTTCCTATCATTCCTGTCATAATAGGTCTCTTCAATGCGGTTGCCTTTACTATCGTAAGAGTAGACTATTTTGGCGTAACCGCTTGTTGTTGGTGTGGACAGTCCTTCTTTGTCAAGATAACACTCTTCAATGAGCCAGCCATTCTCATACACTCTTCTGACTCCTGCATAACCACCCTTGCATAGCATTGGTGTGATGCTGTCATTTTCGTAGTATGTCTCTCCGGTACGATTGCCGTCTTCATCATAAGTGTATCTGGTGATATAAACCCCTTCATTATCTTTAATGCAATTATCATCTATATCAACAATGTATATCTCTGTAATTTTATCAGGGTTCCTATCGTCCTCGTATTTAAACCTATAATTACTATTGTTGAAGATATTTCCCTCACGGTCATACTCCGTATATGTCAGTTCGCAGTTGTTATTTGGGTCAATTTTTCTCTTTAGATAGGCCCTGTCATTACTTTTCAGTTCTCCATCTATGCCGTAGTAGTATAGTTCACAAATGTTGCCATGTTCATCGTATACGATTTTGCAACAGTGTGTACTATCACTTAAATCAACGACAGGGTTATGTTCTGCATCGAAATAATTCTGCTTAATCACTCTACCAAACTCGTCATGCTCGTACTTAATTATTGAATAGCCTTGTTTTACAGGGAATACGTTCCCATCAGGGTCAACAGATGTACTCTGGGTTTGCAACCATTTTCCGTTACTTTTGATGTATGTCATCTTCATTCCTGAGTTATCGATCTTGTCATATACATATTCGCCGGCAGCATTTGCCGAGCCATATTTCATAAGCAGACCCAGACTGTCGGGGTGGTGATTGTATTCGTAGCGTTGAGCCAATGCGTTGTCATAGTTTCTTACTCTGTTTTTCCATTGGTCAAAGTACTCTATAAAACTACGGAAACCCTCTTTGTCAAAAGTTATCTTTACAACACTTGCACCGTTTTTTCTGGACTGGATTGGCTGTCCGTGTTCATCAGTGTACTGGCCTGTTACATATCGCAGGGTGTCTCCCTCAATATGGCATACCATTGAGAAACAGCAAATAAGTTTGTGCTTCCTGTCATAGAACTTCACCTGCATGGGTTGCTTTCCACTCTGGTCTGTTACAACTTCCCATATACAGTTTTCCCTCAGACGCTCTTTTAGTGCACTGTTCACCTGGTCGTCTTCATTATTGTTTGTAGGTACCAATAGTGTTCCGGGGGCATTCTCTGTTGTGAGATTCATTGTGCTGTTGAGAGCACGTATGCTCTTCCAACGTTTAGCGGGATTGCGGCCATCTTTTGAGAATTCATAGAATACACTCCTGTTCTTAAGGTCTTTTTTTGATAGTCTATTTATACCGTATGGCATCTCATAGCGCCAAACATACATTTCGTAATACTCCTTGTATTCCAATACGTCATAGTATAGATAGCCCAAGAGTAACAGGATTACTGCAGCAAAAGTGCTTATTGAGGTGATGATGATGTTGCGGTTCTTCTTTCTCAGCCTCTCCTCTTTTTTCTTAGTCTCTGTCAGTACTCTCTCTCTTTCAAGTTCCTTAAGGCGTTCCTCTTCCTGTCGCTTTTTGGCGAGTTTGCGTTCCTCTTTGCGTTGTACAATAATGGGGCAGAGTACATCGTGGATGAACTCAATGCGAATGCCGTCGTTCCAGGGGAACTCGCGTATAAGACGCTGTTTCTTAAGGTATTCCAAATCGGCCGCCTGGTAGCCTTTGTGCTTTATTACGTGTGACTCAAAGATGCTGTCCCTTCGCCCGTCTTCGGTGATGAGCTTGTACTCAAGATACTCGGCGCAATCGGCTGATATCTTTGATATCGTTCTCTCGTAGAACCCCTGTATGATATTGTCTCCAAGTTCAATAACCAGCGACTTCTCTATTGTTTTGCAACCGGCAGGAATCCTTTCATATAGTTCGCTCATGAAAAGTGACAGGATGGCTGAATCTACTTCCACTTCGGGCTCATCGCCTAAACCAAATTTGTCTGTTCCAACACCGGTGACCTTGCTGATAATCTCTTTTGCCACGTCTATATTGACAAGCCCGGGAGCAGGGTCCATAATGATTGATGCTGCCTGTTCCTCGTTTAAAGGTTTCAGGCAATAGCGGTTGTGCTTTAGCAACGGAATGTTTGCAATGTTGCGTTCAAGGTATGATAGGAAGTCCTCGCGCAGTGACAGGACAATGTGGAAATTTGACTCCATCAGATAGTCGGCAAATGCAGCACCAAATTCCTCTTCTAAAAGAAGATCGTCATTTGTCTCAAGATTACTGTTGGCGCTTTCCTGTTCCTGTGTTACATTGTTGCAGAGATAGGCCGGTACCACATTGTTGATAAGGTCGGCCAACTCATTGAAGAAATCCGTTACTTTGTTTGCATCCTTTTCTCTTGTGAAAATCTCTTCGAACTGGTCAAAGACAAGTACCGGTTGTATGCGTTCTCCGGCATCGTCATAGAATACATTTCGGTGAAACATCTCCCACAGGCTTTCGTTGCCACTTGCAACTGCCAGTTCTTCGTGTCTTCCCTTAATATTCTTCAGAATCTCTTTTGTACCGTCGGGTGCCAGGCGCTCCTTGCGCAAATGGTTTAGGCTGTCTATTACACATTCCCATATTTGAACGTTGTAGCTCTTTTCGGGCTGGTTGTGTACCAAGCGGATGTTTACCGGGAAGAAGTTTGACCGGCGAAGTATGGGGAATATCCCTGCATTCAGAATTGATGACTTGCCAATACCCGATTTGCCATAGATTACAGTCTGTACATTGAACAGAATATTCTGGGACAATGTGTTTATCTCTTCTGTTCGTCCGTATAAGATTTGTCCTTCTTCGTATGTCTTTAGTCCCAACCAGGGATTACTTTCATTTCTAACATTTTCCATAACTAAACTCTTAATTTATTTTGCCAGTTCGTTCACGCGATTCAATATGCCCTGTGCAATGTCTTCAATTGTGCACCCCAGGGATAAGGACAAGGCATTGTGTGCTTTCAGGCCATCGGGTAGGTCCAGGACATCATCATATAGGTCTACATCGTCTATCAGAACTGGAATGATGAACCCGCGTTTGCTGCTCATTCCACGTGCGTGCTCAATAGCCATATTCCACTCCTTACGGTAGACATGGCTTTCATTTGCCTGTGACAGCATTGATTTTGTAAGTAGTACCACACAGAATTTTGTTGTTTTGATTGCGGTGTTGATTTTTTCTAGCCACATATCACCTGCAGCCAGGTTCTTGCGGTCATACCATACATTCAGGCCCTTCTTGTCCAGCGCATTGTACAGCTTCTCTGTAATTGCGCCGTCGGCTCTTGAATAGGAGATGAATACGTCTGTTCTTTCTCTGGGGGATTCAAAACGGTATTTGTTGTCTTCAATCATTCTCTTGTTTACACGACGTTCAATCTCTGAAATGACAAACTCCGGGTTGGTTTCGGTATTCACATTCACCCTGTTCAGGAAGTCAATCAATGAATCTTCGGCTTCGTCATCCACCAGCATACCCGAACTATCCAGTTTCTGGCGCATTGAATACCAGATGAAACGCACCAGCCAGTCGGGGTAGTTACATCCCAGGAATAGCAGGAACTTGTCTCCCAGCACGCGTGACAGTTTCTGTGGGTGCTTGTCCTCTGTGAGCCATGACTGGCAGAATGAGAGCATATCTTCATCTGTCACCACAAAACTGTTCAGGCGCTGGCTGTTTGCCTTGCCGAACATATAATACACTGTGGGTATTTCCATATCACTCTCCTTTGAGATGTCGCCAAGCCTTGAAAGGTCTTTGGGGTTGTTGTTGAACACAAGGACCTTCAGGTCTCTTTCACGTTCTTTCCAAATCTCACGCATAGTGTTCTCCACCGTGTAGTCAACGGTTGTGGTAATAATGAATGGGAATTGCTGGATGGAGAGCACTCTTCTAAGCATTTCAGACGGTGTGAACTTTGTCTGGTTGTTGTGGATGAGTTGGCTCAAACGTCCATATATCTCGTCCTTTTTCCTTTTTTTCTCCTTTTCCTCCTCTCCTTTGGCAAAGTCCTTGTCGTATAGCAGTTGCGAGAAACTGCGTGGCTTGCTGCCCACGCCCTCTTTTGCTGCAATATGGTTTATGAGAATATTCTTGACTGTTCTCTTTCCTTCGAGTACGATGTTCTCGCCAATGACAGGTACAACTTCGCCATTCATAATTCTGTCTATGAGAAGTTCCCAGGCAGTTTCCTCGTTATTGGAGTTGTCTTCGATGAGTATGTCATCCTGTAGAATGATATCGTTATTTTCCATAGTCTCTTTTTCTTGTTATATGTTTAGGATAAAAGTGCTGTTATAATAAATGTGGCAAAACAGACAAATGAGGCCATTTGGTTTGGGATATTGCCTGCATTGATGATGCTATTCAAATGCCTTGTTGTTTATCTCCTCTCCTAAAGCCTCTTCAAGGAAGTCGCATCTTGTACACAGAAGTAATTCGCGGGTGTACTCTTCGAGCAATCCTTTGTAGAACGTGACATCTTTATGGTTGGTATGTGTTATTCTTTCCCAAAGAGTCTGTTTTGCAGCATCATTGTAGGCCTTCTCAACAGCCTCTCTGTTGTCATTAGTCATTAATTGACGTATCTTCTGCTCGTCAAGAATATCTTCTAAAGAACGTGGGTCATTAGGGAGTATCTCTTTCCACAAGCAGCGCAGGAACTCTTTATACTCATTCTCAATCCTTAAAGGCAGTTCTTTGTCGTATACTCCAATCTCTTCGGGTTGTTCATGAGCAGCCTCCTCAACCAAGTGTCCGAAATATGCCAACATCAATTCCTGCTCTTTATTTATGCATAGTTCTTTGATTCGTTTTTTATCCATATTCGGTTCAGTTATAAATTCGTCAACATAAGAATATTGCGTGTATATACATCAGCGCAGGTGTGCTGATGCTGTTTGTAATTTGTTGATTATTATTGACAAGGCTCATTGTTCGCAACCCGCACGGCGTGACTGTTATCCACGCTTCGTGCGACTTTTTGCTACTCGCCTTGTCGATAATATTATTGACAAGGCTCATTGTTCGCAATCCGCACGGCGTGACTGTTATCCACGCTTCGTGCAACTTTTTACTACTCGCCTTGTCGATAATTTTTGCCTAATCTGGGGCAAAAATCATTCCCACTCAATTTCCAATTCAACACCGCATTGGTCGCAAAATACCTGATGCTTGTAAATTACATTTCCGCAATGTGAGCAATGGAACTCCTGCTGTGAGTTGCGTATGCGCTCCTTGAGTACCTTGTATAGTTCTGTATCCTCGCGCTTGATAAGGTCATAGCCCAGTTTCTTAAGCAATTTGATGGTGTTGATTGCCATTTTACGGTCAAAATCCTTTTCGCTTTCGGGCAACTGTGAGTAGGGAACCATGCATGGGGTCTCTTTCTTTGCATCATCGCGCTGTGGACCATAGCTCCAGCCTTGAGCAATGCGGTCAATAGCCCACACATCGTGTGCATTTTCTGCAATTGCTTCGCGCAGTTCGTTCAGGTCCTCAGTGAGTTCGACATCTGAGATGTCTATTGGCTTTGGAGTGTATGTTTTCATATTTTTGGTGTTTGTGGTTATTAAATAGTTCTTTGAATCGTTCCAGGCATTAATGAATTGTCCAATGGGGTAGGTGTCTTCTCTGTTCATGGAGTTGGGGTCGTATATGGTAATCTCCCCCTTCTCTTTGTTGCAGGAGATTATTACAACAGTGTGGTCGGGGATTTCGGCAAGTATGTCCTCGTTGCCCTCTTGGGGGTTGTTGTCCAGCAGTTCGCCGCCATCAACGGCCGCAATGAGAAAATCCCGCTTCTCAAGGGCTTCGAGAACATCGTCAATGCAGCATTTGTATCGGCGGGTAACGACAAGCCCTTTCTCCTCAAGGTGGCGGCCAATGTTGTGCAACGCAGTTCCATCCTTCTTTTGCCAGCCTTTTTGTATTGCGTTGTCTAAAAGTTGCTCTTCGTTGAATGCTATGTCCAGTTTGTTGAGAATGTATTTCTCGCATTCAAGGCTACACAGATTCTCATTGCCGGTGGTGGCTGCCATAGCCGCCATTGGCAGGAACTCGCAATTGCGGGTGCTGAATCCCATTTCGGTATCGACCGATTGGGAAATATGCAACAATTCTCTAAGTTCTGCATCACAGGTGAGTGCATCAAGCAACTCACGGCTTTCATTGGCCGTTGCATTGCCGTCAAGGAATGCTGCTACAATTTCGTCCGGGATGTTATTTATTGCTCTCTTTTTCATATTTCCCAATTTCTTTAAGTGCTATCTCGGTAAGTGCTGCAATAGCACGTTTCTTTATATTGTACAGGTTGTCGACATTGGTGCATAGTTCCTCTGCTACCGTCTTTGGTTCGGCCTCTTCCAGAACCAGACGCCTAATGACGTATGCGTAGCGCTTGTTAGGCATGAGCGCAAACAGTTGCTCTATGTCTATTCTTGCAGTCAGGCTACTTTCGTTGTCGACGCTCTCACTGTGTGCAACGCTATCAGTAAGAAGTTCTTTTGCCTCCATATCTATCATGCTGTTGCGCTTTGCAATGAAATAGCGTATAGCAATGACTTTCATCCATTGATAGATGCTGCTGCGTCCCTGGAACTGCCTTAGGCGGTATGCGTCGTTTTCCATAAGGTGCAGATAGAACTCGTTTACAAACTCGTCATAGTCTACATCGTATGAGAAGACATTGCGTATTATGCTCAGGAAGAGTGGGCGGCAACTCTCAAAGAAGAATTGCTGCGTGACCCTCCCGTCCCGGGCTATCAATGCTTCTATTATCTGCTGGTCGGTCATTATGCGTTCTTGTTTGTTCTCTTGTTGTGTGTCTCAATGCATTTTAATATCGCCGGTATCGAACTGTTCAGTATCCGGTCATACTCTTCGGCAGCACTGTCAAGTTCGTTCAGCAGGGAGAGTGAACAGATGTTGAGGTGTAGTTTCTCAGGGCTTGCCTTCATCTTCTCCTTGAACTCCTTGAATTTTGCTTGTGCATTATTGTCAGAAGACTTTTCTTGCTGCAGTCTTCTGAACTCTTTCAGTTCGCTGTCTTTGTAGGCTCTGAAACCCATCAGCAGTTGCTGTACATTCCACCTGTTGTGTTCACACTCGGCCATATACTCCTTGTTCTTCTCGAACAGTGAGCACATCGTACTGTAGTGCAAATTGATATCGTCATAATTTGCGCCGATGCTTCTTAATTTGCTCTCGAAACTGTTTGCCAAATATCTGTTTGACCACTTGTTGAATATAGGTAGTTTCTTCCATTCACTCCGGGCTCTTAGCATATTCTCTTCGTTCTTCTTCGAAATCTGCATGCTCTCAATCCTTTGAGGAATAATGCTGTTGTCTATATTTTGGTCAAATATCAAGGTGTATACATAATTGCACAACTGCGCCTTGTAATAGTTGTTCTTGTCCATTGTGAAGTCGGCATACTTCATTCCGAACGGACGAAGTTTAGTATATCTCTTGTACTTGGTTGCCAGTGATGTGTATATGTCGTCTTTGCTGCTAAGGTTATATACAATGTCCGAGGCCTCTCTCTGGTAGACCAGGATTTGTTGAGCGTTGTCGTATATCTCACCCGGCATATACAGTGCCGATGCGATTGCTTCATGTGCCAATGGGTGGCATATTGCTATTGTCAGCAGTGAGTGGCTCTCATTCCTCTTGTCGGCCATTGCTGCAGCCTCTTTTAGATAGTCTGTAACAGCGGGGCACTCAATTCCACCCTTGACAAACTCCCATTCTGTGTCAATGAAATTCTCGCCCTGCATCTTGTATTCGTTGTTATTGTCAAGCATCGGGTCGCTCCACTCGGGCATTGATACTTTAACGCCGTTGCTGGCATCGATATACCTGTGACGTGAAAGTGCGAAAAGGTTCTGGTAGCGTCCCATAAAGAAATCCATCTCCTTATCTGCATTGCTGTCAATGAATGTAATCTTGGTCCTGATTAGGCTGGGATTACGTACGATATTGCCATTCTCATCCTTCTTGCCTGTAGAGAAGTTTGGATAGTGGGCTACCTGTGCAGCCTGTATTGCCATAGCAATACCCATCTTGGACATTCCCACAACAATGAAATGTACATGCTCTTTTGACTTGGCGCCTATGCCGCTGCCATCGAGCGGGGTGTACAGAATCTTGCGTTCCTCGTCATTATTCTTGGGCATCATTGATTGCGCCAAGTTGATAATCGGATGCAGAATGCTGTTCAGCGTAGTCGGTTGCATATCAATCCTGCGCATTGCAGGCAGAATCTTTTTTACCGATTCGCTGTATTCTCCTTTTACAAGCACACGCTGCGCCCAGTTCTCGTATGCGTTGAAAGGGATGAAGACAAGATGTTGCCTGATGTTCTCGGGCAAATCCGAGAACTGGAACACCGAGTATGTCGTCTGGTACTCAAACAATACCCTGCAGACAATTTTCCGTTCAACACATTTGTCTGTGAGATAACTTGCGATGTTGTGGACGCACCTCATGTTCTGGGTGTCGTGATAACTCTGCGATATATCGTCGTTTGAGCATTCTCCTAAGACGTATATCTCTGTTGCGCGTTTGATGCTCAACTTGTATATCTCCTCAATGGAATCCAACTGGCCATTGTAGATGATTACCCGTCTCTTTTCACTGTCGGTAAGATATGAGGCTATCTGCTCCCTGACCTTTTTTACATCTTCATTAGTAAGGAGGATTACATAATTTACCGGCTTTTCTCCCAAGTTCATCAATAGTTTCTTGATGATGATTGGCGATGATTCGTTTGCTCCAATTACAACTGCAACCCGTTTGCACATAAAGGCCAGGAGGCCATATCTGATATCGCCGTTCTGCCATTGTTCTCTGCGGCGGTCAAACCAACTTATGAGCATGGATATCAGCAAACCGTTCAAAAGGAAAAATCCCAATGTTGAGACAAGGGCTGTTGTGCGGCGGCCGCTGACCGATGTTGTCATATGCTGGTTACCCGGGTCAATGAAGTGACAATATATTGTCCAGAACAGGGTGGGGTCCTCTTGTGTCTTGGATATGGATGCGGGTAATTTCTCCTGTCTTATGATAACGGAATCCTTGATTGCCAGGTCGTGCGCATTCAGTTCCCACTCGTCTGTACTAGCAGTTCCCGCCAAACCTAATGTGTCAATGTCGGCATGACTGTATGTGTATAGGTTCTCCTCGTAGAACAGGTTCTTTGGCGAGTACTCCTCCTTTGTGCATTTTTCGTGTATGTGAATGCCCGATACCAGAATGAATGGAACCAGCAGCACATAGTTGACCACCTTTAGCAGGAAACGGCCTTTTGTTAGAATCCAGTCACGTTTAATGGGAGAAAAGAAGAATACGCAGGTGTGGTAGAGGCAATATGCAAGGCCTGCCAAGCCAAAGACTGTCTCGAACGATGTTGAAGACAATGTGCCTAAAGGTGAACTGGCGGGGCAGAACATTTCGGCAACAATACCAACGATACACAGAATAAATATCGTAAAATCCAAAGGCTTGTCTATCTTTTCAATAAAAATCTTCACTTTTTTCATTTCTATAAACTTGTATTTGCCCCCTTTTTTTATCTATCTCATTCTCAATTAGTGTAATGGGGATAAGTGCTGCTAATATCTGCAAATATATATTAAAAAGTTTAAAATCATATCTCTAGAGTTTTATTTTTAGCCAAATTAAACCGGTATTTGCATGAAAAAGAGTTGGGAGTTCAAACCAATTAAGATTGAACTCCCAACTCTTTTTGTATCAGTGGTTATTTTCGTCTTATTCTAATCTGTATTGCTTCCTCAATTGGTGTGTCATTGATGAGGACAAGATAGCCGCCGCCGCCGGCGCCTGTGATTTTGTAGCCTTTTACCTTGTCCTTATACTCGTCTATAGCCTTCTGGACGTGTGGCGATACCATGTTGGGGAACATTGCTATCTGTGCCTCAAAGGATGCTGTGCAGGCCTTTCCCCACGCAGTCACATCCTTTGCAAGGAGTGCCTTCCAGCAGTCGTCGGCAGCATCGGCAAGCGCCTTTGCTCCTTCCTTGTCAATATGTGTGTCGGCAAGCACGTCATAACTGCTGTCGCGTGGCGCAAGTGGCACTAGCCACAGGTTCTTCTCAATGAAGTCGAGCACGTCGTCATCCTTTACGCTCTCAATATTCTCGGGCCAGTATCCACCGTCGTAGTTCAGACGGTTTAGTCCCGGCATGACAATGCCAATGGCATCCTGTGAGCCGCTGATGTATGGGCTTCCGGGAGGGTTCTCGTAGCGGAATACCATCTTGGCGAGTGTCTCGCGGTCGCCTTCGGGGATATCTATGTGCCACATTTCAATGGCAGCCTTGCGCGATGATGTGCTCATACCGCCTCGGTTGTTGAAGTCGTAGTCGGGCTCAATGCTGATGGTGAGTACAGGACCGCCGTGATACTTGCTCACATAGGGTTGGTCCAGCCAGCCGCCGGCAAGGTCAATGCGGTAGGGAATCTTGCACTCCTGGCGCAGCGCTGTTGTTGAGCGTGTTGGCAAGCCTGCCTCGGGGATGCGGGTGCTTACGACAAGTTCAATGCCGTTAGCCTCGCAGAAACGTTTCTTTCCCGGGGTATAGCCGTCGCTGTTTACAAAAAAGATATCGGGCTTGAGGCGCTTTACATCCTCCTCAAAGTCGAGCATGCCACTGCCGCTGTTGATGAATGCATCCTTTACGTAACGGATAGCCTTCACCATGTAAAGGCGCTCCTGTTCTGTGTTGATGGTCTTGCGGTCCTTGAGTTCGCGTATGGTGGCATCTGAGCCAATACCTACGTAGAGGTCGCCGTGTGTTGCGGCTTCCTTGAAAAATGCCACGTGACCCGAGTGGAGCATATCGTAGCATCCCGATACAAATACTTTCTTGCTCATTATCGTATGTTTTATTCTATG
>JAEIGA010004940.1_pt1 | contig 20477 bp, 17 predicted proteins | sample 9270691 | NCBI WGS metagenome assembly JAEIGA01 (sample SAMN17057246, study PRJNA624740) | gut metagenome | biome: biome; isolation source: fecal sample | host: Bos grunniens | place: China: Xizang | collected 2019 | reverse complement strand
GACCCTTGGTTTTGGAGACCAGTACTCTACCAACTGAGCTATACCCCTGTGTCTTTTTTACTGACCCGAATATTATATCACAGTTTTTTCTCTTTTGCAATACCTTTTTGAAATTTTTGAAATTTATTTTTCTTTTCTAAATCTGTTCACAATAAAAAGAAAGTTAATGTATAATAGTCTTGCTTCTTCAAGTATATGGCACAAAAGGGAGATTTATTATGATATATAAAAATATAAAGGCGAATACACAAAAGAGATATCCTTCCCTCTGCGCTATTCAACTCTCGTTAGGGTCTATATCTTACCCGTATGGGCGCACATTGTGCGTCCGCTCGCGTAAGCCTTCTCCTGTGGGAGAAGGTGGCAGCCGAAGGCTGACGGATGAGGAGTTGATTTGCGTTACGAACACCTCATCAGTCGCTGACGCGACAGCTTCTCCCGCTGGAGAAGCCTTTTGTTAAGATGTATTCTCGGGTTTACATCTCACCCGTAGGGGCGCATTGTGCGTCCGCTGGCGGTAGCCTTCTCCGACGGAGAAGGCTTTTTAGCTCTTACGCAACAAAACAGCCGTCGGCGTTGCCGACGGCTGTTTTTCTTTTATTCTTCGCCGCCAAGATTTCCTTCCGCGGTGAGGTCCATATATTCCTGCATGGTTATCAGCACTCGACGAGGCTTGTTTCCGTCGGGCTTGGATACGTAGCCCTTTTCCTCCATCTCGTCGATTATCTTTGCGGCACGTCCGTAGCCTACGCCAAGGCGGCGCTGCATCAGCGAGGTGGAAATCTTTCCTTCCTCGATGGCAAGCTTTACGGCGGCGCTGAACTTGGAATCTCCGCCATCGCTGCCTGAGCTCTCGGACTCGCCCATTGCCGCGGCTGCCTGCTTCTTGCTCATTCCGCAAAGCTTTGCGTTCTCCTCCATACTGTTGATGAAGTCGCTGTTGTACTTGACCGCCGAGTTGTTCTCCTTAATAAAGGTAACTATCTTTTCGACCTCGGGGTCGCTGACGAATGCGCCCTGAACACGCATAGGCTTCGCCGCGCCTACAGGAGCGAAGAGCATATCGCCGTAGCCGATAAGGTTTTCAGCTCCCGCAACGTCGATAATGGTTCTGGAGTCGACCTGCGAGGTAACAGTGCAGGCGATACGGGAGGGCACGTTTGCCTTGATAAGACCCGTAATAACGTCAACCGAGGGACGCTGCGTACCCAGAATTACGTGAATACCCGCGGCTCTCGCCTTCTGCGCCAGACGACAGATAGAGGTCTCAACCTCGTCGCGGGCGGTCATCATAAGGTCGGCAAGCTCGTCTATGATAATGACCATCTTGGGCATATATTCCTTGTCAGGGTCGTTTGCCGTTACCTCGTTATAGCTCTCGATGTTACGGACTCCTACCGACTTTATAAGTTCGAAGCGGCGCTCCATCTCGGAAACCGCCGAGGCAAGCGCGCCTGCCGCCTTCTTAGGCTCGCTGACGATAGGACAGTAGAGGTGAGGAATATTCTCGTAAACTGTAAACTCAACCTGCTTGGGGTCGATAAGTATAAGCTTTACCTCGTCGGGACGCGCCTTGTAGAGGATGCTGAGAATAATAGTATTGATACATACCGATTTACCCGAGCCCGTAGTACCCGCGATAAGCAGGTGGGGCATCTTGCCAACGTCAAAATAAACGGGATTTCCGCCAACGTCCATACCAAGGCAGGAGGTTATGCGGCTCTTGGAGTCGGTAAATTTGGAGTTTTCAATAAGGTCGCGGAGGTAAACGGTGGCTCTGTTTCTGTTGGGAACCTCGATACCTACGGCGGGCTTGTTGGGGATAGGCGCCTCGATACGCACTCCCGACGTAGCCAGACTCAGAGCGATATCGTCAACAAGATTTGCTATGGAGCGAACTCTCGTGCCAACCTCGGGCTTGAGCTCGTAGCGGGTTATTGTAGGTCCGCGGGAGTAGTTTATCTCACGTATATCAACCTTGAAGCTCTTAAGGGTTTCCTTAAGGATACGGGCGTTCTCCTGAAGCTCGGCGGTAACGTCGGTATCCGTGGGGTTCTTGTTGGGGGAGAGCATATCAACGGGAGGGAATATATAGGGTGTGACTATCTCTTCCTCTATTTCCTCATCGCCCTCCTCGGGAGCAACTCCCGAAAGGTCCTCGGAAAGCTCCTGATTGCTTATTTCTCCCAGCTTAAGCTCGGGCTCGGGAGCAGGAGCGGTCTCCTTTGCAGCGGGGATATCACGAAGCAGTTCCTCCACAGAGAAGGTCTCGCCGTCGATAACGGGGTCTCCGCCGTAATCAGCCGATACAGCCGCACTGTGGGTAGTGGGCGGCTCATCACCAAGGTCAAGAGCTACGGGCTCGGGGTCGGAAAATTCCTCCACGGGCTCGTCGAAGCCCTCAAGAAGCTCGTCCACGTCGTCGGCTACGGGCTCGGGCTGCTTCTTTTCCGCCTTTTTCTTGGGAGCGGGGGTAGGGGGCACCAGAACAGGCTCCTCTTCCTCATATTCCTCGCGGATAGCCTTTCTCTGCTGAGCCTCCATAGCCTTGAGCTTTTTCTTCTTTGCCCGCTCAAGCTCACGCTGACGCATCTGCTCGTATTTCTTAGCCTCCTGCGCCTCGTCTATCTCTATTTCCTCGTCCCGCATCTCTCTGCGGCAGCGTATCTTGGTTATTATATAGTCGGGTGTAAGACCCACTATGAAGCACAGCACTATAAGAAGCACTATTATAAGAAGGATAGAGGATATGACCGCCTTGAATGCGTAATTCATAAGATATCCTATGGCGCTTCCCGCTATGCCTCCGACCCAGAGGCTATCCTCTGCCTCCTCCCACAGCTCGGCTACGTCAATGTCCGAGGGGTCGTTGAATACTCCGAGAAGTGTGGAAAAGAGAAGGATAAAGAGGAACACCAGCACGGTCCTTGACACTGTGCGGCGTCTTGCTCGGCGAAGGTCGCTCTGCTCGTCGTTCCTTGCGGGCGCGGTCTCCTTAAAGTGGAGTATGCACCATATAACGCCCACAAAGCCAAGCCCCAGCGGAAAGAGCATTGCCGCGCCGCCCAGCACGCCTCGGAAGGCTTTCTGCACAGCGTCGCCCACGAATCCCGCGTTCTCTCCGAGAATAAAGCAAAGAGCAAGGAGAAGTGCCACTATTATAAGTATGTATGGCACGGCTCTGTGAAAGCCGCTCTTTTTAACCACCCTTTTGACCTGTCCCTTTGTGGGAGCAAATTCCTTTGCTACCTTGGCGGCGGTCTTAAGGTTCTTGTTGTCGTTTGATGATTTTTTTGCCATCGATATCTCCTTTCGGTAAAGCAAAATCTTGTATAAAAAAGACAATAAAGTCCAAAATATAACTATACATAATAATTATAACACAAAATATGGTTTTTTTCAAGGATTTTTAACAGATAAAATACAATATTTGCACTTTGTATTGCGGAGATAGGTATGTTAAAGGAACGAAAAAAGATATATTTCGAGCGGGGCATCCCTTCTGCCCTGACCCTTGCGGCGGGAGGCGCGCTGGCGGGCTTTTGCAACGGACTTTTAGGCGCGGGGGGAGGCATAATTTTGGTGTTGTTTCTATCGCAGGTAATAGGCAAGGACGAGGAAGGAAGACGAAGCGTGTATGCCAACGCGCTTTGCGTAATGCTTCCGCTCTCGATACTGACGCTCTCGCGCTACGGAGGACCCGTAAGCGTGACGGAGCTCTCCCTCTCTCCCGCCTTCGTTCTTGGCGCGGCAATGGGAGGAATACTCGGCGGAGTGCTTTTGGGCAAGTCGAGGAGAGGCTTTGCCGACAAGCTGTTTGCGCTGCTGACGCTTATTTCGGGAATTTTGATGATGATGAGGTAAGGAATGTTCTTTTTTATTGCTATGATAATAGCCGCTCTCTCGGGAATGGGAGTGGGGGGAGGAGGGCTTTTTGCTTTATACCTCAAATATTTTTCGGATTATTCCCAAATAGATATTCAGGCTATAAATCTGCTCTTTTTTCTCTTCGCCTCGGGCTCGGCGCTGTTGGTTCATCTCCTCAGAAGAAGAATATATTTCGGGGCGGTGGCGCTTATGATAGCCTTCGGAGCCCTTGGCAGTCTTTTGGGAAGCTCGCTGGCGGTAAGACTGCAAGGCGAGGCACTGTCAAAGCTCTTTGGGGGTATGATGATAGCAGCGGGTTCTTATTCCTTCATAAGGTCAACAAAGAAAAAGCGCAGTTAAGAGCGAGCCCGCACAGGTGACGGCATAACAAATGCGGACGCACAATGTGCGCCCATACGGGTAAGATATAGACCCGAGAATACCGCTTAACCCAAGGCTTCCCCAGCGGGGAAGCTGTTGAGCGTAGCGAAACTGATGAGGAGAGCGCGGGTGTACTCTATGTATTGCTTAGCATTTGAAAAGCAATACGGCATAGAGCCTTGCCCATTAATAATATCAAATCCCGTTCTCCTCATCCGTCTTGCACGATTTTCGCAAGCGAAAATATATCCACTTCGCGGGCGTGCAATCCACCTCGAAGTTTGACTTGTCAAACTCGACCTTGGCGCTTGCGCCATTTGTCCCCGCTGAGGAAGGCTAATGGGAGCGGACGCACAATGTGCGCCCATACGAGTGAAATGCAAACCCGAGAACACCCACCGCCGTAGGGGAGGGGCTTGCTCCTCCCGTCTTTTTTATAACCTTTATTTCAAACGGGAGCACCAAGGCGCTCCCCTACCGCGATTTACTCACAAGGGGACAATCTCACACGGTTTTCCTGTTTTTTCTGCATATTTTATGACCGATAAGGTTCCCTTTGCGCTTCCGTTCCAGAAAGCGACGATTTTATCCGCATAATCGACTATTTCTTTGTTCCGTATGATTGGCGCGGCGCGACCGTAACGCTCATATTGAGGCAGAAACACTGTAAGCTTTATTCCTTTCTCTTTTGCGTATTCCGCGGCGCAGGTGTCTACACCTGCCGCGCCTCCCGAAACAATTTCGTCACAGTCTGAGATATACCTGCCGATATCAGCTACCGTAATGTTCCTTGAACCAACAACCGCAATTTTGATAAAAACCTCCAAATAAATATTTAGTATACTTAAATCAAGTATACACTCAACATTATACCATAAAATAATCTTAAAATATACTTATATTAAGATTATTTGGAGATTTTTATGAGAAACAAGAATAATAAGCATCTTGGAATAGAAATTGACCCCGAGCTTCACTATAAGCTGCATTATATATCAAAATATTACGGTCGCTCGGCAAACGGAGAAATACTTTATTTGATAAGACAAGAAATAAAGGCTTTTGAAAAGGCTGAAGGGAAAATTGAAATTCCCAAGGAATTAAAAGCAAATTAATGCCCATCTGGGGCAGCGCAAGAAAAGGTACGGTTTGGCTGCGAAAAAATGAACAAAATGAAAAATATATGCCCAAGCGCAAAAAAAATGAGAAATTTCTTTACATTTGCGCTTTTTTGTGTTATACTATATGCGTGAAAAATTTTCTATCCCTATAAGGATAAAGGAGTGATATTACAATGAGCCGTATGGTCGGTACAATATCCCGTGGCGTTCGTGCGCCTATTATAAGAAACGGCGACGATCTGGCAAAGATCGTTACAGAGTCGGTTCTTACAGCAGCCCGTGAGGAGGGCTATGAAATAAGAGATCGCGACGTAATCGCAATGACCGAGGCTATCGTTGCACGCGCGCAGGGTAACTACGCGTCTGTTGACGATATAGCCGCTGACGTAAACGCAAAATTCGGTGACGGCACAGTGGGAGTTATCTTCCCCATTCTCAGCCGTAACCGCTTCGCTATATGCCTTCGCGGTATAGCTAAGGGCGTAAAGAAGGTAGTTCTTATGCTCTCCTACCCCTCCGACGAGGTAGGAAACCACCTTATAAGTCTTGACGCTATCGACGAAAAGGGAGTTAATCCTTACAGCGACGTCCTTGACCTTAAGACCTACCGTGAGCTTTTCGGCTACGTAAAGCACCGCTTTACGGGTATGGACTACGTTGAATACTACGAGCAGCTTATACGCGAGAGCGGAGCAGACGTTGAGATAATCTTCGCCAACGACGCACGTGCCGTTCTGCCATATACCAAGAACGTCATCAACTGTGACATCCACACCCGCGCGCGTACCAAGAGAATACTTATGGCGGCGGGAGCCCAAAAGGTGTTCGGTCTTGACGAGATACTTTCCGCACCCGTGAACGGAAGCGGATATAACGAGAGCTACGGACTTCTCGGCTCAAACAAGGCTACCGAGGACCAGGTAAAGCTCTTCCCCAGAGAGTGTCAGCCTCTTGTAGATGATATACAAAAGCAGATATTCGACGCTACGGGCAAGAGAGTAGAGGTTATGGTCTACGGTGACGGAGCGTTCAAGGACCCCGTAGGAAAGATATGGGAGCTTGCGGACCCCGTAGTTTCTCCCGCATACACCTCGGGACTTGAGGGAACTCCCAACGAGCTCAAGCTCAAGTATCTTGCGGATAACGATTTTGCCGACCTTTCGGGCGAGGAGCTCAAGGAGGCTATCAAGGCAAAGATAACCGCAAAGGACGGTGACCTTTTCGGACAGATGGCTTCCGAGGGAACCACACCCCGCCGTCTTACCGACCTTATCGGCTCGCTCTGCGACCTGACCTCGGGCTCGGGTGATAAGGGAACACCTATCGTTCACATTCAGGGCTATTTTGATAACTACACCACAGAGTAATTTCGTAAAGAGGGGTCTCGCCCCTCTTTATATGTATAACAAGGAGAAGCTATGAAAAAAGTAAGGATAATCGCCGACAGTACCTGCGACCTTTCAAAGGAGCTTATAAATAAATACGATATAACAATAGTTCCCCTTTGCATAGTTCTTGACGATAAGAGCTATTTTGACGGCGAGGAGATAACCCCCGAGGAGATATACAAGTGGTCTGACGAGCACAAGGCTACGCCCAAGACCGCGGCTATTCCCTTTGACAGAGTGCTGTCTGCTTACAAGCCCTTTGCCGAGGCAGGAGATGACGTTATCTTCTTTGGAATATCCTCAGAGATGAGCACCACCTGCAACGTGGCTCGCATAGTTGCTGAGGACGAGGGATACGACAGAGTTTTCGTTATCGACTCCCGCAACCTTTCCACGGGCATAGGACTTCAGGTCATCCGCGCCGCTGAGCTTGCGGCGGAGGGCAAGAGCGCCGAGGAGATAGTAGCGGAAATAGAGGGCGCCAGAGGGCTGGTCAGAGCAAGCTTCGTGGTGGACACTCTCACCTTTTTGGCACGCGGAGGCAGATGCAGCTCGGTAGCGGCGCTTATGGGAAATACTCTTAAGCTCCACCCACAGATAGTGGTCAAGGATGGAAAGATGGGCGCAACAAAGAAATATCGCGGTAAGATGAAGATGGCGCTCTCGGATTACGTAAACGACCTGACTCCCGCCCTCAGGGAAGCAGACCCCAAGAGAGTGTTCATAACTCACTCGGGCTGTGAGCAGGAGATAATAGATATGGTCAAAGAAAAGATAGAGACTCTCGGCGTATTTGAGGAGATACTTATAACTCAGGCGGGAGGCGTTATCTCAAGCCACTGCGGACCTAACGTGCTTGGCGTTCTGTTCTATGAGAAGGCGTGAGGCTTGGATAAATAATAATACCCGCTCTCTTGAAGGGAAAAGAGTAGCTGTAAGCGGCGCTACGGGAGGACTCGGCAGAGAGCTTTGCCGAGTCCTGCTCTCTCTTGGGGCGGAGCTCGCTTTGCTGGACAGAAATAAACAGAAATCTCTGGCTCTTATAGAGGAGCTGAGAAGCGAGTATCCCCAATCGGTGGCAGAGCACGTAACCGTTGACCTTGAGGATATGGAGGCGGTCAAAGCGGCGGCGGATGCCCTTATGCAGTCGCCTCCCGATTATCTGATACTTAACGCGGGGGCATACAGCATACCGAGGCACAAATGCTCAACGGGCTTTGATAACGTGTTTCAGATAAACTTTGCCTCGCCCTATTATCTGGCGAGAAAACTGCTCCCTCTTATTGAAGCGCGAGGCGGCAAGTTAGTGGTAGTGGGAAGCATAGCCCACGATTATTCGGTGAGCGACTCGCAGGACGTGGACTTTTCCACCCGCAAAGCGGCAAGCAAGGTCTACGGAAACGCAAAAAGATATCTTATGTTCTCGCTTATAGATGAGCCCGCAGTCACAGTGACCCATCCGGGAATTGCGGTAACGGGCATCACGGGGCATTATCCCAAAGCGGTATACGCGATGATAAAATACCCGATGAAGCTTATATTTATGAGCCCGAAAAAGGCGTGTCTGTCTATCGTCGCGGGAATTTTTGAGGATACGACAGGGGATGAATGGATAGGTCCGCGCCGCTTTAACGTATGGGGATATCCCAAAAAGCAAGGGCTTCATACCTGTAGCTCCGAGGAGATGGCAGAGATACGCCGCAGAGCAGAAGGCATTTTTGCAAAGCTTTGAGAAAATATTGCATTTTTCGCTTTTCAATCTGTCAAAACCTCTACGGTTTATATAGGTTTTGCTTATTTTTTTAAGAAAAATTTGAAATTTTAATTTTTACTCTTGCAAAAATCGGCGCTGTGTGGTATAATCATAGCGTTATGTTAAAATATTCCGTTCATTTGAACACTGAAAGTACACAAAGGAGATACCGCAATGGACGAAAAAATATACGATTCCGCTTACGACAAGGTCTTTGCAAACTGTCTTGAGCAGGCGGAGGACGCCAACAGAATACCTGTGGGCGCGTTTGAAAACTACCGAGTAAAAAGAGGACTCCGCGAGCCCGACGGAACGGGAGTTATGGCGGGAGTTACCAAGATAGGTAACGTTCACGGATACTACGTTTACGAGGGAGAGAAGGTAGCCGACGACGGAAAGCTTGAATACCGCGGCTACGATATGTCAAAGCTCATAGACGGATACAGCGCGGAGAACCGCTACGGCTTCGAGGAGGTAGTATATCTGCTGCTCTTCGGAAAGCTTCCCACCAAGGAGGAGCTGTCGGATTTTAACGACCTGCTGGCGCACTACCGTGAGCTTCCCCCCAGATTTTCCGAGGATATACTTATGAAGGCGCCCTCGCGCTCCATAATGAACAAGATGGCAACGGGTGTCCTTGCTCTCTATTCCTACGACGAGAATCCCGATGATACAAGCCTTGAAAATATGCTCCGTCAGAGCATAGATATAATCGCGAAGCTCCCCGTTATCGCGGCACATTCCTACGCGTACTACCGCAGCGCGTTCTATGGAAAGAGCTTGAATATCCACAGACCGCATAACGACCTCAGCTCGTCGCAGAACTTCTTGCGTCTGCTCCGCTCCTCTAAGCAGTATACAGAGGAAGAGGCAAGGCTTCTTGACATCTGTATGATAATTCAGGCAGAGCACGGCGGAGGAAACAACTCCACCTTTACCTGCCGCGTGCTGTCATCCTCGGGTACCGATACCTATTCGGCTATCGCGGGAGCTATCGGCTCGCTGAAGGGTCCTCTTCACGGAGGAGCTAATATTAAGGTCCAGAATATGTTCGACTGCATAAAGGAAACCGTACACGACGTTTACGACGATGAGGAGGTATCCTCGGTGCTACTTAAAATACTCAACAAGGAGCTGGGTGACGGAAAGGGACTTGTATACGGTATGGGACACGCGGTATATACAAAATCCGACCCCCGTGCTATCATGCTTAAGAAGTATGCGGGTGACCTTGCCCGCGCTAAGGGCTACGGCGACGATTTCGCCCTTCTCGAGGCTATCGAGCGCATAACCCCTGCCCTCTTTAACGAGTTCAAGGGCACTAACAAACCCATGTGCGCAAACGTTGACCTTTATTCGGGACTTGTGTACAGAATGCTGGGTATCCCCGTAGAAATGTACACACCTCTCTTTGCCATCTCCCGCGTTGCGGGCTGGTGCGCGCACAGAATAGAGGAATTCCACACCGCCAAGAAGATAATACGTCCCGCGTACAAGTTTATTCCCAACAACAGAGAGTACGTGCCGCTGGATAAGAGAATTTGACAAAATAAAAAAGAGAGAACAAAGCAGTTTTGCTAAGTTCTCTCTTTTTCTGTTGGTTTTTAGTTTAGAGCTATGATATGATTGCCAATCAAACCTTTAACTTGGGCGTTGCCCGATCATAACGATGCGAAGCATCTCTAAACTGATAACTTGCCCATAAGGGCAATTATAGCTTAGCGTGATACTCCGCTTGGAGTATCACGCTAAACCTCTTAATCAAGCGTCATCTGATTAAGCTTCAATATTCTTGCGCTATTGAGGATTACCACAAATGCGCCCACGTTGTGAAGCAAGGAGCCCGCCAGAGCGCTGATAAAGCCCATTGCGGACAGCACTATCATAAGGAAGCTTATTCCCAAGGACAGGGCGATATTCTGATAGATGACCTTCTTTGTCTTTCTGGCAAGTATAAGCATCATAGGAATGTTTACCAGATTATCGTTCATAAGCGCGATATCCGCCGACTGTATGGCAAGGTCCGAGCCTATGGCTCCCATTGCCACTCCCACGTGCGCCTCCTTAAGTGCCAGAGCGTCGTTTATGCCGTCTCCGATGCACAGAACGCAATGCTTATCCTTGAGCTCTCTTATAGAGCTGAGCTTGTCCTCGGGAAGGAGCTGTGCTCTATACTCATCCACGCCCGTCTCGGCGGAGATGCGCTCGGCTACCTCCTGTCTGTCACCCGTAAGCATAACGAAGCGCTTTATTCCCAGAGCTCTCAGATGCTCTATGGCATTCTTTGCCTCGGGTCGTGCCGTATCATTGAAGCAGAGTGCGCCCATAAGCCTTTCGTCCTTAGTGACGTAGCTTACAGAGCCTATGCATCTGCCGCTTACGCTCTCGGGGATATCTATACCCAATGCCCCCAGCCACTTGGCGCTTCCAAAGCGTATGACGCTTCCATCCGCATCGGTAACCTCAAGTCCCTTACCCGAAAGCTCTCGGACACTCTCAAAGCTTCCCTCGGGAAGTGCCACGTCCTCGGTCGCCGCTACCACAGCCACAGATATGGGGTGATTTGAGCTTGAAGCCAGAAGCCTTGCGTAGCCGAGCAGCTCGCTTTTTTCAACGCCCTCGGCGCATACGCTGTCGGTAAGCGACAGATTTCCCTTGGTGATAGTTCCCGTCTTATCAAAGACTACTGTGTCTATATCGTTAAGCTCCTCGATAAATTTGGAGTTCTTTATAAGTATTCCTCGCCTTGTGGATACCGACAAAACGGCTATCATAGGCGCGGAGCTTACAAGCATCTGTCCGCAGGGGCAGGATACCACAAGTATGGCGATAGCCTTTGAAAGGTCGGAGGTGAATATTGCCACCGCTCCCGCTATGGCAAGCACAAAGGGTATGTAATACCGCATAAAGCGGTCAACTATTCTCGTTTCGGGCGCTGAGATGCGCTCGGTCTTTTCAAGAAAGCTGAGTATGTGTGAGAAGGAGGTATCAACGAATTCCTTCTGCACCTCGACCGTTATCTGAGCATCAAGATTGACGGTTCCCGCGTACACGGGAGAGCCTACCTTGACTCTTACGGGCTCGGGCTCGCCCGTCAGGGATTTCTGGTCGATATGGGTCTCCCCGCTGACTACAACGCCGTCGATAGGCACGTTTGCGCCCGGACGGACCACTATCAGCTGACCTACCTTAAGCTCCTTGGCGTCTACTCTTCTCTCCTCGCCGTCCTCAAGCACTATGGCAGAGCTCTGCTGCATCTGCTTAAGACCGTCTATGATATCTCTTCCGCCTACTATGCTGCGCTCCTCAAGGAAGTGAGCAAGATTAAGTATCAGAGGCACCAGCACCGAGAGAATGAGCTGTCCCGAAAGATAGCACGCCAGCACCGCAACGGTCACCAGCATTTCCATAGAATGAGCGAAATCCTTTGAAAATACGCCCTTTACGGCAGTAATTATAACGGGAACTCCCTCAATCAAAAATCCTACGGTGTAAAACAGGGGCGCGACTATTACGTTATTTGGAAAGAAAAGCTCGTATATCAGACCTATTCCCACACAGACAAGGGCTATGACCGCGCTTACTATCTCGTGTCCGAGCTGTCTTTGCTTGGAGCGGCTGAGATTGGAGTGAGAAAGGGCTTCGAGATTATCCGCGCCCGCGTGACTCATATTCTTCATAGGCTATTTCGCTCCCCAATCAATAAAAATTTTACTTCCGTCACTGTCAACAAGACGCACAGTTCCTATGTTTTTCAGCGCCTCTGCCATTTTTTCGTTGAATACCCTATCCTTTACCGCGTCGGGGTCTGCCTCGTATTCCTCAAGAATTCCCCAGAACTCGGCAAGGGCGGTCTCTGCCCCCGACATATTCAGGGAGTATTGGATATTCGCCGAGGATACCATACTGTTGGCGGTGGATTGCGCCTCGGGTATAGTAGTATTCTCGTACTGCTTAGCCTGCTCTATAAGCGTGCTTGCCGAAACGGTCGCCGAGTTTACGCTCTCGTAGACCTCGCGCACCTCCTCGGGCATGCTTACGTTAACGAATTCAAGGTTCTGAAGGGTTATTCCCATACTCGCCGCGTCAAACTTTTTCTGCGACAGCTCAGAGACCTCCTTAATAAACTCAGCCTTGCCCGACGTCAATATGTCGTCAACGTGAGTCTTCGCGGACACCTCTACCATAGCGTTGCTCACGCAGGCGTTGACCATTGAGGACACGTCGTTTACGTGAAGCGCGTACTCTACGGGGTCGGAGATGACGTACTTTGCCGACGTACTCACAAGAGCTACGTTCTGGTTACCCGTAATAAGATAGCCTCCGTCTCTCCAGTTAGTGATAGTACCCTCGGTATAGTGAGTTGTTATGTTCTGCTGTATCACGTTTCCCACGGGAATAGACACTATCTCGTCTATAAAATAGGGGAAGCAAAAAACTATACCGGGCTGGTGTATCTGCTCCTCGGGGGTATCTCCCACTATCTTTCCAAAGCGCAGTATCACCGCCACCTCACCGCTGTTTACCATACGTATGCCCGACAGTCCTATTCCTACGACCACCAATATTATAAGCACGATAAAGCAGCGTGACAGTGTGTTTAAAATGCTTTCTAAAACAGTTTTCTTCATAGGCTTACGCTCCCACAAGAGTCTTTACTTCGCCAACAAAGCTCTCGTATTTATCCGACTCCGCGGTATCGTTCTTCTTAAGCCTCTCCAGCAGCTTAACAAGGTCGTTTATGACCGTGTCCTCGGACTGGGTATACGTGAAATCCAGCGCCGAAAGCACCTCATTCACAAATGCCTGCTTAGCCGCGGTATCACCCTCAAGGTCTCTGAGCACGTAAGATATCTGGTTCTTTACCGTCTCCTCGCTCTTTACCTCGCCCGAGTACTTGAGCAGCTCGTAAATCTTGTCAACGAAATCGTCGTAGACCTGGGGATCCTCCTGCTTTATCTTGGTAAGGATATATTGCAGGTCGGTTATTACCGTTTCCTCGTTAGCCATTTTCTCGCCGTAATCAAGAAGCACGTTAAAGGGATAGGTCTCGGCAGTCACTACGAGCACGGTGTCCGAGGATACCGACGCAATTATAGAATCCAGCTCCTTAAGGAAGGTGTAGAGCTCGGTATTCGCCTGCTGTGCCTGTGCGTATATTGCCGCTACATCAGCGGCAGTCTTCTTATTTATCTCGGCTGCCTCCTTCTGTGCCGCAGCAATTATCTCGGAGTACTTCTCATCGGTCTGAGCCGTAAGTATGTCGGCTTCCTTTCTCGCGTTAGCGAGTATGCCGTCTATATCCTTCTGACGCTCTGTGCGCATCTGTTCAAATATGCTCTCCAGATTGGTGTTGGGGAAGAATATTCTGAGGATGCTGACGTCACTTATCTCTATGCCGTAGTCCTCCTTGCAGGTCTTCTTGACCTCCTCGAATATCTTCTCCTGTATCTCGGCAGTCTTTATCTGCTCGGTGTCCAGCGACACGACCTGAGCAAGGTCGTAGTTACCTATTATCTTCTCGGCGGCGTCGGATATCTGCGTGCTGATAGACAGCTCCGCTCCCGACATGGCTCCCTTCTCGTGATTGCCGAATCTGTTATGGAAGAGAAGCGGGTCCTCTACCGACCAGAGAGCGTAGAAATTAAAGGTCAGGTTTCTCGAATCGTTTGTAAGACGCTCAACGTCTCCCGACTCAAAATACTGCAAGCGAGAGTCATATGTATATACGGTCTCAAAGGGCCAGGGGAGCTTGAAATAAAGTCCCGGCTCGGCTATCTCCTGTCTGGGTGCTCCAAATCTGAGCACAACGGCACAGTCACCCTCGCGTACCGTGCAGGTGAAGCCAAAGTACACCACTACCACAAGAAGTATGACCGCGAGTATTATCTTAAGCATTATACCCGAAGACCTTTTAGGTTGCTCCGCGGCGTGGGCGTTCATATTTACTGATTTATCCTTTTTCATTATCCTTGTTCCTCTTTTTTAATTAATCGGATGTCGGTATGCTTCCAAAATACAGGCGTGAGCTGTCTACGTCGTTACCGACTATAACAAGCCTTGCGTTCTTATACGCCCTGCACACCGCGTCAAGATATTTGTAATATCTGTACTCGTCGGGATAGAGATTGGACGCCTCTACCGCGGCTAAAAATTGGGAAATCTCCGCGGTTGCCGCCGCCGTCCTCTCGTTATAGTCAATGTTGGCGTAGCTTATGATGGTCTTTTCCGCCGTTTCAGCCGAAGCCATCTTTTCAAGACATTCCGCCTCAGCCTCAAGCCTTAATCTCTCGGCTTGTATAGAAGCCGCCAGAAATTCCTGATAAACGTCCGCCACCTCAACGGGGGGATGGATGCTCTCCACCACTACGTTCATAAGCTCAAGTCCCGTATCGAATTTCTTTATATTTTCCCTAAGCTCTGTATAGAAGGTATTGGCAAAGGTGCTTCGGTCGGTAGCCAATATAGTGTTAAGGTCGGTCTTTATGGTCCTCTCGGTTATCAGCTCGTAGGCGTTTGCCTCCAGTATTCTCTCGGGAGTCGAGGAGCATTTAAGATATTTATTCAGGTCGGATATTCTGTATTCAAGCTTGAGATTTATGGACATCAGCTCCTTGCCGCTTCCCATAAGCAAGCGGTACTCGTTCTCTCCGTGAGCCTCGGTCCATACGTTGTCCTTGCTTCCGTTGTCGGTATAGCCTATGGTCATACCCCTTACCGACGTGGTGTCGTATATCTCGGTCCTGTCAATGGGATAAGGCAGGGTCATATGAAGACCTGGCGTCAGAGTCTTGTCGGCAAGGTCTCCGAAGCGGTACACTGCCGCCTCCTGATTTGACTCCACGTAAACGATGCCCGTTGATGCCCAGAAGAGCACCGCAGCACAAACAATAGCGTAGGGCAACAGATTTTTTACGAATTTAAGGCTCCACAGACTGCGCAGGGTTATTCCCGTATTCTCCTCAAGAAAGGACAGCACAGCCAGCTCCTTTATATCTCCGCTGAAGAAGGGGAGAAGTATCACCACACCGGGGGAGCTGACCAGCTCCTTGCGGAACACCCTCACCGCCAATGAAATAACTATCATTACCCCTACGTAATAGAACAGAGCTGTCATAAGGTAAACAACGTAGATGCATATCTCAAGGATATTCAACAGCTTCAGCGTAAGCGCCAGAGCCGTAAGCGTAAGCAGTACCTTCGTAAGCTTGAAGAATACGCAGGCATTTCTGTTGAGCATAGCCGCGCGGCGGTCCTCGGTCTCGGCGTGCTTGCAGAGGCTATCCGCAACCACGGCTATAACGAAGAGTATCGCCACCAGAGCTAAATGCCAATATTCTATCTTGGGGGCATCGTATTTCGCCCAAGCCGCCGCTCCGAACCAGATAAAGCAAAGAAGGCTTACTCCAAGAAGGAGAAGCACCGACAGATAGCGGTACGCTCTGCGGAAAAATCCTTTTATCTTTCGAGCGCAAAATCTGAGTATCCTGCCCGATGCCTCATCCAGCGCTCTGAGGCGCGCGCCCTTTTCCTTGCCCTTCTTTGCCCCCGCGGGCTCCTGCTCCGCGTCAGCGGGCTGTGCCTTCTCGGACTCCGCATCCGCCTTTTTCTCGGGCTCGGGAGAGGACTTCAGCTCCGAGGGCTCCTTATTAAAAATGATGAAAATCAAATTGACAGCCGCCATAAGCAGCAGGAATATTCCGCTCAATCGGAAAAGCACGTAAAGCGAGAACCGATACAGCAGAAAAAAGATGATGCTGAATGCAAGTAATCCAAAACTTGCCAGACAGCTTGGAAGTGATTCCTTCCATTTGCTTTGTTTCATACGTCCTCCTGTATGTAGGGATTATATTTTCTGTCTTTCTTTAATGACCTGCAACAAATATTGGTTTAAGTATATCATATTTTTGTGTGGAAAGCAACAGCAGCAAAAAAGTTACATTTTTTTCACACAGTTCACCTTTCGTACACAACGTCAGGTGTCGTTCTTAATCAAATCCATATCTAACCCGTGTTTTTCGGGGGGCACCCCTCCCTTACGGTATGTGGTATATCCGCCTTTTTGTTTCGCAGGAGAGGCGTTTTTGCGGTGGGTCATACCACTTCCCATAATATCCCCTACTGTACCGTTTCCTTTTTTCTCAGCTTCAAAGGTGTTTGTCCCTTCATTTTTTTGTACACCGAAATGAAATATGACACGTTGTTATATCCACACTCCATTGCTATCTCGGTAATGCCTTTGTCCCCCGAGTACAAAAGCTGGTCGGCGTGGCTGACACGGACAAAATTCAGGTATTCCTTAAAGCTCTTTCCCGTGATGCGCTTGAAGCTGCGGGAAAAATAGCTGTAGCTCATATTCGCCTTCTTAGCGCACTCCTCGGCATCCAGCGGCTCGGAATAATGACGGTTTATATGCTTGATGACTCTGTATATCTGCGCCGTAAGATTGCTTCCCGCACCCTCCTCTGGAGTCTCGGGAGATTCAAGCGCCATAAGGCTTCTGAGCGTTTCAAGCACCACCGACGATGCCCAGAGCTTCATAGACATATCCCTGCACGCCGCCTGCACGCGGTATTCTTCTATAAGCCGCTCGAAGCACCGCGCTATACGCTGTGTATCCTCCTCGCCCGCAAGCCAATGGGTCTTTGCGCCGCCCTTATCCAGAACCAGACGCAAAACGTAATCTGCCGCGTTCTTCTCGCTGGCAAGCTCAAAGACCACCGACACGTTTATCTTCAGCACGTAATAGGAAAGCTCAGGAGAATCAAGGGCAAAAATTCTATGCACCGCGTTAGACCGCATAAACAGCATATCTCCGCTTCTCAGCAGATACTCGCTGTCGTTTACAAAGGCTCTGAATTCGCCCTCGGTCACGTATATGAACTCCAGTTGCTCGTGTATATGGTCGTGAGCGGATATAGTACCCTTCCTTGACCTTTGAAAAAAGAAATCCATTCCGTGCTCGGAGAGCGCCGCCGACGAGCTCTCAACGTAATAATTCTTCATATCTACCTCTGCTATGACAAATAATTGATATTTTAAGGCAAAAACATTATAGCATAAATCCGGCGCAAATGCTATAATTTTTTTAGAAATTATTTTCAAAGTTTTAAAAAAGGCAGGATCTTACAATGAAGATAGCAATATGCGGAATATGGCACGTTCACGCGCCCGATTATCTGAAGACAGCAAAAAATTACGGGGAGATAGTAGGTGCGTGGGATGCAGACTCGGACAGAAGAAAAGACTTCTGCGCAGCGCACGGAGTACCCGAGCTCTCCTCATTCAAGCAGCTCCTCGACTCGGAAGCGGATACCGTCATAGTCTGCTCCTCCACCGACACTCACGCCGACCTTATGGCAGAGCTCGCCGAGGCGGGCAAGGATATCTTTACCGAAAAGGTCATAACTCTCACAGACGGGGACGCTAAGCGGGTAGCCGATGCGGTATCAAAAAACGGCGTAAGATTTTGCATTTCTCTCATTTGGAAATACAGAAGCGGTCCTCGCACCGTAAAGGCGACGGTGGACAGCGGAGAGCTTGGCAGGATAAACTATATGCGCTTCCGCAACTGCCATTCGGGAAGCACTCTCGGATGGCTTCCAAAGCATTTCTACAACGCCAAGGAGTGCGGCGGCGGAGCAATGATAGACCTTGGTGCCCACGGAATGTATCTCACCGAGTGGATATGCGGTATGCCCCAAGGCTTCAAGTCGGCATTTACCAACTCCTGCTCGGTCAAGGCTGCACAGGATATAAACACCGACGGCGTGGAGGATAACGCGGTCACTCTGATGACCTGCGAGAACGGCTGTATCGCCATAAACGAGACGGGCTTTGTGTCCAATCACTACCCCGTATCCCTTGAGGTAGGCGGTGAGAACGGCTACGTCCGCTGGACCGAGGGCGGCGCGGTAGTAAAATGCACCGACGCTACCGAGGGGAAAACAGTAGAGGTTGCCCCCGAAGCGGAGCTTCCCTCTCCTCTGGTTCAGTTCCTCACGGGAGAACAGCTCGAGGGCTGCGGTATGGATGACGCCGTAAAGCTTACCCATATGATGGTTGAGGCTTATAAATAACCTACATATTGCATTCGTGACCGTAAGTGCAGTGCTTGTATGCCTTAATTAAGGACTACAACCAAGTTATCGTCTGTTGGCTAAGAAAAAGATTCGCACAAGCAAAAGCCTTCCCTTGTCAGGGAAGGGGGACCGCGACAGCGGTGGATGAGTAGTCCGCACGCAATAAAGAGCGCATAGGCGAAAATTTTACCACTGTGTGTCAAATTATATTAAATCACGCCTTATATTAAATCACGCCGAAGTTAAATTTGAGGGATGAAGGTTAGCTCGGGTTAAAAAACTACTCATCCGTCACGGCTTCGCCGCGCCACCTTCCCTGACAAGGGAAGGCTTAGACGCGAGGATCCTTCAACTAGGTTCGCTCTTATAGGCGTAGCCTTCCCCAGCGGGGGAAGGCTTTTTTATACCTTTCGACAGGTAAGCAAAATAACTTTTGATACGTTAATATCAAAAGTGCCTTTGCGTTGCTTTTGACAAAATTTCGTTGTCTTTAATTAAGTCAGTTCTTATCAAAAAAAAGAGGACAGAGAACCTAAAATTCTCTGTCCTTTTCTGTTTTAGATCAGTTTTCCAAATTCTTGGTGTCCACCTGCTCCTTAGCGAAGGCAAGGAACTCCTCGACTCCCATAACGCCCATATCGCCCGTCTTGCGAGAACGTACCGCAACTGTGCTGTCGGTCATCTCCTTCTCACCGAGAACAAGCATATAGGGTATCTTTTCAAGCTGCGCCGCGCGTATCTTGTAGCCTATCTTCTCGTTTCGCGCGTCAACGGTAACTCTCATACCCAGAGCCTCACACTTGTCCGCAATGCCCTGTGCATACTCTGCCTGGTCATCACCGATGGGAAGTATTCTTATCTGCTCGGGTGCCATCCACATAGGAAGCGCGCCCGCGTACTTCTCAAGCAGGAGAGCCAGCGTACGCTCGTAGCAGCCCAGAGAGGTGCGGTGGATGATATAAGGAGTAACTCTCGCGTCGTTTGAGTCGGTGTATTCCATACCGAACTTCTTAGCGAGAAGCATATCTATCTGGATAGTAACGAGGGTATCCTCCTTGCCGTGTACGTTCCTCATCTGGATATCCAGCTTGGGGCCGTAGAAGGCAGCCTCGTCGATGCCTATGGTGTAGTTGCCCTTGCCAAGGCAGTCGTCAAGCAGCTCGCCCATTATCGCCTGAGCCTCGTTCCACTGCTCTGCCGTTCCCTCGTACTTGTCGGTACGGTTGGGGTCCCACTGAGAGAATCTGAAATAGCAGTCCTCCCAAAGACCTACTGCGCTCAGACAATGCTTTGCCAATTCAAGACATCCGCGGAATTCCTCGGCAAGCTGGTCGGGACGAAGCACAAGATGTCCCTCGGAGATGGTGAACTGACGGACGCGGATAAGTCCGTGCATCTCTCCGCTGTCCTCGTTTCTGAAGAGAGTGGAGGTCTCGCCAAGTCTCATAGGAAGGTCGCGGTAGGAGCGCTTCTTGTTAAGGTATACCTGATACTGGAAGGGACAGGTCATAGGACGGAGCGCAAAGCATTCCTTTGTCTCGTCATAGGGGTCGCCCAGAATGAACATACCGTCAAGATAGTGGTCCCAGTGACCCGAAATTCTGTAAAGGTCGCGCTTAGCCATAAGGGGAGTCTTGGTAAGAAGATAGCCGCGGCGGCGCTCCTCGTCCTCTACCCATCTCTGGAGAAGCTGAATAGTGCGAGCTCCCTTTGGAAGCATTATAGGAAGTCCCTGTCCTATGCTGTCAACAGTGGTAAAATATTCAAGCTCTCTGCCTATCTTGTTGTGGTCGCGCTTCTTCGCTTCCTCGATTGCCTCAAGGTGAGCCTTGAGCTCATCCTTCGTGGGGAAGGCGGTACCGTAAACACGCTGGAGCATCTTGTT
>JAEIGA010004939.1_pt1 | contig 20484 bp, 14 predicted proteins | sample 9270691 | NCBI WGS metagenome assembly JAEIGA01 (sample SAMN17057246, study PRJNA624740) | gut metagenome | biome: biome; isolation source: fecal sample | host: Bos grunniens | place: China: Xizang | collected 2019 | reverse complement strand
GCATGGTATATTGCCAGCGGACGAAAAACAAAGTATTTTCAATACGAATTGACCTTCCTGTAGTTATAACTAATTTTAGTGTAGAAAAAAAGCCATATATAGCACAAGCAAAAAAATGAATGGCGTGCATTTCTTATTTCCATGCACTTGGTAAAAACTCAAAATCACTTAAACCTGTGGCCCCTTCGTACATTTTGCCAACTTGATTTGTTGTGGCGTTGGGCCAAATTTCGTACAGGTATTTTCCATCAGATTTAGCGGAATCACCAACCAGTGCATAGTTTCGATAAAATGTTTCGGTGAACATTTGTTGTTGGGCCGGCCCCGACAAACTGCCAAATACACCATCTTGAATACCGGTTAAATTGCTGCAATTATAAAATGTTCTGTAAAACATTTGTGGTGCGGCATCACCGGAAATTTTCGAAAACAACCCATTGGGAACGCTGCCTGTTAACCCTGAACAACCTGCAAAAGTATTATAGAACATTTTTTCAACGGGTGTTCCCGATATGTTGGCAAATAATTCGGGTGATATTGCGCCTGTTAATCCACTGCACATATTAAAAGTACTTTCAAACATACGTTTCATTGGTTGTCCATTAATGCCTGCAAACAAATTAGACGGTATTTCACCCGTTAATCCACCGCACGCATAGAACGTATTTCCAAACATTAATTCTTGTGGTGGGCCATCGAATTGACCGAATAGACCGGACGGGATTTCCCCAACTAAACCAGAACAGCCGGAAAAAGTAGAGTTATACATACGTTGCGCCGGCTGGCCAGAAATGCCTGCAAACAACCCCTGTGATAATCCGGTCAATCCCGAACATCCCGAAAACGTTGAATGAAACATATCGCGTGCCGGCGGGCCATAGATACCTGCAAATAATTCGGCGGGAATAACGCCGGTTATACTGGTGCAGTTTTCAAATGTGCGATAAAAAATTCCCTCCATCGGATTGCCCGACAATCCTGAAAATAAATTTTTCGGTATTGTACCCGTAATATTCGTGGCGTTATAAAATGTTCCATAGAACATATTTTTGACTGGTTTGCCTGTTATGCCAGAAAACAGCCCCGGCGGAATAGTGCCGTGTAAATTATGATTGTCGGCAAATGTATAATAAAACTTTGGTTGTCCACCATTTGGCAGGGTTGAAAATACTTGGCCCAAACTGCCTGTTATGCTGTACACATTTTGGTTGTTGTTAAAACTGATTGCGGCGGTGGTGCCGCCATTGTTATATGCGGTCGCTTTGCCATCCATTTCAAATACATATTGGCCTGGAATTTCATATGCATGCGTATATGTCGTTTCATTTGTGTCGGGCTTGTCGATAACTTCTTCTTTCCCATCACCCCAATTAATATAGAATTTACCTTTGGCGGATATGGTAAACTGAAATTCTTCGGTTGCTTCTGTTGTTGTTAATTTAAACGGGAATCCGATAAATTTTATCAGGTTATCAACCGCATATTGTGCGGCAATCGTATCTGCCACTTGTGTTGTTGCGTATTCGCCCGTTCCATAACTGCTGGTTTGCCATCCGTTTAATTTTTTGTTTGCAACGTCAATTGCGCTTAACAGATACTTCATATTTATAACAACGTTGCGGTTGGTCAACTGTTCATTAAACGGTACGATAATATTCCATTTTTGTTGAATTAATTTGTGAACATAATCTGCGTTAACAACCGGTCCTGCATTCGCAGTGATTGAAAGCAATGTCAAAAGAAACGATGCGAACAATTTTTTCATCACGTTAATCCGCCGGTGGCAAAGGGGGTGTTTCCACATGCAATGTTCCGGTCACGGTATATTCTCCGGCCATAACTTGTTTGGCGTTTGACGAAGTGTCAACACGGCTTTCAACCGCAGAGTTGACATAGTTTGTTGATGCCAGTTCCGCATTTGCGCTCCCCGTAAATAACACAATCAAAATCAGCGTCACACGCCGCATCAATCTCCCTTTTTTGATACCAAAACACCCACTGAATTACAGCAACGCAAAACAGAGACGAAGTGTCGCCTGTTAAATCGTTGTATTTTCAATGTGTTAACATCCTTTCCTGTGATGTGTTAATTTTATTATAGAAAAAAGCGCGCATTTCACACAACAAAAAAATACGCATACAATTGCATGGTTTGGCTTAAAGTTTTCTTAATATCAAAAATCTTGCACGACCATATCGTTTATCACGCAAAATGTTCCAAACACCTTCATCCGCTTGCGCTTCGTGGCCAACTTCTTGTTCCCATATAACAACGGCACCTGATTTTGCCACACGTCCCAATCTGTCCATAAAGGCACGGCCCAAAGTATCGTCAGTATATGGTGGGTCAATAAATATCAAATCGGAATTCGTACCATATTTTTCAATTGAACCAATCGCATCGGCTTGAATAACACTTGCACGTGCATCAATGGCCAATGTTGCCAAATTACTGCGTACTGTTTTTATAGATGTGGGTGACACGTCGGTAAACGTAACACGTCCGCTCGCATATCGGGACAGGCATTCTATACCAAATGCGCCACTGCCCGCAAAGGCGTCCCAGATATACATTTGACCGCCCGTATCAATAATGCCGGATTCCAACATATTAAACAGGGCGATTCTTGCTCGATTCTGTGTGGGGCGTGCATCCGGTGGTAAACGTAATTTACGTCCACGAAATGCGCCCGAAATAATTTGCAATTTTGAATCCATACGTTAAAGTATACATTATGAAATTTATGAAGCAAGCCATTCTTTGTGCAAAACGTGCATGGGAACACGATGACGTGCCAATCGGTGCGGTAATTGTTCGTGACGGAAAAATTATTGCACGTGGTGAAAATCGTGTTCAAAAATGTAAAAATCCGACACTGCACGCCGAAGTGGTTGCGATAAATCGTGCATGCCGGAAATTGGGGGCTAAATTTTTAGATGACTGTGATATCTATGTGACATTGGAACCGTGTGCAATGTGTGCGACGGCGATATCTTTTGCCCGAATAAAAAACATTTATTTCGCGGCCGCCGATGAAAAGGGCGGGGGAATCACATCCAATGCACGCATATATGAAACCGACAGGCATCTGTTTCGCCCAACAGTACATCATGTTTCAGAATATGCCGACGAATCTGCCCAGATGTTAAAGGAATTCTTTGCATTGCGCCGAAAAAAATAATCCGCCAATTGGCGGATGTTTTATATCAATGATTTACCTGTCATTTCCTTTGGCTGTTCAATGCCCAACAATTTTAATATCGTTGGTGCAATATCTGCTAATCCACCATCATGTACAGCGGGCGCATTATCCGCCACAACAATCAAGTTTACCGGATTGGTGGTATGTGCCGTCCACGGTACATTATTTGTAAAATCCCACATTTGTTCGGCATTACCGTGATCGGCGGTTATCAACATAGTTCCGCCTAATTCCAATACCGCCGGAACAACACGTGCCAACTGTGCGTCTAATACCTCCATTGCGTGAATTGCAGCATCCAGATTACCCGTATGACCAACCATATCGCCATTGGCATAGTTCAAAATAATTACATCAAAATCCGCCAATCGTGGCATCAGCATATCTGTAATTTCAATCGCAGACATTTCTGGCTTCATATCAAATGTTGCAACGTTTGGCGATGGAATCAGAATTTTTTCTTCCGCAACAAAATCTGCATTTCTTTCGGCATCCATAAAGTATGTCACATGGTTATATTTTTCTGTTTCTGCAATGCGCAGTTGGCGCAAACCGTGTTCGGCCAAAATGTCGCCCAAAGTGTTTTCGATTGCCACATCCGGCAACAGGGCGGGGCAAACTTCGTTCAAACCTTCGCCATATTGTGAAAAACATAAAATATGCGCGTCTGTTTTAACAATTTCACGCATAATTTGGCGGGCACGGTCACTGCGATAATTCCCGAACAAGAATCCGTCACGTGGCGTAATTGCTACGTCGCCACGAATTACACTGGGTTTAATAAATTCATCTGTTTCACCACGTTCATATGCAGCCGCCAACGCTTCATCAATTGTGTTATATGTGTATTCGGATTTGGCATTTGCAATTGCGTCGATTGCCAACGCCGTGCGGTCCATATTCTGATTTCTGTCCATTGCATAATAACGCCCAGACAAAGTTCCCCAAAACGCACGCCCGTCCGCCAAAGCATCGGATAATTTATCTTTGATTAATTCGATATATTTTGGTGCAGATTGTGGCAGTGTATCACGGCCGTCGGCAATAAAATGGATGCACAGGCGTAAACCGGCGTCCAAAACGCGTCGTGCAATTACCAACATATCATTAATATCGGCGTGAACACGTCCGTCCGACATTAATCCCGCCAAATGAACAATACCACCATCATTACGAACATCGGCAATAAATGCATTCAACGCTGTGTTTTTATCCCAGTCCTCGATTTGAAATCTGCGCAAGAATTGGTTAACAACCCGTCCCGCCCCAATGGTAATGTGACCAACTTCGGAATTTCCCATTGTGCCATCCGGCAATCCAACGGCCACGCCCGACGCATCCAAAGTGCTGTGTGGATATTGTTTTAATAACGAATTAAAAAAAGGCATATTTGCGCGCAAGACAGCATTGTATGGGTTGTCTGTTCCGATACCAACGCCATCCATAATACATAACACCACAGGTTTAGTCATAATTTTCCCCTTGTTTTCATTTTCCGCCTGTATATTAGCCGTTTTTTATTTGCAAAAGCAAAAGAAAAATTGTATAAAATACACGACAGGAAATTTATCTTATCAAAGGAAACACATGACAGATAAAATTACAGAACCCAATTCTATTGACGAACACATTGGTCAACGCATGCAATTGCGTCGTGTGATGTTGGGTATGTCTCAAAAAGATTTGGCAAAAATTTGCGGTGTTACATTTCAACAAATTCAAAAATACGAAACGGCTGGCAATCGTATATCCGCATCCCGTCTGTTTGAATTAAGTGCCGCTTTGGATACACCCGTATCATTTTTCTTTGCGGGTCTGCCAGGACATATGGAGCACGAGCCCCGCAATGGCCGTCCCCAACGTATGCGGGCGGGCGATTGTGCATCCGATGACCCATTGTCTAAAAATGAATCTTTACAGTTAATAAACCTGTATTGGAAATTACCAACAGATTCCCAACGCGAAACCATTATGAAATTGTTGCGCGCATTAAATAAAATTCAATAAAAAAACTCCCGCAATTGCGGGTTTTTTAATTCTGGCGGAGACGAAGGGATTTGAACCCTTGATACGGGGTTACCGTATACACGATTTCGAGTCGCGCGCATTCAACCGCTCTGCCACGTCTCCGTACCGGCCAATTATACATATTGAAAAATCTTTTGCAAGACATAATAATTCAAGATATAATTTTTATCCACAATCGGGGCAAAATACTATGACATTTAATGAACAAGTTTACGATATTGTTGCGCGAATTCCGTATGGGCGCGTTGCAACATTTGGGCAAATCGCCAAAATGATTGGGCGACCACGCATGGCGCGCTTTGTTGGATACGCATCAAACAACAAAGCGTCTTGGCATTTACCATGGCATCGGGTCGTATTCAAAGATGGGGCGTTATGCAGCGGTTTTGCCGATGAACAATATAAATTGTTAAAGGCCGAAGGTGTAAAATTTACCAAAGACAAAACGGTCATTATGCCCGATTATCAATGGGATCCCGAAAGAGATGCTGCACCAATCGACATCCGTGACTTTCCTTTGGTATTTTAATCCAGAAATAAACGGTTTCATTATCACTTTTACTGTTCGGTTTTGTGGTTTTCTTTGCAAATTTTTTCATATATTTCTCGCTGGCTCAAAGGTTTGTTTATTAAAAACCAAGTTTGGTCACCTTTATGATTGCGCATCTCGGATACGGTTTGTGGCGCGCCAATCAATACATTATCCCCCGGAATCCAATTGGCGGGCAGGGCAACTTTGAACGCGTCTGCGGTTTGCAATCCCATCAGCATCCGCATAATTTCCTGCATATTACGTCCCAGAATCGATGGATAATATAAAATTGCACGAATAACCCCAACTGTATCAATAACAAAGACCGCACGAACGGCATGTGTATCGGATGCTGTATCGTGAATCATACCATATTTGCGGGCCACTTCCCCGCCGACATCGTCGATTATTGGAAATTGTATTTCGACACCGTGTGGCATACGCCCAATCGCATCAATCCATGCCAAATGCGATGACAGCGCGCCGACCGACAGACCAACCAACGTCGTATTCATTTTTTCAAATCCGTCCATGTTTTTTTGAAATGCGACAAATTCGGTTGTGCACACCGGTGTAAAATCGGACGGATGTGAAAAGAACACAATCCATTTACCGGTAAAATCTGTTGGAAAGTTAATTTTTCCATTTGTTGAATTTGCTGTAAATTCAGGTGCAAAATCCCCAATTAATGGCATACAGGGTGTGATATTTTCCACGGCATAACTCCTTATATTCACCAAAATATCACGACGTCCATTTTTTTGTCACAAGAACGTTTTCTTATCATAAAAAACTTTATTCTTGCCAAAATGTGTTAAGATATTAATAATACAGTGCAAGACAAAAGGATAAAACGACATGAAAAGATCAGATATCGTACGTTCAATTCAGGTAAATTTCAAGCATATGCGCACCAATGACGCGGCGGCAATTTTGGATACTGTGGCAGACCACATGATGGAATCTGTGGCAAATGGCGACCGTATCGAAATTCGTGGTTTTGGCACGTTTCAACCCCGTGCGCGCGCAACAAAAATTGGATATAACCCATGCACGGGACAACCAATGCCTTTACCTGCCAGCACGACAATCCTGTTCAAACCCAGTCGCGAATTAACCAAGAAAATGAATGGATAATTAATATGTTGTTTGGTAAAAAATCCGGCATTAAAAATCGCAATCGTGAACGCTATGAACGCGTGCGTCGTTTAATGTGGATAAAATGCGAATCGTGTGGTCGCTTGGTTTATTACAAAGATTACAAAGAAAACAAATACATTTGCCCCAGTTGTGGTCGTGCCTTTATCATGACACCAAAGCAACGCTTTGATTTACTGTTTGATGACAATTCGTGGGAAAAATTAACACCGCCATCTATTTCTGACGACCCATTAAACTTTACGGACCGCATCCCATATTCCGACAGATTGGCCGAAGCGCGCTCTGATACGGGGTGCTATGACGCGATAACCAGTGCCGACGGCACTATTGGTGGCGTACCTTCAACAATCTGTGTGTTAAATGGATTGTTTATGATGGGCTCTATGGGACGTGCGGCGGGCGATGCAATAGTTGCCGCAATGGAACACGCGGTCGCGACACGTCGTGCGTTTATTATGGTCACATCCAGTGGTGGCGCCCGCATGCAAGAAAACATTTTATCTTTAATGCAAATGGCACGCACAACCGTTGCTGTAAACAAGTTGCACGCAAATGGAATCCCATACATTGTGTTGTTGACCGATCCAACATTTGGCGGCGTTACGGCGTCCTTTGCAATGCTGGGCGACATCCATATTGCCGAAAAAGGCGCGCGCATTGGCTTTGCCGGCCGTCGTGTTATTGAACAAAACATCCGTGAAAAATTGCCATCTAATTTCCAAACGGCCGATTATTTGTATGAACACGGTATGGTTGATATGGTTGTGGCACGTGGCGAACTGCACGATAAAATTGCAAACATTTTGGCGGTCTTGACCAAGCAAGAACGCGCACCAAAACAAATCAGTATTTCAACCCCACAACACGATGTGTCTAAAAAGATACGTGGAATGGGCGAAAACGAAGCGTATGACAAAGTTTTATTGGCACGCAATGAAAATCGTCCACACTTTTTGGATTATATTAATGGTATAGTAGATTGTTGGACATACTTGGCGGGCGATCGTCTGTATGCCGAAGATTCTGCAATGGGGTCTGGTATCGGATTTTGGCGTGGTATTCCATCTGTCATCATCGGGCAAGAGCAGGGACGTACCATCGAAACGCGCCAAAAGCATCGCTTTGGTATGCCAAATCCCGACGGATACCGCAAAGCCCAACGTATGATGCGTCTGGCAGAAAAATTTGAATTGCCATTGATATCATTGTTTGACACGGCGGGCGCATTTGCCGGACGTGAAGGCGAAGAACGCGGTCAATCCCAAGCGGTCGCATCATCTATTTCGGTTGGTCTGTCCATTAAAACCCCATACGTTGCGGTAAATGTAGGCCAAGGCGGTTCGGGCGGGGCAATTGCAATTGGTACTGGCGATCGTGTATTAATGATGGAAAATGCAATATATTCGGTTATTGCACCTGAATCATGTGCCAGTATTTTATGGCGCGACAACCAATACCGCGCCACTGCATCCGCAGCAATGAAATTAACTGCGCGTGACATGGCGAATTTGAACGTTGTCGACGAAGTTATCCCAGAACCCGCGGGTGGCGCCCATACCGATTGGCAAACAACGATGGAGTTGTTGGCAAATGCGGTCGCCAAACAGATAACAGATTTACAAAATATACCTGTGTCTGAATTGCCGGCCCGTCGTGCAGAGAAATTCTTGGCCATGACACGTGACGTTGAAATATTTCAACCGGAACACGTCGGCGACGAACATTAAATGACATAAAAAACCGCAACAAAAAACCCACCAAAATGGTGGGTTAAATTTTCTGGCGGAGCGTATAGGACTCGAACCTATGGACCAAAAATTTCGGTCACAGATTAGCAATCTGCTGCATTACCACTCTGCCAACGCTCCGTGCAGGGGACATTATATAGAAATCGAATAACAAAAGCAAGTACGAATTTCATAATCATTTTATATTTATTTTAACTTGCATTAATACACATTAATGTATAGAATTCATGGTATGAATACAACATTTTTTAATCTTTGTTGTTGTTGCTAATTGTGCATTATTGCAAACTGATTTTGTTTGCATTTCAATCATACAAATACTAAAATCCAAGAAATTAAAACCGAAGAAGGAAACGCATTATGACAATAAAATTATATAATACAATGACCCGAAAATTGGAAGAATTCAAACCATTGGTTGATGGGAAAATGGGGTTTTACACATGTGGTCCAACGGTTTATTGGGATGCGCACATTGGTAATATGCGTACCTTTGTTAACAGCGATATTATCAAACGCGTATTTATTGAAAACGGGTATGACGTTACGCACGTAACAAACATTACTGACGTTGGCCATTTGACCAGTGACGCAGATTCCGGCGATGACAAAATGGAGAAGGGGGCCGCCCGTGAAAATATGTCTGTATGGGACGTTGCGCAAAAATATATAGACGGATTTCTGCATGACGCCGATATGTTAAACATTATTCGTCCAACTTATATGCCACGCGCCACAGACCATATTTCGGAACAAATTGCCCAGGTTCAGCAATTAGAAGCATTGGGATATACATATGAAATCCCGGGCGACGGCATTTACTATGACACGTCCAAATTTGCCAACTATGGCGCGTTGGGCGGTCAAAAACTGTCTGATTTACGCGGTGGCGCACGAATTGATGACAGTGGCAAACGCAATTCAACGGACTTTGCGTTGTGGAAATTTTCGCCCACCGACACCAAACGCGCAATGGAATGGGACAGCCCATGGGGCGTCGGTTTCCCGGGTTGGCATATTGAATGCAGCGCGATGAGCATGAAATATCTGGGTCAACACTTTGATTTGCATGTCGGCGGTCAAGAACACGCCAAAGTCCATCATTCTAACGAAATCGCACAAAGCGAACCGGTTGTTGGTGCACCTTGGGTATCATATTGGATGCACTTTGAATGGCTGTTGTTAAAAGATGGCAAAATGTCCAAGTCATCCGGTACAGCATACACGGTACGCAATTTGATGGAACGTGGTTATGATCCTATGGCGTATCGCTATCTGTTGTTACAGGGGCACTATCGTCAACCGCTAGAATTTTCGTTTGAATCACTGGACGCGGCTGCGGCGGGGTATAAAAACATAGTTCGCAGAATAGCCGACTTAATCCAATCCGACGCACAGGGTGAACAGGATAACGACGTTTATAACACATGGCATAATAAAATATTGGCGCCTGCATCTGATAACTTCAAAACCGCAGAATCATTGGTTGTAATCCAAGAATTGTTAAAAGACGCGTCTGTCAATCCGGCAACTAAAATTGCATTGTTTGAATTTGTTGACCGACTGTTGGGCTTGCAATTTATTGGCCGTGCACAGAAACTGGTCGATTTAGAAAAAGAATCTGCACCAGACGAAATCGTCGAATTGGCCAAACGTCGTGCCGATGCCAAGGCCGCCAAAGATTGGGCGACGGCGGATGCGTTGCGCGCCGAAATCGATGCGGCCGGTTGGACGGTCTTGGACGGCAAAGACGGATATAAAATCGTAAAAAAATCTTAAACCTTACGCCCAGCAAAACTGGGCGTAAAAAAATAAAAAAATCACTTGAATTTTCCCGTTTTTTGTGGCATATTGCCCGCGTTAACAATAGAGGAAATTTCCATGAACTATCCATATATGCCTAAATCGACAGCCCTGTGGTTAATTGAAAACACGGCTTTGACATTTGAACAAATCGCAGAATTCTGCGGCCTGCATGAATTAGAAGTTAAAAATATCGCCGATGCAGAAACATACAAAATTCAACCATTGAACCCTGTATTAAGCGGTCAATTGACACGTGAAGATATTGAAAAATGCGAAGCAGACGAAAACGCACGTTTAACATTGCGTTCTGAAATCGTCGAAGCACAAAAGAAACAAAACAAACGCGGCGTTGGCTATACACCAAAGTTGCACCGTCAAAATCGTTTGGGTGGCATTTTGTGGATTTTGAAAAATTATCCGGACTTATCAGACGGCCAAGTCGCACGTTTAATGCGCAGCACCAACCCAACGGTTGCATCTGTGCGCAACAAAACACACAGTTCTTATTCTGTCATCCAAATCCAAAGCCCAATTGTGTTGGGATTGGTATCGGAATCTGCAATTCATGATGCGGTTGCCAAAGCACAAAAGCAGGCATCTGCACCAAAGAAAAAGAAAAAATAATTGCAAACATATATTCTGATACAACATTAAACACTGTAAAAGGTTTGATTAATGGCAAAAAAATTGGACGAAGCAACAAGATTGTTGATAGATTCTCTGCCGGAAAATTTGCAGAAATTGGCATTAAGTGCCATGGAAGTTGGCTATTTGTCGCGTATGGATTTTACCGCCGCCACAGATGCAGACGAAGTTCCATCCGAAGAACACGATGAAGTTCTGGATTTTTTCCAACAAGATTTGGGGTTGGATATTCTGGAAACCGACAATTATCCGCAAGATTTAAGTCGTTACTATGACGTTGACGATGACGAACCACACGACAAAACGCGTAACGTATTAAATGCCGATGCCGAACAGGTTGACGTCAACGACGAAGATTATGAACACTATGCCAAACAATTGGAACGCAGCCAAACGGGCAGTTTGGTCTTGGGTGTCCAAGATTCCGTTCAATCGTATTTGAAACAAATTGGCACGGTCCAGTTGTTGACAGCCGCCGGCGAAGTTGCAATCGCCCAAAGAATCGAAGCGGCATCACGTTTAATGGTTTACGGCCTGTGCGAAAGCCCAATGACAATCCAAGCAATGTTGGATTGGTATCAACAATTATTAAATGAAGATATCCGTTTGCGCTATATCGTAAACTTGGAAGTAATGTATTCCAGTGATTCCGAACAAAAATCATTGGCGGCACTGTCCGAAGCATTAAAATCCAAAGGCGTTGAACACGTCGACGAATTGGATGACGATGATTTAGACGACTTGGCGGACGCATCTGTTGACAATGAAGAAGACGAAGACGATGAAGAAGACGAAGATGGCATCAAAAAAGACGATACCCCACGCGGTACATCGGGTGTGCCAATTCCCGTCATGGAAGAATCTTTGATGCCAATGATGTTGGATTTGTTTGCAAAAATCAAACGTACTTTCAACAGCATGCAAAAACTGCAAACCAAACGCATGGAAAACCTGTTGACATCCGACACACCAGATATGGCATTGGAAAAGAAATACACAAAACTGCGTCTGGAATTATTTGAACACGTCAGCAAAATTCGCCTGAACGACGATCGCGTTGCAGAAATCTTGGATCAATTAACCAAACGCGATCAATTGTTAATGGGACTAGAAGGCAAATTATTACGCTTGGCCTTGGCGAACAAAATTAAACGCGAAGAATTTTTGGCCGAATATACCGGCAACGAATTGAACCGCAATTGGGTTAAAAAGTTAACCAAGCATAAAAATGCCGCTTGGGCGAACTTTGCCAAGAAACACGGTGACGATATCTTGAAAATCCAAGAAGACATTACCGCCATTGCGAACGAAACGGGACAACCAACCGCCGAATATAAAAAAGTTGTAGAATTGGTGCGTCGTGGCCAAACCGAAGCCGCACGCGCAAAACGCGAAATGATTGAAGCCAACTTGCGACTGGTTATCAAATTCGCAAAAAAATCCAGCAACCGTGGCTTGGGCTTGGATTTTTCGGACTTGGTCCAAGACGGCAACATCGGTTTAATGAAAGCGGTTGATAAATTTGACTATCGTTTGGGAAATAAATTTTCAACCTATGCAACAAACTGGATTCAACAGGGTATTTCCCGCAGCATCGCGGACCAAGCCCGCACAATTCGAATTCCGGTTCATATGATTGATAATATTCACAAAATCCAACGTGCGTCACGTCAATTTATGCACAAATACGGCCGTCAACCAACTGCCGAAGAATTATCCAGAATTATCTATCTGCCGGTGGACAAAATCCATAAAGCAATGAAGGTTAATCTGAAGCCAATTTCATTAGAGGCACCCGTTGGCACCGAAGACGACAGTTCGCGAATCGAAATCATTGCAGACGAAACGGCCAAGAATCCATTTGTATCTGCGGCACAAAAGAATTTGCGTAAAATTGTTACCCAAATTCTGTCCGAATTGGATCCAAAGGAAGAAACGGTTCTGCGTCAACGCTTTGGTATGAGCACAAATAAGACCAGCACCTTGGAAGAGGTCGGCGAATACATCGGCGTTACACGTGAACGTATCCGCCAAATCGAACAAAAAGCACTGAACAAATTAAAGCACCCAACGCGTGCTCGAAAATTGCGCAGTTTCTTGGAAGATTAATTACAATCCCCGCACCGTCGGGGATTTATTACGCACAACACAGCAAAGGTAAAAACATGAAAAAGAAAACACTGTTAATATGTAATGGGTTGTCGGGATCGGGCAAAACATATTTTATTCAAAACAATTTGCCAACCGGATTATTCCACAGCTTACGTTCAGCAACCACTCGCCCTATGCGTGACGGCGAATCCGAAGGAAAACCATACTTTTTTCGTGACGAAGCATACTTTGAAACCGAACGTTTGGCCACACACCTGTGGGTGAACGAGCAATTTTGGACACCGGGCACCCCAAAATGGCTTTATGGCATCCCAGAAAGCGAAATCGCCCAACACTTGGGACAAAATTTAATATACGACGTAATCGAACCGCGCTACTCGCGTCAATTAATAGATTGGTTTAACGAACATAAATTGCATCGTCACTATAACATTCGCGTTGCATATTTTTTACCACCGGAAAACAACTTTGATATTGTATCTAAACGCGCAAATATGCCAAATGATACGGATGTACGCCGCACAAACACATGTGATCCAATCGATTTCTTAAATGCGGGCATCGACCCAGATTATATATTAATGCCACGTTCTGGTTTATATAATCCACGAATGACGGCGCATATAAAAAGATTACAAAAAAACAAATAAAAATTATTACAATCAGCAACAACCACAAAAGAATCCCCCATTTGGGGGATTTTCTATTACCACATCACATATCCATCCGCACAGTCGTGTTCGCACTTCTTGGTTGATGGATTCCAACGTCTGCTGCCGGTTTCGTCAGAATAAGTCGTACAAACCTGAACACATTCATTGTTTTCCAAGTTATACAATTCACCTTGGTACATACACGATGCGATTTCACATTCTTGGACATAACTGCTGGCCGCCACTTCACCACCTGCGGCATATTTATTGGCACATTCGCCACATTCCTGCCACAATTGGTTTGTCATGCTGGGGTCATTTGTGTAACCCGGATCGCATTTGGTCGCAACACATTTGCCCCAAGTATTGGTTTTATGATTCCACTCACGAACCCCAATACCGTGTGCCAATTCACAAACCTGTTCATCCAATTGACATACATTTTCCGCCAAATGATATCCGTCTTCACATTCGGTTATCATACAGGCCCCAAATGCACCCAAGCGCGTATTCCATGTTTGTTCGGCCGACACTGCATTTGGCGCCGAGCAAGTTTTAACATCCGCTTCACAACCTTGACCATATGGATGATAACCAATCACACACGATTCAACAACACAGTTTCCACCTTCTTTATATGTAACTGCATTTTCACGGTTACATGGTTCGCATTTGCCGTCAATCATTTCATAGTTATAATTACATGACGTTTCAACGCACACACCGGTATCTATGTCGCATGGATTGCCCGTATCCGATATACCATAGAATTCACACTGGGTCGGATAAAATTCCGTATCATTAACAGGCAACGCAGTACCACCTTTAACATCGTACGCTTCACACATTGCATAGCAATCATCTATGCTGTCGGCACCCGATAATGAATAAGGATGTTCGCCACCGGTCATTGCCGCACATGTCTTTGTTCCTTCGACCGTACCGTCACAGAAACTGTCCGCCGGACACAATGCGCATTCCGAACCGGCTGGTGTATATCCCGCATTACATTTGGCAATTGTACAAGTGTCTTTTGCGTCATCATAATAATCACGACCTTCCATAGTGGCAGATTCACTGGATGCACAATCTTTATAGCACTCGCCAATGCTGGTCGAACCCGCATCCGAATTCGGATATTCGCCATTGGTTAATGATTCACATGTTACAACGTCGTTACCCGCGCCACCACCGTTACCGTCACAGATACTACCCGCCGGACACGCAACGCATGCGCCATCTTGCAATCTGTATCCTGCGTCACAGGTCACAACCGCACATGTATCTGTTGCTGTATAATAATCACGTCCTGTCATTTCTGTCGCATTTGCAGCAATATCACACGTACGATAGCAAAACGCTTTATCGGACATATTTGCATCGGACATTGTATGCGTGCCATTGGTCAAAGAATCGCACGTTGCGACGTCGTTACCCGCGCCACCACCATTGCCGTCACAGATGCTGCCCGCCGGACACGCAACGCATGCGCCATCTTGCAATCTGTATCCCGCGTCACAGGTCACAACTGCACAAGTATCTGTGGCTGTATAATAATCACGTCCTGTCATTTCTGTCGCATTTGCAACAATATCACACGTACGATAACAATATGCTTTATCGGACACATTTGCATCGGACATTGTATGTGTGCCACCTGTCAGATCAGAGCAGGTCTTAACATCATTACCTTCACCCCCGCCATTACCATCACAGATGCTGCCGGCCGGACATGCAACGCATGCGCCATCTTGCAATCTGTATCCTGCATCACATGTAACGATTGCACATGTATCTGTGGCTGTATAATAATCACGACCAGTCATTTTTGTTGCGTTGTTTGCCATATCGCATGTACGGTAGCACAAACCTTCATCAGAAACATTGGCATCAGACATTGTATGTGTGCCACCTGTCAGGTCAGAGCAGGTCTTAATATCATTACCTTCGCCACCACCATTACCGTCACAGATGCTGCCGGCCGGACACACAACGCATGCGCCATCTTGCAATCTGTATCCTGCATCACATGTCACGATTGCACATGTATCATACTCGTCATTAAAGTAATCATAACCGTCCATTGCTGTTGCATTGTCTGCCATGTCACACGCACGATAGCAATAACCACTATCCGACATATTCGCTTCTGACTCTGTATGTGTACCACCGGTTATTTCCGCACATGTTTTAACATCATTACCTTCGCCACCACCATTACCATCACAGATACTGCCGGCCGGACATGCAACGCATGCGCCATCTTGCAACGTATAACCTGCGTCACAGCTCACAACTGCACATGTGTTAACACCATCAGAATAAACCATGCCGTCCATTTCTGTTGCATTTTCTGCCATATCACATGTGCGATAGCAATCTTCCATCTTGGTTGAGCCCGGTACAGACAATGGGAATTCGCCATTTGTTTCATCCGAACAACTAAACTGTTGACCATCTGTACAGAAATGATTTTCCGCACAATTAACACACATGTTGCCAACCTGAGAATATGTTTCGTCACAAGATACAACCAAGCATTCCGAACAATCGCTGTATTCTGCATCGCCATAGTAACAAATGTCTTGGTTTCCTGTTCCGTTCAATATATCGCAAGCCACATCGGTCAAATAGCATTCACTGATATCCGCCGCGTCAACTTTACCGGTTTTACCATTGTCTGGACATTTTTTACGTTCCAATTGTTCATCTGCACTATAATATCCATCTTCAACCGGTGCACAGTCACGTGCGCCATCACCATTCACATATATGCCATTATTGTAATATCCGGCATCACAATATGTAAATGTTGGTGTGCCACAGTTTGTATCGTACTTGCCCGTTTCCGCTGTATAGAAACATGTCTGATAACCACCACCATGCAACGGTGTCTTGTCATAATCATCGGCCGGATACGGTGTATTATTTACATAGCATGCCGCCACAGAACCAGATATTTCTGTCTCTGTTTTTCCACTTTCGCCCGTCGCCGCATCCGGTGGACACGCATACATATTAACATCGCCCACAGTGCTGTAATTCCCCATACCAACCGCAACGCAATCCAGAACAGTATCCGATACAACATCTGCCTCACGATAATAACCCGCATCACAATAGTTGATATAATAATCACGACAATCGGTGTTATATATCAATTCATTATCTGTACCCGATGTATAATTACATACTTTTTCGCCCAAACCGTGCGCATATTTGGCCGCAACCGTTGCAAAACATTCGTATACCGTCGCCGCAGTTGTAACATCGCCTGTGATACCGGTGATTAAAGCATTGCTTGGACATTGTGTTTTTGTCATTTCACCTTCGACACTATAATAATCGACACCAACTTCGACACAATCCACAGATGATTCATCTTCATCATAGAAATATCCACCTGCACACGATGTAATTTCGATATCTTTACATCTATCTGCATACGCACCATCTTTATAGAAACACGTCTGGGTTCCCGCACCATATTGCGCAACATAATTCAACTTTGTTTTATAGCATGCTGCGGAACTGGTTGCATTTACGCCGCCATCCGATACGCCGTTATCTGGGCATACGATTAATCCTTCAACCACACCGGAATCCGTGCCAAATTTACCACCTTCACAATAATGATTGGCTTCACATGGTTGACAGTTATTTGCATCACCATTACCGGGGTAATAGTATCCTGCCGCGCAAATCGTGGTGCCTTTTGACCATACAACCGTGGCGGTCGCATCATCTGTTACAACGGTATTGGTTCCATCCAAAGTTTTACCATCCGCACCAACAATCTGTTTTTCACCGATTTTATAACCCGCAAACCGATATGCTCCATTACCTTTCCCTGGCAAATCCGTCAGTCCACCAAACGGCTGTGTTGCTTCAGCATCTGAATACCAACCAATATTATATTTCAAATAGATTGGGTTTTGTGTCGCATTAACGTCCGCATCATCGGCAACCAACTGTACTGCAAACACATCGGATTCCCATTGTGCATACAATGCAATATCTGTACCATTTGCAGAAATGTTTTGGGTTGTATTTTTACCTGCGTCAAAGCATTTGCCGTTTGCATCGCACCACTTGGCAACCGATACATAACCTGCACGCACCAATTGGTCTGTGGATGGCAATACACAGTTTTGGCTGTCAAACGTACATTGTACGGTATCTACCACTTCATCTGACCCCGCAAATTTATACAATTTGACACTATATGTGTTTGCGTTACATGCTGGCTCGGTTCCTGATGCTGGTGTATATCCATCTTCACACTTTGAAACAGTATAAGAACAAGCGTTATATTGATTGTCGTTATAATATTCATGATCGTTATTTGGTGCCAACGTTACACTGTGCGCAACATCAGCTGTTTTTAAATCACAAACTATATAACAATCATTAATTTCTTCACGACCATTTGCAGATCCAATCTTACCATCACCCAATTCTTCAAATAACGGACATGCGGTACGATTCAAGGCATCTTTCGGGCTATAATACCCATTACCCGCATCGGAACATGCACGCGCACCACTGCCACTTGGGTAATAATACCCCGCATCACATGTCAAAGGCACAACCGAACAATCCGTTGCATACAGATCGCCATTTGTATAATAACAATCACTGTCCGCAGTACCATTTCCAAAGGCAGAATCCGTGGTTAATTTATGACAACTGGCAATTGTATCGATTGGTTTATTGTCTTGATATGTGTATGTGCCATCATCATTCTTGTCGCCCAACCAACCATCTGCCGGACATGTTGATATACATCCTGTTTGGCCAACCGTCACGACACCCGTGCCATCACAGTAATATGGCGCATAGCATGGCGTTTTTATGCTATCTGAACCATATTCATTTGCGGCATAGTAATATCCGGCCTCGCAAGCATATGTCAAACCGGTCCAATGTGCATACCACGTTGTATCCGATGGCACATCGACACCCGAAATAATCTGACCATCGGCATCTATAACCCTTGTGCCCACCTCGGGTGCGTCTTCCTGTAGGGAATCATCGGCCACTGTAAAGTATCCGTCGAATCTGTATGCACTGCCGCGGCTTAATTCCTGCACAGCGGTTATTTTTTGCGATGCCACTTCATCAGAATAGAACGCATCCATCCATCTTTGATACATAACAGAATCCGCCGCATCATAACCCGCATTCAATGTAATTTCATAGATGTCCGCCGGACATACACCGCCAATCACAACACGTGTGCCAACACCATAGTGTTCATCACAATAACAACCATTTTGTCCATCGTCTGCGGTTGAATTCGCCGGACATGCCGCACATGTCGCCTGATAAGAATTCACATCAGATGTTTTGATATGGTTGTCGTTACAAACAACACTATAATCACATGTTGTTGCCGTCTGTGTTACATCGCAACTTGCAACACCATTGCCCGCAACACATGGCTTACATGTCCATGTACAGGCATCCGCCGTGAATAAATCTTCATCCCAAACTGCGGAATCTGGTTTATCTGCGTTACATTCCGAACAATCTATTGCAACATCAAACACCGCCACATCATTATTTGTGTTCCAATGCCCAACTTCGCACGTATGCACATATTGACACTTATTATCAACAACACCGACCAATTCCGCCGTTTCGACATATGCACCGAACTCTGCCGCCGGACAATCCAACCATTGTGCCGTTAATGTCACATCTTTATCAAAGACATTGTTCGCAGGCAGGATACCATCCGCCGCAATTACCGCATTTGATTGACCATCTGCAAAGTATCCAATAAACACACTGTTTGTTTTGGTTGGTATGGCAACTTTTTCGATTTTCTTATCTGTTGTCGCCGCCGCATCTGTGAACCAACCAATATCATACTTTTCATATACGGTTTCTACATCGCCCGCACCACCATTATGATTCAAAGTAACGGTATAAACATTATTCACCCATTGTGCGTACAATTCTGTATCCGCGGTAAAACTTGTATTCGCGGGCAGGGTACCATTCACCGGAATTACTTCTGCATATCCGACTTCACCCGCATACTGTTTTGTGTAGTAACCATTAAACGTATAGCCAACACGTGTCGGTGGTGTAACAGTTGCAATTGTCCCTGTTACCTGACTTGCGCTTTCTGTCATCACGGCCGATTCTGCTTTGGATATTTCGTTAAACCAACCACGATTATACGTCTGATACACAGATTGATTTTCTGCACCCACATAATTTGGATTCAAAGTAATTGTGGACATATGTGGCAAACACAATTCCCAAGGTGCAGACACATCTGCCTCTAACGGATTATTATTTGCTGCATCATTATGATCATAACCCGCCTTACATGTCCAATCCGGCTTTGAATCCGCCCCATTTACCCCCGGACATAAGAATGGTTTCTTAGACCCCGGAACAGGCACGCCCGTACCATCATTATACAAATACCCACCACCTTCTTGGAAAGTTTTGTCACTTATGACATCATTAACTGGGTCATATGCTCTATAGAGACAAGCTTCTCCACCTTCACCTGGACAAACAGGTGACGTACAAGGTAAATCCACAATCGCAAAACATGCCTTGGCTCCATTCACATT
>JAEIGA010004938.1_pt1 | contig 20485 bp, 21 predicted proteins | sample 9270691 | NCBI WGS metagenome assembly JAEIGA01 (sample SAMN17057246, study PRJNA624740) | gut metagenome | biome: biome; isolation source: fecal sample | host: Bos grunniens | place: China: Xizang | collected 2019 | reverse complement strand
TAAGCACCTTGCTAAGGGTATCAATACTGAGGGCCTTAAAGGCGCAGTTGTTACTATGAAGAACGCAGTAGAGTACGCTGCTCAGGATATGCTCTCGGCTACAGCCTTTGTTCTTAAGAATGCCGCGCAGTGGAATATTAACACCAAGCAGATTGTCGCTTGTGGCTCAAGCGCGGGTGCTATTACAGCGCTTCAGGCAGAGAATATGATCTGCAATGGTGATAAGGCGGCACAGGAGCTCGGAGAGTTTAACTATGCAGGCGTTGTAAGCTTTGCTGGCGCAATCTTCTCTGTCTCTGGCAAGCCTAAGTGGCAGAAGAGCCCTTGCCCTGTAATGCTCTTCCACGGTAATGCCGATAGCAATGTGCCATACAAGAAGGCATCGGCCTTTGGTGTAGGTTTCTATGGCTCGGAGTTCCTTGTTGGACAGTTTGAGAAGATGGATACACCATATTGGTTCTACTCTGCTCAGTATCGCAACCACGCAATGGCTGGTGATCCGATGTATGTCAATGTTGAGGAGATTAAGGCCTTTATAAACCGAGTTGTTGTTAAGGGTGAGAAGTTGCAGATTGTACAGAGCGTTGTTGACGCAAAGCACCCTAAGACAAAGACCCGTTTTAGCGTTAAGGAGTATTTAGGCTCTAACTACAGCAAGTAGTACTATGAAGCGTATCGGTATTATCTCTGACACGCACGGAACTTTTGACGACTGTCTGAAGTATTTCCTCAAGGATGTAGATGAGATTTGGCACGCGGGCGATATTGGAAATGTCGAGACCGCTGAGGCTATTGCCGCCTTTAAGCCGCTGAAGGCTGTCTATGGCAATATAGACAACACCTCTGTGCGCTACCATCACCAGGAGTTTGCATACTTTAAGTGCGAGGAGGTTACTGTCCTTATGACCCATATAGGTGGTTATCCGCGCCACTATCACCCTAAGGCTCTGCAGAAGATACAGACTGCGCGCCCAAAGATATTTATCTCTGGTCACTCGCATATTCTAAAGGTTATCTATGATAATGTCTACGACCTGCTCCATATAAACCCAGGTGCTGCGGGCTGCTACGGTTTTCATAATGTCCGCACAGCCATCCGCTTTACTATAGACGGTAGCGATATCCGCGATATGGAGATTGGGAACTGGGATCGCGATAAGAGAACGGCGTGGTAAACTGCTACGCCTTGTCAAACGCCTCACCCATAAAGAGTCGTGGTAGGTTGCAACCGATATAGTTACCAGCTATTGCCCACAACCACGGGGCAAGAAGCTTCAACTCAAAACAGTCATAAAATAGTGCTGCCACATAGTAGAATGCATCTGCCACACAGTGTGGAAGACCACAGAGTATAAATACCGGAACACCAAACAGCAGCGGTAGGTAGTGCTTCTGTCGTGCACCGTATACGGCCAGAGTCATAATCATACCTGTGCCGATAGATGTTACAAGAATCTTGTGCCACGAGGCGGTAAGGCGCGCGTCAATAATAGCCTGAAGATTTGCAACAAGAGCCTCTGAAGAGCAGTACGACGCTATAAATGCCGCCACAGCGCAACCTACGGCATTGAGGGCAATCATTGCTAACAGTTTCGGAAAATCTCTGTATGGCAAAAATCCCGACTTGCCCGTAAAGAGCTGCGCCCCACACATTACAACAGATAGCAGACCAAAGGCAAAGAGCACTGCTCCCGCAACGCCGCCAACTCTGAGGTAGACAAGTCCGCCAACTCCGATAAGTAGTCCAGCAAATATAGACATCAGTGTAAAGTTCTTCATATCTCTCTGTAGTTTATTCTGCAAAGGTAGTAAAAAGAGTGAGAACTAAAAATTTTGGCCAGATGTTGATATATTTTTTGCTCAATTAAATCTATAATAGTGTAGATATTTATACAAAAAAGTACTATATTTGTAGAGAGTTAAACCTTAAAATTTAAGTTTATGAAGTTTTGTCCTAATTGTGGCGCTCAGGTTGATGAGAATGCTGTTGTATGTGTAAAGTGTGGTGTCGCTCTGCGTAATCAGCCACAGAGTCTTAATGTAGATAACAGATGGCTTGCGACGGTGCTCCTTTGCTTCTTTCTTGGTGCCTTGGGTATTCATCGCTTCTATGTAGGTAAGACAGGCTCGGGTATTGTGCAGCTACTCACTGGTGGTGGTTGCGGAGTCTGGGCAATAATAGATTTTATTATGATTCTTACAGGCAACTTTACCGATGCTGAGGGCAACCCGATTAAGAGCAATATGTAAGCTGATACTTTTGCTACTACTGCCCGCTCTACTATATCTTGTTCCGACAGAGGGAATCTATAATGGTAATAGCCTCTGTGTTGTAAAGAATATCTTTGGCGTAGAGTGTTGGGGGTGTGGTATTACAAGGGCACTGTTCTCTGTGCTCTACCTTGACTTTGAAGCTGCGTGGGGGTATAACCACTTGATTGTTGTGGTATTTCCACTCTTGTTATGGCTTTGGGGTAGAGAGCTCTACTGCACGGTGCAGTTGCTCAGAAAATAGAAAAGAGTTGGCGTCGGCCAACTCTTTTCTGCTTTATATTGCTCATCCCGATACTCTACTCAGGCTTTACAAGGGCGAGGAAGAGCTCGTCAAGCTGCTCCTGTGCTACAGGAGATGGACCATCGAGCATAACATCGCGACCGGCGTTGTTCTTAGGGAATGCAATGTAGTCACGGATAGACTCTGAGCCTCCGAAGAGTGAGCAGAGACGGTCAAAGCCGAATGCAAGACCTCCGTGTGGTGGTGCACCATACTTAAATGCGTTGATAAGGAAGCCAAACTGAGCCTCAGCCTGCTCAGGTGTGAAGCCCAAGCACTTGAAGATGGTCTGCTGAAGATGTGCGTCGTGGATACGGATACTACCACCACCAAGCTCAGTGCCGTTGCAGACAAAGTCATATGCGTTTGCTCTTACGCGACCTGGATCAGACTCAAGATACTCTACATCCTCTGGCTTTGGAGATGTGAATGGGTGGTGCATAGCGTAGAAGCGCTCTGTCTCCTCGTCCCACTCAAACATAGGGAAGTCAACAACCCAGAGTGGAGCGAACTTAAATGGATCACGCAGGCCGAGCTGCTGACCAACCTCAAGACGCAGTGTGCAGAGCTGAGTGAGCACCTTGAACTTCTTGCCGCACATGATAAGACACAGGTCGCCATCCTTTGCACCAAGGCGCTCTGCAATAGCGCGAAGTGATGCCTCGTCAAAGAACTTATCTACAGATGATTTAATGCCGCCACCATTCTCAAGGCGAATCCACACAAGACCCTTAGCGCCTACCTGTGGACGCTTTACAAACTCTGTCAGGGCGTCAATCTGCTTACGGGTATAAGTTGCACAACCTGTAGCAGCAAAACCTACAACATACTCCTGGTCATCAAAGACTGAGAAGTTGTGACCGTGTGCAAGGTCTGTAATATCATTGAACTCCATGCCGAAGCGGAGGTCTGGCTTGTCAGAGCCATACTTCTCCATCGCCTCAATCCAAGGCATACGACGCAGTGGCTCGTTAAACTCAATGCCAAGCACGCTCTTGAACATATGTTTTGCCCAACGCTCAAAGATTGAGAGTACATCCTCCTGCTCTACAAATGCCATCTCGCAGTCAATCTGTGTAAACTCTGGCTGACGGTCAGCACGAAGGTCCTCATCACGGAAACAACGAACAATCTGGAAATAGCGGTCGTAACCTGCAACCATAAGAAGCTGCTTAAGTGTCTGAGGTGACTGTGGAAGTGCGTAGAACTCGTTAGGGTTCATACGGCTTGGAACGATAAAGTCACGAGCACCCTCTGGGGTAGACTTAATGAGGTATGGAGTCTCAATCTCAAGGAATCCCTCGCTGTCAAGGAAGCGACGAATCTCCTGAGCCATCTTGTGGCGCAGAATCATGTTACGCTGAAGAGGTGGACGACGAAGGTCAAGGTAGCGATACTTCATTCTAAGGTCATCACCACCATCAGAGTTCTCCTCAATAGTAAATGGAGGGGTTACAGCCTCTGTGAGGATTTTGATGCTCTCAGCAACAACCTCAATGTCACCAGTAGCCATCTTAGGGTTCTTGCTACTACGCTCAATGACGCGACCAGTAACCTGAATTACAAACTCACGACCAAGGCGAGCTGCAGCCTCTTTGGTCTGCTCATTGGAGCCCTCCTCAACAACAATCTGAGTGATGCCGTAACGGTCACGCAGGTCGATAAATGCCATAGCTCCGAGGTTACGCACCTTCTGCACCCAGCCGGCAAGCGTAACTGTCTGATTGATATTTGCGACTCTAAGTTCGCCGCAAGTGTGACTTCTATACATAATGTTTGTTTTGTATTTTTTTGTTATCTTTATTAACTTTGCAGTGTTTTAACCCACAAAGATAGTAAAAATATGGATAGTTTACTCCAAACAGACGAAAAATATATGCGTTTGGCAATAATTGAGGCTCAAAAGGCGTTCGATAGTGACGAGGTGCCTATCGGAGCGGTGATTGTCGCTGGTGGTAGGGTGATAGGTCGAGGACATAATTTGGTTGAGACTCTTACCGATGTCACTGCCCATGCCGAGATGCAGGCACTCACTGCCGCCGCGTCAGCTTTGGGTGGTAAGTATCTGCAAAACTGCACTCTATATGTGACAGTTGAGCCGTGTCCGATGTGTGCCGGTGCTCTGGCGTGGAGTCAGATTAGCAGGGTGGTCTATGGCGCTTCGGATGCAAAACGTGGGTATTCTACTTTTGGTAGTAAGCTTTTACACCCCCGCACAGAGGTGACTGCTGGTGTGCTTGCTGCAGAGTGTGAGAAACTTATGACAGATTTTTTTGCAAAGTTGAGGTAAAACCACTATCTTTGTCGCTTGTTGATTAAAAATTACTAAAAACTTAATAAATTTCTAACTGTTATTATGAAAAAGATTGTTTTGATGGCTATGGCATTGCTCTCTTTTGCAATGGTATCAGCACAGAGCGCAAGTGAGATTACTGCTAAGTACAATGAGGCTGCTGCTGCACTTCAGGCTAAGGATTGGGCTAAGGCTCTTGAGAATTTTGAGGCTGTAGTTAAGGGTGGTATGGACTCTGAGGATAGCAATGTTCTTAATTGCGTAGCAACTTCAAAGAAGTATATCCCTACTTGCTACCAGCGCCTTGGTCTTCGCGCTGCTGGTGCAAAGAAGTACGATGAGGCTATTAAGTTCCTCTCTACAGCTGCTGAGAAGGCTGAGCTTTGGGGTGATAGCACTGCAAAGGTTAAGTCAAATCAGATTCTTGCTAAGGTTTACCAGGCTCAGGGTGGTGAGGCTTTCAATGCCGGCGACTACGCTGCTGCTGTAGCTGTATTTGAGAAGGGTTATGCTGCTAATAAGCGTAACACTGAGATGGCGCTCTTCCTTGCTGAGAGCTACTTCAAGCTTGGTGAGTACAATAAGGGTATGGATGTTTGTAACAACATCTGCGGCATGAACGCAACAAAGTATGCTGAGGCAATCGCTGACGCTAAGAACAAGATGGCTATGTATACAAACAACGAGGTGGCTCGCCTTCAGCAGGCTGGTGACCAGGATGGTATCATCGCTATGGCTGACTCAATGCTCGCTACTGACCCTACTTCTGCACTTGCTGAGAAGATTCGTCTTCAGGCTTACAACAACAAGAAGGAGTATGACAAGGTTATCGAGCTTGGTGAGAACGCTGCTGCTGCTCAGACTGTAGAGGAGGAGAAGAGCGACGTTTACTTCATCATCGGTGCTGCTTATAACGCTAAGTACAACGCTGGCGGTAACAAGGATGTAGCCCTTAAGGATAAGGCTGTTTCTTACCTTCAGAAGGTTGTAGCTGGTGCTAGTGTTGAGGCTGCTAAGGGTGCGCTTGAGAGCCTTAAGTAGTCAAGCTTGCCTAACGAGGTGATTTTCGCGTTACGCTTGCGCTCAAAATGCTCATTTACGCTTTAGTAAACTCCGCTTTTTCGCGCTGCGCAGGCCTGGAAATCCCTCTCGTTATACAACCTTGAATTAATAAATATGGGTGACACATCAGTCACCCTTTTTTGTATTAAGATATGAGAAATTTTCTTCTGATACTATTGGCTATTTTTACTGTGGGTTGTAGCGGGCAGAAGTCCACAAAGTCTGCAACTAATCAACCGCAGAGATACCGCTTTAGTCGAGTATTGCCCCCACAGCATCTTGCCCCTGAGCAGATAGGTGAGTGGATGGCAGACCACTATTGGGACCGTTTTGACTTTGCCGATACATTGATTGTTGAGCGTGCAGATAGTGCTGAAATGATGCGCATTTATGCCGAGTATGTCGCCACTTTTGTAGGCCCATATAATGGAGAGCCGATAAAAAAGCTGATGCAGAGGGCCTCTGTGTCGCGTAAGATGCTCGACTATTTTGTCGCTATGTCAGAAAAACTCTTTCATGACCCCAACTCACCACTGCGTAGCGATGAACTCTATATACCTGTACTTGAGGCGCAAATTGCCGCACCATTTTATGATGAGTATGAGAAGATGGTGCCGGAGTATGACCTTGCCCTCGCTTCGCAGAATAGAATTATGCAGGGGGCAAATGATTTCCGTTATACCGTTGCATCTGGGCGCACATCCAACCTCTACTCGCTCAAGGCAGACTTTATACTTATATATATAAATAATCCAGGCTGCCCGATGTGTCGCCAAATTCAGGAGCAGCTCGTCGCCTCGCAGATTGTTGCCGAGGCTCTTAAGAGTAAACGCCTGAAAATTCTGGCTATCTATCCTGATGAGGATTTGACTCTATGGCACCAACATCCGCTGCCAAAAGAGTGGATAAACGGATATGATAAGGGTCGTAGACTGGAGAAAGACCGCCTCTATGACCTCAGAGCAATACCGTCACTATATCTGCTTGATAGAGATAAAAAGGTGCTTGTTAAGGACTCTACTACTGTGCCTGAAATAGAGAGAATGATACTCGAATACCAACAATAGATAAAACTTATATTGGTATAAGAAAAAAGAATTTTGATATTTCCTAAATAGTTATTATCTTTGCAGTAGAAAAATAAAACAGAACAATTGTAAAACTTAAAAACTATAAAGATTATGGCTAAGAAATTTCGTTGCACAGTATGTGGTTATATTCATGAGGGAAATGAGGCACCAGAGCGCTGCCCACTTTGCAAAGTTCCTGCAGATAAGTTTGTAGAGATTGAGGAGCAGAGCGGTAACCTCGAGTTCGTTACCGAGCATGTTTTGGGTGATGGCCTGGGCGCAGATCCAGAGCTTCTTGAGGGCCTTAAGAACCACTTCATGGGCGAGTGCACTGAGGTAGGTATGTACCTTGCTATGAGCCGTCAGGCAGACCGCGAGGGCTATCCAGAGATTGCTGAGGCTTTCAAGCGCTACGCTTGGGAGGAGGCAGAGCACGCTGCTAAGATTGCTGAGCTTCTCGGTGAGGTTGTTTGGGATACTAAGACCAACCTCTTCAAGCGCATGAACGCTGAGAGTGGTGCTTGTGAGGATAAGTTCCGCCTTGCACGCCTTGCTAAGGAGCAGAACCTCGACGCTGTTCACGACACCGTTCATGAGATGGCTAAGGATGAGGCTCGCCACGGTAAGGGCTTTGAGGGTCTTTATAATCGCTACTTCAAGTAAATCTGATTATATGCGGTATTTACTGCCGCTAACAAAAATATCCCACCAATGGCTGTACTTAGTACTATCCATCGGTGGGATTTTTTGCCGAGCGTTGTCAATCCCTGCCTAAAATCAGATTTATGTTGTTGAGAAATGCGATACTTGCAACAACTAAAATGAACACCTACCAATGGCTGTACTTAGTACTATCCATCGGTGGGATTTTTTTGCCGAGCGTGGTAAATACCGCCTAAAATCAGATTTATGTTGTTGAGAAATGCGATACTTGCAACAACTAAAATGAACACCCACCAATGGCTGTACTTAGTACTATCCATCGGTGGGATTTTTTTGCCGAGCATGGTAAATCCCTGCCTAAAATCAGATTTGTATTCTGTGGTGAAACACAACTAACAGAAACTCCCACCAATGAGAGATTGGTGGGAGTTATTATTGAGCCTTGTGAATCTCTACAGTCTGATACCTATAGAGAACTCAAGATATTCGGCCTTGATGCTGTGGGATTTGATGGCAAAGCCTACAAATGTATTGCCAAGTTTTGGGAAGTAGTAGCGGAAGCCTGCCTTCTCGTAATGCCATCCGCGCTCACGGTCTCCAGCTGCCTTTGCCAGCTCACCTTTGACTCCCTTGTGGCGATATGGGTAGGCTCCGACTGCTACGTGTACGGCAAAATTACCCCAATATACCTCCTGCACCACTGCAATACCTACTGAGAGAGGATTGTAGCCTGGGCTCTTATCTACAGCCTCGTTGCCGTAGAAGATACGGTCACTTGCCTCCAACTCCTTCATGTTTGATGAGTAGAAGAGGTCTACACCAATACCTGTAGCGTAGCGCATTGAGTAACGATATAGGGCATCAAAGCTGAGCGAGAACTTTGGATGTGCCTTGAGTTTTGAGGCTGCCTCGGCCTTCTTTACTGGATCTGGCTCTCTCTCAACATATGCGTTCCACTCAGCCATACATGTGTGTACACCAGCACCTACGACAATCATATACTGCATACCACGGTCGTATGTACGCTCGAAGTTGTACTTTGTTTTGTATCTCTTATAGTCGTAGTCTGACATTCTGTAGCGAGCAAAAATACCTACACCAATGCCATTCAGAGCCTCATTAGGTAGCGCAAGGCGGCCATTTGAGAAGTGACGGAACATAACATTTGCACCTACCTCCCAGCGCTTGCCGATATGTACCTTACCAAACACACCCGCTCCAAAGTATGCCATAAATGGCGAGCTGAGCCAGTTGTTGCCCGGATTGTTCACCGGGTCGTATCTGCCGGGGTTGTATGTAGCACCGAAATTGAGTAAGTAACCTGCTGAGAATGGCTTGGTGCGCAGAAGTGAGCGCTCAAAAGAGCCGTACACAGAGTAGAGATTTGGAAAGTGGGTCTGGTCGCTGAACTTGAAGTTTCCGGCGCGGGCAATAGATACGCCAATATCAATAAGAGGAAAACCAAATGCCTCGGCAAATGGGTTTTTGTTATCTGGATTGGTTTGAATACCTACAGCGGCCTCGTAGTTCATATATCCGGTTGAGGTGAGGTTTGGACGTGTCTTTTCAATATCAAAGCCATACCATCCTTGCGCTCCGATAGAGAGGTCGGAACCCTTGATTTTCTGTGCATTCGCAGTGCTTATTGTTGCAATTGCGAGGCATAAAACGACAAATGTAAATCTAATAAGTCTCTTCATATATCTTCTTTGTTGTTTTTTAGTCAAAAAATAAGTTGGTGCATAATTAGGCCGCAAAGTTATATATTCTCTGCTGATAATGAATATAATATCTCTATTTTTTTTGAAATAAGTGTAGAAAAATGGTCGGTTTATCCTCTACTTTTGTCGTGGCGGTTGAAAATAATAACTAAATTTTTACTATATTTGTAGAATAAAAGATATGTAGCTATGAAACTAAAGCATCTTACAGGTCTCTCGTTGCTTGCACCTGCAGTAGCATTTGCTGCAGATAGACCAAATATTGTCTTCTTTATCGTCGATGATATGGGTTGGGTGGATAGTTCTGTTGCCTATGGTGAGCAGGTCTATCCTAACAATTTGAGGTATAATACGCCTAATATGCAACGCCTTGCATCGCAGGGAGTTATGCTTACCAATGCCTATGCATGTCCAGTATCTACGCCTACACGAACTTCGCTTCTTACGGGTGTAAACGCCGCACATTCGCGCATTACAAACTGGACCTCTACTATGCGAGATACTCCGAGTGATGCTACGGGTGGAGCTGTGGCGATGATGCAGAGTGGCGCTAACCACGATAATACTACTCGCTTTGTTCGCCCAGAGTGGAATCTTAACGGTATGAGTCCAACTGAGGGAGTTGAAAATACCCTATATGCTACACCTCTGCCACAGCTGCTAAAGGAGGCTGGGTATTACACCATTCACGTCGGTAAGGCGCACTGGGCAAGTGCTGGAACCCCTGGCGCAAGTCCGTATAACATGGGATATGTGGTCAATATCACAGGAAATGTTGCCGGAATGCCTCGCAGTTATCTTAGCGAGGAGAATTATGGCAATACTCCCGAGAAGTGGAATCTGCTTGCCGTGCAGAATATGACCGAGTACTACGGCACAGGTATTCATCTTACCGAGGCTCTAACTCGTGAGGCACTTAAGACCCTTGATTATCCGATTATGCATGATGAGCCATTCTACTTGTACTTTGCTCACTATGCAACCCATACGCCTATACAACGTGACCCACGCTTTGTGCAGAAGTATCTTGATGCGGGTATGGATGAGGGACAGGCGCGCTATGCCTCTATGGTTGAGGGTGTAGATAAGAGTTTGGGCGATTTGCTCGACTATCTTGAGGCTAAGGGTGTCGCTGATGATACAATTATCATCTTTATGACCGATAATGGAGGTAATGCCGAGAATAAGTCAAAGGGTGGTGTTCGTTTTATGCACAATCTGCCACTAAGAAATGGTAAGGGCTCTGTCTATGAGGGCGGTGTGCGTGTGCCCCTGATGGTAAAATGGAAGGATAAGGTCGCCCCTGCCACACGAGTGAATACACCAGTGATTTGTGAGGATTTGTTCCCGACCATTCTGCAGATGGCAGGTGTTAAGAATTATGATGTGGTACAAGAAGTTGATGGAAAGAGTCTTGTAAATCTTGTTACCAAAGGTTCAAAACTTGCAGCTAAGGCTACAAAACGAGGTGATATTGCCGACCAAAAGGCTGCAAATGCCTTTGTGGTGCCAGAGAGCGTTTCGGGCATTGACCCTAATCGTACCTTGATATTCCACTATCCTCACCAGTGGAAGCCTTACGACCTTGAGGATATTGACTTCCTAAGTGCGGTGCGTAAGGGAGATTGGAAACTTGTATATCGTATGCGTACGGGCAAGCTGGAACTATATAATCTGAAGAGTGACATCGGTGAGCAGAGTGATCTTTCATCAGTATATCCGGAGCGAGTTAAGGAGCTTGCAGCAGAGCTCTCTTCAAAACTACGCGGTTGGAACTCTCCAATGCCTCGTCTGCGCGAGACGGGAAAGAGTATTCCGCTCCCGGATGAATTGTAAACGATTTATTTGGAAATTTACTTTAGGTTAGTTATATTTGTGTAAACAAAATTTTAATTGTTATGAAAAAGCATAATTTTAGCGCGGGACCATCTATTCTCCCCGAGATAGTTTATCAGAATGCTGCAAAGGCAATTCTTGATTTCAATGGAACAGGACTATCAATTCTCTCAATTTCACACCGTACTAAGGATTTTGAGGATGTTCTTGCTTCGGCACAGTCACTTATGCGCGAATTGCTTAATATTCCAGAGAATTATCACATATACTTTGTGGGCGGTGGCGCAAGTACCCAATTTTTCCATATTCCTGCCAACTTCTTGGGCAAAAAGGCGGGCTATGTGAATACTGGTGTGTGGACTAAGAAGGCTATTAAGGAGGCTAAGCTCTACGGAGAGGTAGAGATTGTCGCATCATCTGAGGATAGAAACTTCTGCTATATACCTAAGGGTTTTGAGATTCCTGAAGATATTGATTATCTATACATCTGTACAAACAACACAATCTATGGTACTGAGTTTAAGTGTGATATTGACTCTCCAGTGCCAGTCATTGCTGATATGAGCTCAGATATTCTGAGCCGTCCAATTGATGTGTCAAAGTATGCAGTTATCTATGGTGGAGCACAGAAGAACCTCGCTCCTGCTGGTGTCTCTTTCGTAATTATCCGCGATGATATGCTGCAAAAGGTTGTTCGCCCATTGCCAACAATGATGAATGTCAATACACATGTGGAGAATAACTCTATGTTCAACACTCCACCGGTATTCCCAATCTTTGTGATGAACGAGACACTTAAGTGGATTAAATCTATCGGTGGCGTTGAGGCTATGTATAAGATAAATGTAGAGAAGGCAAAGATTCTCTACGACGAGATTGAGCGTAACTCACTCTTCCGTCCTACTGTGGACGAGGCTGATCGCTCACTAATGAACATCTGCTTTGTGATGGCTGAGGGTAAGGAGGAACTTGCTGCCGACTTCCTTAAGTTTGCAACTGAGCGCGGTATGGTAGGCATTAAGGGTCACCGTCTTGTGGGTGGTTTCCGCGCATCTTGCTATAACGCTCTGCCAAAGGAGTCTGTTGAGGCACTTGTGGCTTGTATGCAGGAGTTTGAACAATTACATAAGTAGTATATGGCAACAATAGTTCCATACACTTTTGAGAAAAAGGAGGATAGTGCTATCTATTACACATCATTTGTAAAGGGTATGAAAGTTCTTATAGCAACCGAAAAACCATTTGCAGCAGCGGCTGTGAATGGTATTGTAGAGATTCTTGAGGGTGCCGGTCATACAGTTGTGCGCCTTGAAAAATATACAGACAAAACCCAGCTTCTTGACGCGGTGGTAGATGTTGATGCTCTTATTGTGCGCAGTGATAAGGTTACTGCCGAAGTTATTGCTGCTACGCAAAATCTGAAGATTATTGTCCGTGCAGGTGCGGGTTATGATAATGTAGACTGCGCGGCTGCAAAGGCTCGTGATATAGTGGTTATGAATACTCCGGGTCAGAACTCAAATGCTGTGGCTGAGTTGGCTATTGCAATGATGATTTTCATGTCACGCAACTGCTTCAACCCAGGCACTGGCTGCGAGATTAAGGGCAAAACACTGGCTATTCATGCCTACGGCAATGTTGGTCGCCTTGTTGGTTGTAAGGGTAAAGCTCTGGGTATGAACGTTATTGCCTATGACCCATTTGTGTGCGACTGTTCTGTCTTTGAGTGCGATGGCGTGGAGAAGGTTGATAGTATCGAAGAGTTATATCGCCGAGCAGATTTTCTCTCGCTACATATACCTGCAACAGAGCAGACTAAAGGCTCTATCGGCTATGAGCTAATTTCATCAATGCCTAAGGGTGCAACCCTTGTAAATACCGCTCGTAAGGAGGTTATTGACGAGGCTGGACTTTGTAAGGCTCTTGCTGAGCGTCAGGACCTTAAGTATGTGAGCGATGTAGCTCCGGACTGCTGTGCAGATTTGTGCAACTGTGCCGGTAAGCGTTATTTCGCTACTCCAAAAAAGATGGGTGCCGAGACTGCCGAGGCTAATATCAACGCAGGTCTCGCTGCAGCACGACAAATAGTAGACTTTTTTGCAACCGGAAATAGACGTTTCCAAGTAAATAAATAGTTATGGTACGCATTAAACCTTTTCAGGGAGTACGCCCTCCAAAGCAGTATGCCTCCGAGGTGGCATCTCGCCCTTATGATGTTCTAAACTCCGCTGAGGCTAAAGCTGAGGCTACTGAGCGCTCGTTGCTCCATATCATTAAGCCTGAGATAGACTTTGACCCTATCGCTGACGAACACTCAGAGGTTGTCTATCAGAAGGCGGTTGAGAACTTCCAGCTATGGCAGCAGCGTGGCTGGCTTGAGCGCGACGGTAAGGAGTGCTATTATGTCTATGCTCAGACTATGGATGGTAGAACTCAGTATGGCCTTGTAATGTGCTGCCACTTTGAGGATTACCTCTCTGGCGCAATTAAGAAGCACGAGCTTACCCGTCCAGACAAGGAGGAGGATCGCATGATTCACGTGCGCAATCAGAGGGCAAATATAGAGCCTGTATTCTTCGCATATCCAGATAATGCAGAGATTGATGCTATAGTAAATAGAATTATCCAAGCCCCTGCCGAGTATGATTTTACCGCTGCTGATGGCTTCGGACACCAACTCTGGGTTATTGACGACGAGCAGACGTGCAATCGTATTACTGAGATTTTTAAGTCTATTCCTGCCCTATATGTTGCTGATGGCCACCACCGTACAGCTGCCGCTGCTCGTGTGGGTGCGGAGTGTAAGGCTAATAATCCAAACCATACGGGCGAGGAGGAGTACTGCTACTTCCTTGCAGTGACATTCCCTGAGTCGCACCTTAGAATTATCGACTACAACCGCGTTGTTAAGGACCTTAATGGCCTTAGTTCGGAGCAGTTCCTTGCCGCTCTTGATGCTGATTTTGTAGTTGAAAAGGTGGGCGAGGAAATTTATACACCTAGTGCCCTGCACAACTTCTCACTCTACCTTGATGGCTGCTGGTATAGCCTTACTGCTCGTGAGGGAACTTATGACGATAATGACCCAATAGGCGTGTTGGATGTAACTGTGCTTTCAAATCTCGTTCTTGATAAGGTTTTGGATATTAAGGACTTGCGCACCTCAAAACGTATTGACTTTGTGGGTGGTATCCGCGGACTTGGCGAGCTTAAGCGCCGAGTAGATAGTGGCGAGATGAAGGCAGCCTTCGCCCTCTATCCAGTCTCTATGCGTCAGCTTATTGATATCGCCGACACCGGAAATATTATGCCTCCGAAGACTACTTGGTTTGAGCCGAAGTTGCGTTCAGGTGTTGTCATCCACACATTCTAATTTTGTCGTGAAAATGGCGCATTTACTGCCGCTAACGAGAAAAATTGGTTTGGCTGTACGTTTTAGTACTATCCTGCACCAATTTTTCTCGCCGAGCGTTGTAAATCCACCATTTTGACAGCATAATGGCTTTTAGCTAATGGCTAATAGCCAATAGTAAAAAATCTTGCACTCGCAAGATTTTTTTATTACCTTTGCGCAATTAAATAAGTAACTATGCAGAGATCAATGACAGGCTTCGGTAAGGCCGAGGTTAAAGTAGAGCAGAAGCGCTTTGTGGCGGAGATTCGTTCGCTCAATTCAAAGCAGTTAGATTTATCGGTTAAGCTGCCTATGGCGTTCCGTGCTGCGGAGGCTGAGGTGCGCAGTGTTGTGAGCAAGGCTCTGGTGCGCGGAAAGGTGGATGTGCTGATAACTATGCAGTCTGAGGCTGTTCAGACCGCAGGTGAGGTAAATAAGGATATGTTCCGCGCCTACTTAACTCAAGTCACCGATGCGTTGAGCTACTCGGGCATTGATGCGGCATATGATGCCATTGTGCCGGCGGTATTGCGTATGCCAAATGTGATGACTACAGAGGTTGAGAGTGCAACAGATAGCGACATCGCAGCGATTGTTGAGGCTGTAACCCTTGCTTGTGAGCGGCTGAATGCCTTCAGAGTGCAGGAGGGTGCAGTACTTATTGCAGACCTGCTTGCCCGCGTAGATAAGATTGAGGCATACCGCGACCAAATAACACCTTTTGAGGCTGTACGCGCAGAGGCTGTGCGTACCCGTATTCGTGAGGGTATTGAGAAACTCGGCGTTGAGGTTGATGAGAATCGCCTTGAGCAGGAGATGATTTTCTACATCGAGAAACTTGATATTACAGAGGAGAAGGTGCGTCTTGCGGCCCACTGCAACTACTTCCGTCAGGTCGCGGCTACAGAGCAAGAGGCTGGTCGCAAACTCGGTTTTATAACCCAAGAGATGGGTCGCGAGATTAACACCACAGGCTCCAAGGCCAACAACCACGATATTCAGGTGCTTGTCGTAAAGATGAAAGATGAACTTGAAAAGATTAAGGAACAAGTGCTAAATATTCTATAAGCTAACAGCCAAATCTATGGAGAAAGTAATCATATTTTCAGCTCCGAGCGGATCGGGCAAGACAACAATTGTTCATGAGTTGTTAAAGAGATACCCGCAGTTTGAGTTCTCAATCTCTGCAACTTCACGCGCACCACGAGGTGCTGAGCAGGATGGTGTGGACTACTACTTCCTTACCGAGGAGGAGTTTCTGCGTCGCATTGAGGCTGATGCCTTTGTTGAGTGGGAGGCTGTCTATGCGGGTACTCACTACGGCACACTGCGCAGCGAGGTTGATAGAATCTGGAGCAAAGGTAATGTGATTATCTTTGATGTGGATGTTGTTGGCGGCGTGAATCTTAAAAAGATTTTTGGCAATAAGGCTTGCTCGGTATTCATTATGCCACCATCAGTTGAGGAACTTGAGCGTAGACTTATCGGTCGTGGTACAGATGCTCCAGAGGTTATTGCTAAGCGCGTAGCTAAGGCAGGTCAGGAGATTGAGCGCGCGCCAGAGTTTGACCATGTGGTGGTAAATGATGACCTTCAGAGGGCTATAGCAGATACTTGTGCTATTATTGATAATTTCATTGCTCAGTAATGAAGAGTCGTGTAGTCCTCTATTTTGGCTCGTTTAACCCCGTTCACCGAGGGCATATTGCCCTTGCGGAGTATGTCATCTCTGACGGCTTTGCGGATCAGGTGGTGATGATAGTCTCGCCCCAGAATCCACACAAGGAGCAGAGTGATCTTGCAGCGGAGTTCTCGCGCTATGAGATGTGCCAGGCAGCCTGCGCAGCGTCGTTATATCCCGATAAAATTCAGGTGTCAGCGGTGGAGTTTACACTTCCGAGACCTTCGTATACTATTGATACACTGAACTTTTTGGCAGAGAATTTTGGCGACCAAATGGAGTTCTCAATCCTTATGGGCGCAGATAATATTGAGAACTTCCACCGTTGGAAAAATAGTGAACAGATTGTCGCTAACTATCCGATACTTGTCTATCCGCGCAGGGGGTATAGCCTCTCACGCTCGCAGTATGCTGATAGGGTAGTCTACCTTGAGAATGCTCCACTTTTTGACTTCTCGGCTACGGAGGTCCGTGAGGCTATTGCTCAGGGTGGCAGTGTCTCAGATATGGTTATTCCAGAGGTAGAGAGTTATATAAAACAGAATAAAATATACTGATAATGAGATTAAAAATAGCACTTCTCGCAGGTGGAGACTCTTCCGAACGAGAGATTGCACTTAATAGCGCGCAGCAGATTGCAGCAGCATTGGATAGCGCAAAATATGATGTGAAGGTTATAGACCTGCACCATCGTAATATGACATATACAGATGCTGACGGAAAGCAGTGGGAGGTGGATAAAAACGACTTTTCGCTTACTGTTGCGGGTGTTCGTACAGAGTTTGAGTATGCGCTTATCATCATCCACGGCACTCCTGGTGAGGATGGTAAACTGCAGGGATATCTTGATATGATGGGCATTCCATACTCATCTTGCTCACAGGTAAGTTCAACAATAACCTTTGACAAGATTTCAACTAAGCGCGCTGTTGCCGGTCGTGGTATTAACCTTGCCCGTGAGGTACTTGTCAGCCGAGGTGAAAGTGTTGAAAGCCAAGCTGTTGTGGAGAAATTGGGCTTGCCACTTTTTGTAAAACCAAATGCAAGTGGTAGTAGCTTTGGTGTGACTAAGGTAACTACAGCAGACCAGATTCCAGCCGCGGTTGAGGCAGCGTTTAAGGAGAGTGATGAGGTGCTTATTGAGGAGTGTATCGTAGGTCGTGAAATGGGATGTGGTGTTGTTGTGACTGCCGACCGAGAGATTCTGCTACCAATTACTGAGATTGTCTCTAAGCGCGACTTCTTTGACTATGAGGCTAAGTATACTGAGGGCCTTTCTGATGAGATTACCCCTGCGCCGATAAGTGATGAGATAAAGCAGAAGCTGAATCGTATGACCCTTGAGGCATACCGAGCATGTCGTTGTAGCGGCGTTGTGCGTATAGATTTTATCGTTACGGAGGCAGGCGAGCCTTATCTTATTGAGATAAACTCTATTCCGGGTATGAGTAGCGGAAGTATTGTGCCAAAGCAGGTGCGTGAGGCTGGTATGACTTTGGGCGAACTCTACGATATTGTAATTGCAGATTCACTTAGATAATTTGAGCCATTTCCTACATATGATAGAGATTGAGGGTAAGATTGTAAGCACAGACCTGCTTACAGAGAACTTCTGTTGCGATATTATGGCCTGCAAAGGTCAATGCTGCATTGATGGCGATGCAGGTGCTCCGCTGACACTCGAGGAGGTTGATATTCTGGAGGCGGAGTATGAGAACTATAAACCATACATGACTCCAGAGGGTATTGCTGCTGTGGAGAAACAGGGCTTTATGGTTGTGGATTTTGAGGGAGATTATACCACGCCGCTTGTCAATGGTTGTGAGTGTGCTTATACTTTTGTAAACGAACAAGGACTTACTCTGTGTGCTATTGAGGCGGCGTATCGTGCGGGTAAATGCTCGTTTATCAAGCCTATATCGTGTCATCTCTATCCAATCCGTGTAGTAGAGTTCTCTAATGGCACAGTAGGGCTTAATTATCACCGCTGGGCAATCTGTCGCTCAGCATGCCAAAATGGTAATAAACTTGGTATCTCTGTCTATAAGTCACTTAAGGAGCCTATTATTCGTCAATTCGGAGAAGAGTTCTATTCGGCCCTTGAGTGCGCAGAGGATTTGTTAAAAAATAGTAAATAGAAAATATAGATGAAGAGAATACTCCTTATCGTTGTGGCACTACTTGCCGCAACAGAACTTTATGCCCTTGATTCGCTTGCTGTGCAGTCAATTAAACCATTATCGTCTCCAATTGTTGTAGATACACTTAAGACAGAAAATTCTGCCTTGTCAGTACTGCTATTTAATGACGGTACATGGCGCTATGTTCAAAGTGCGACTATGGAGCAGGACTCTACACTCTATAACCGCTATTGGGATACAGAAAATGTATCTGCTTACCGTACAGTGTCTATTGACTCTATTCCTAAGTCGGTGGCTATCAATCTTGTAGATAGTATAAGAAATTATCGTTATCCATATATTGGTCGCGTAACTTCTCGCTACGGTATGCGCCATCGCCGAGCGCATAATGGTATCGATATTGCACTTAAGGTTGGCGATACAATCTGCGCCGCTTTTGATGGTCGAGTGCGCTTCTCAAAGGCTACCAATACGGGTTATGGAACACTTGTCATTATCCGTCATGACAATGGACTTGAGACATACCACGGACACCTCTCTGCTCGTCTTGTGGAGGAGAACGATAGGGTAGTGGCTGGTCAGCCGATTGCTCTGGGTGGAAACTCTGGAAGAAGCACAGGCCCACACCTCCATTTTGAGACTCGTTACTATGGTCAATCTTTTGATCCAGAGCGACTTATTAACTTTAAGACGGGCGAGCTTCGTCGCGACCATTTTCTGCTGAAAAAGAGCTATTTTAGCATTTACTCAAAGTATGAGCAGGATTTTAATGCCGAAGCAGAGCGTGATGAGGCTGAGAAAAAGGAGAATGCTCTCTCTGCCGAAAAACGATACTACAAAGTCCGCAGTGGTGACTACCTCGGTCTTATTGCTAAGCGTAATCACACTACAGTGTCGGCAATTTGTCGATTAAATGGTATCAAACCTACTACTACACTGCAAATCGGACGTGTGCTTCGCGTGAAGTAGTGTTGGTGTAATAGAGGATGTAGTAAGAATGAGAGAGTGAAAACTTCTCTCATTCTCGCTTTTATATACAGAGTATATAGCCGAAATATCAAATTATTACACAAATAGAAGCCAATAGGGGTTGAGAATATTGAAAATTTTTTAATTTTAAGGTGAAAAGTTGTGTATTTCAGAAATTTGTATTACCTTTGCGCACTCGCAAAGTGCGAGGTTGGATTATAATTTATTAACAACAAGTATTATTTAACAAATGGATTCATTAAGCTACAAGACAGTCTCATTGAATGCCGCGACAGTTACCAAGGAGTGGGTAGTTATCGATGCTACAAATGAGGTGTTGGGTCGTTTAGCCTCACAGATCGCAAAGATTCTGTGCGGTAAGAACAAGCCTGGCTACACTCCACACGTTGATTGCGGTGACTATGTTATCGTTGTTAACGCTGACAAGGTGAAGCTTACAGGCAAGAAGTTGACCGACAAGGTCTATGTTCGTCACACCGGCTATCCGGGTGGTCAGCGTTTCGCTACTCCAGCTGATCTTCTTACCCGCAAGCCAACTGCTGTAATTGAGGAGGCAGTAAAGGGTATGCTCCCAAAGACTCGCCTCGGTGCAGCGATTTTGAAAAATCTTAAGGTTTATGCTGGCGCTGAGCACCCTCACGCTGCACAGAACCCAAGACAAATTAAGTTAAACGAGATTAAGTAAACATTATGGAAGTTGTAAACACTGTTGGTCGCCGTAAGGCCGCTGTTGCTCGCGTATTCGTGAAGGCTGGTACAGGTAAAATTACAATTAACCAGAAGGAGCTTGAGGTTTACTTCCCACTGAACATCCTTCAGTTTGAGGTAAAGCAGCCACTGCTTGTTACTGAGACTACCGAGAATTTTGATGTAATGATCAACCTCGTTGGTGGTGGTATCAAGGGTCAGGCTGAGGCAGCTCGTATGGGTATTGCTCGCGCATTGTGCGAGATCAATCCTGAGTATCGTTCAGTTCTTAAGAAGAACGGATTCCTTACTCGTGATTCCCGTGAGGTTGAGCGTAAGAAGCCAGGACAGCCTGGTGCACGTCGTAAGTTCCAGTTCAGTAAGCGTTAATCC
>JAEIGA010004937.1_pt1 | contig 20486 bp, 16 predicted proteins | sample 9270691 | NCBI WGS metagenome assembly JAEIGA01 (sample SAMN17057246, study PRJNA624740) | gut metagenome | biome: biome; isolation source: fecal sample | host: Bos grunniens | place: China: Xizang | collected 2019 | reverse complement strand
TTCGCAAACTCGATTCCCCACACTCCTGTAATCTGGAAATTATGCATCTGACACTTGCCAAGAGCATCTGTTGTTCCAGGAATCGCCTTGTACATTGCAGAGACCGACCATGTCTTAGTAAAGTCCTTCGAATGACCTGAATATGTCAGTCCTCCCAGGAACGAGTTGTTGAACGATGTTCCGACACTGAGTCCACCATTATACTCAAGATGCACTGAAAGCCAGCTGACCTTGGAATCCTGCCAGAAATTCAGTTCACGGGCAATTTCCCAATATGCTCCATTGGCTTTTGGAGAGTAGTCAAAATCAATAAAGAAGAATGTGCTTCCACCGGCATCAGGACGGAACATCTCAACCGTCGACGTAGCGCAACCTCTTCCGGCATCATAGAATAATTGTACGTTCTGTGCCTGTGCTTTATTTATCCCTGAGATAGAGATGACAGATAAAAGCAACAGGACTGTAATGAATAGCTTTTTCATAAATCGTGATTTATAGACCGTTGTATTCTTCGCTGCTTATAGTGACGTTGCTGTCCCACCAATCGTTGCAATCGGCTGTAAATCTGAACGATAGAGTGAATCCGTTCATTTTTGCAACTACAGCTGGAGCGTCACTCATATATGGTACGGCTTCCAGCATGAATTCTTTCATGTAGCTTTGATCCAAGCTTGCAAGCTGAGCCGTGGTCGAGTTGACAAGTTCCATTTCATAGTGGAGAGTCTCCCCTTCTGCTGAATAACTGCATTCCCTGACGAGGCAATCCTCTACGAATTCTGCTGGCAGAAGAGCATTGTAAGCATCAATGAGCAGTTCAAAGCTTTCGGTAGATGTGATGTATGCGCTCTCTTCACCCAGGCTGTTCAGCTCTTCATTTGAAAGGGTCACATAGAACAAAGGTTCTCCCTGTGGTGAGCAGTATTTGAACCTGATGTCGTATACTCCGCTTCTGACCACTGCATTGATGAGCAGATCCGTATTGTTGGAGACGATGTCGGAATAATTGAACTTGACCATTTCAGTCTGATACCTTGACATCAATGTGTAGGATGCCTCCGAAGCGACACCTTCCAGCATAGTATAGACTTCATCAAGGTACTCATATTCGTATTCTACAGTCTGTCCGTCGAATGTGAGGCCTGTCCAGTCCATCTCATCACTGACCTGTAAAGGAAGCAGTTCGGATGTTTTTGAACACATCTGAGTGATCTTGTTCTTTTGCGAAGCGAATATTGAAGTGCCGACAGAATTCATGGCAATCTCTGCGACAGAAAAGATAAACAGGATGATCGGCAATATTATGGAAATGATTACCAATTTCTTGTTTCGTCCGGAGAGTTTGCGTTCCTCTTTTGGGATCCTGTCCTTGACGTCCTCTGAGAAAATCAGGTACAGGAAGAATATCACACACCATGCTGAAGATGTTATCAGTCGGGATGGATTGTCAAGCATAGACTCCCCTGCGTTACCTGTCAGAAGAACGAGAAGATTGTTTACGAACAGTATTATCAATTGATATTTAGCTATAAACACTGCGTCCGGCTTTCTTTTTATAAAGGCGTAGATAGTGTATATGCTGAAGTAAAAATAGAAACCGAAGAAGACTATTTCATACAATATCAGGAAGATGCTTCCTGAATAGTATTCCATGGTTCTTGGAGTGATGAAGAATCCTAGAATGGTCAATGCGATGCCCAGCGGCAAGACCCAATAGATGAAGAATGCCAGCAGTCCTGATATCTCTGGATTTTTGGCTTCTTTCTCAAGATTCTTAAGTCGCTCCTTTTCCGCTGCGTCTTCCTGATAGTCAGTACAAGTTGCTTCAAATGTCGGCTTTGCACCGCTTTTTCCGCATACAAGTCCTTCTGTTGTTGTGAATGATCTGTTCTTGCATGTGCCGCAGATCCTGATTCTGTCCTCTATGTTCATAGTAGTATGGTTTTAGGTGTAGCGTATTGGTTAGAGACTGTGCATATATGCCTTACCCTTCTTCCAGTTGCCGAACTTAAGGTCTGAATGTTTCATCATGAGGTTGATGTTTCCGCAGTCGTAAAGGCGGATTCCAAGATCCTCGTCATCGTCAATCTGAAGCAGATTGACCATTTCGGGATACTCATTCCTTACATCCTCGAAGAATGGGATTCCGAGCAACTTATGTCCCTGAGCGTCAGGGGCGCACTCGCCGAATACGATTTCAAGTTCAGGCTCTGTGAGGGGCTGGTCTTCATCGTCCACAAGAATGCAGGACCTGAATGTCTCGAAGTTGATCGATTTTGCATACTTGACAACGAAATGTCCCTTAGGCCACTCGCCCAGACCGTTATGCGACGGGCTCTCATAGCCAAGCCACTCGTCAAGAGCTGCAAAGAAATAGAGCATGCCCTCGTGAGGGAGCTGTCCTTCCGGATCGAAAGGAGCGATGTCCTCACAGTTGATCTGGCAGACGAATGTAAGAGGATAATCAAAGGACTCCCCTTCCTCTTCTACATGAATGGTAGGATATTCCATGTTTTCAGGCATATCCGGGTCACCCCACCACTTGCTGCCGCAGAAAAGTATGCGCTCAGACTTTCTTACATTGATGCTAATTGCCATATTGTATTGATCTTTAAAAAGTTATTGACATTCCTATTGACGCCGACATGACCAATGCGTCGTTTCTGTTTGTCCATCTCTGGCTGATGGTTTCGTGTTCGAAATATATTTCAGGATGCGTATAAGTGCATCGTGCCGAGACAAGCAGGTCAATCTTGCTGTCTGGGCTCAGCGAGAACCTGTATCCGCTTCCCAACTTCAATGAGCATATCTCCTGTACATGTTCTTTCAGGCTGAATCCGGTGCCGGCATCCGCAAACGCCAGCCATCTGTCTCCATGCCTGTTCGACTTGAACATCCTGGTGGCTCTGAACGACACTGGAACAGCGTTGTGTATCTTGGCTATTCCTGTGAATCCTGTATATAGCGCAAGGTTCCATCTGTCATTCAGATTGTATCCCACATGCAGCAGGACTTCCCCGTTGAACGCAGGTTCGGTCTCCACTCCCCTCTGATTATATCTGTATCCGTCCGGAGAGAAGTAATTCAGATGATAGGCTGTGTAAAACACTGCTGAACCGCTCCATTCGGCTCCGAATGTGATACGTCGGGTATCCTCCTGAGCAAACGCTGCAGCTATGTTCAGGAAAATCATGAATATCATGGATATGACTGCTTTACCCTTCATCTAGAATCTATAACCTATTGTTATCTCCGGCATCAGGGTCTGCAGCAGGCCATATCTATAGTACCTCATCATTACTGTCTCATCCTTCATGGACAGATGCATTCCAAGAACAGGGGCCACTGCAACCGTGATATTTATATTTCTGTCATATCTTATCCTGAATCCTGCCCGTCCCTTAAGTCCGAAGAAGAATCCGTGATGTGTCGTCTCCCCTTTCTTCAGGCTGCAGTCCTTGCTGTAGCCGAAAGCTGCGCCGGCACCCGCGAAAAAACTGATTGTATTGCCGTTTCTGGAAGCTATGCTATGGAGAATATCGTTACAAGTGAAGTTCACGCTTCCTCCTGGCAGCGGAGTCCTTCCCAGGAGCATCTCACTCATCTCAAGCTGGGCTCCGAAATGCAGGAAAGAAATTCCCTTCATCGGCTGCTCGTATGTCAGTCCGGGGCCTGTAAAACTCCAGGACGTGCCGATGGAACGCTCCTGGGCGTTTGCTTTGCCCAGAAGAACCATGGCCATTACAATGACCATTATCAATCTGCGGTTCTTGTCCATCGGCTTTGTGCCTTTATTCTACATATCTGAATTCCATGTATGTCGCACCGACCTCATGCTTGAAGCTGCCTCCGATGAAACCGACAAGGTCTCCTTTCTCTACTTTTCCGTCTTCCAGGAGGATCTTCATCGCGTTCTGTACGAATCCCTCCTTGGTGTTTGTTATCTCGAACGGATATCCGTAAATGTCATATGTGAGAGCAAGCTCTCTCATGACGAAATCCCTGTAGCACATCGCGTAGATAGGCACTTTCGGTCTGAACTCAGCCAGGTATCTTCCTGTCCTTCCGCTCCATGTGTCAAAGATGATAGCCTTTACAGGGAGCTTGAGTGTTGCAGCTACAAGCGAGCGGGCAAGCACGCCGGCTATAGGTTTGGTCACATTCTCCAGGTCAAGGTCCGGCGGAGTCGTTATGGACTCCTCTGTCTCGATTGCTATCCTGCTCATTGTCTCGACAGCCTCTACAGGGTATTTTCCTGATGCAGTCTCACCGCTGAGCATGATTGCGTCTGTGCTCTGCAGGATCGCATTGGCCACATCCGACACCTCAGCTCTCGTAGGACGAGGGTTCTCGATCATGGTGTGGAGCATCTGTGTCGCAACGATGACAGGCTTCTTCCTTGCTCTGCACCTCTGTATCAGCCTCTTCTGTATCAACGGGATCTTCTCTGCAGGAATCTCCACGCCGAGATCTCCCCTGGCGATCATTACGCCATAGCAGTTTGAAAGTATCTCATCCAGATTGTCGATACCCTGCTGGTTCTCGATCTTTGAGATGATCTTCAGGTGGCTATCCCTGCTGTCAAGGATCTCCTGTATCTCCCAGAGGTCCTCCTTTCCTCTCACGAACGAGTGAGCGATGAAGTCGATGTCTGCGTCTATCGCCCAATTCACGAACTCTCTGTCCTTTTCCGTAAGGGCAGGAAGAGAAATGTGTACTCCGGGCACGTTTATGCTCTTGCGGCCTTTGATGGCGCCAGAGTTCATCACCTTGCAGACCAGCTGCTCATCAGTCTTTTCGATGACTGTCATCTCAATGGAGCCGTCGTCGATGAGGATATCCGCCCCAACCGGAACATCATGTACGAATGTAGCGCAATTTGTGTAAAGCATTCCAGGTCTGCATGAGGATTCGATGTCCTTTCCTATCAGGATTGTGTCACCCTCCTTTACCGGAAAGCCTACAGAACTCTCCATTGACGTGAGCCTCACCTCCGGGCCTTTGGTGTCGATGAGTATAGCGATCTTGCCGGACACTTTTCTTACGTTGTCCACTATCGTCTGGGCACCCTCGATCGTGGCATGTGCGGAGTTGATTCTGATCACGTTCATGCCGTTCTGATACAGGTCACGGATGAAATCCTCACTGCATCTGAGGTCGGAAACGGTGCATATTATCTTTGTTTTCTTCTGTTCCATTTTAATTTTAGAATTTCATCAAGCTTTTTGGCTAGTTAATCCCCCAGTCACTTCGTGACAGCCCCCAGGGGCATTTCGGCCCTACTCGGGCCGGGCCAAAAATTCTTCGAGCTTTTTGGCTAGTTAATCCCCCAGTCACTTCGTGACAGCCCCCAGGGGCATTTCGGCCCTACCCGGGCCGGGCCAAAAATTCTTCGAGCTTTTTGGCTAATAATTGCGAATTTAGCAAAAATAAGGGAAATGTGAGAAAATTATGTAACTTTGTAAAATGTGCTAACCCAAAACTTATATAACAAACATGACACTTCAGATTAAGAAGATATCTACAAGGAAGGAATTCAAGACATTCGCACGATTTGCCAATAAACTTTATGAGGGCAATCCATATTACGTCCCTTCAATGCCTTTCGATGACCTCAATACATTCGATCCGAAGACCAACGGTGCATTTGATTTCTGTGAGGCGGAGTTTTATCTTGCTTACCAGGACGGTAAAGTTGTCGGACGCGTGGCGGCAATCATTAATCACAAGGCAAATGAGGCGTGGAAAGTTAAGCAGGTGCGCTTCGGATGGATAGATTTCATTGACGACATAAATGTTTCATCCGCTCTGCTTGAGGCAGTTGCGGAGTTTGGTCGTTCTCATGGCATGACCCAGATAGTCGGCCCTCTCGGCTTCACTGATTTTGACCCTGAAGGCATGCTTGTGGAGGGATATGACAAGGTCAGCACCATGGCATTGATCTATAATCATCCTTACTACCCGGAGCATCTCAAGAAGTTGGGCTACGGCAAGGAGACCGGATGGATGGAGTTCCGTCTCACACTCCCTCAGACTCCTCCGGAGCAGCATGCCAGACTGGCTGGTCTTGTTCAGGAGCGTTATAACCTCAGGCTCGTAAAGAAGACCCGTCGCCAGATCATGAAGGAGAATTACGGCCAGAAGGTTTTCCAGCTGATCAATCAGACTTACTGCAAGCTTTACGGATTTTCCATTCTTTCGGAGAAGCAGATCGATCAGTATGTTTCGACCTATCTCACTTTTGTTGACGCCAAGATGCTCACATTTGTTGAAAACGAAGAAGGCGAGCTGATTGCTGCCGGACTTTCCATTCCGTCAATAGCAGGTGCGCTACAGAAGTCCAGGGGTGAGCTTTTCCCGTTCGGATGGTGGCATATTCTGAAGACGATGTTCATCAAGAGGCCTGACACTGTCGAGCTTCTTCTGGTGGGAGTAAGGCCGGACTATCAGAACAGAGGCGTGAACTCGCTTATAGTAAACGACTTGATCAATATCTATAGAGAAATGGGCTTCAAGTATGCGGAAACAAATGCGTGCCTGGAGACAAACGTCAAGATCCATGCGATGTGGGAGCCTTTTGAGAAGGAGCAGCACAAGCGTCGTTGGGTATTTGGAAAGGAACTCTAAACAATGTTTGAAGACGACAACATAGGGCGCAGCCGCATGCTGCCGCCGCTTCCGGAAAGAATGCGTCCGCATGACCTCGATGGTTATTTCGGACAGAAGCACCTCATAGGTAAAGGGGGAATTATCCGTAACATGATCGAAAACGGAAATCTCTCCTCATTCATCCTGTGGGGTCCTCCAGGTGTTGGCAAGACTACGCTCTCCAGAATCGTCGCAACATCTCTTAAGCGAGAGTTCTATACGCTTTCAGCGATCAGTGCAGGTGTCAAGGATGTAAGGGAAGTCATTGACAGGGCCAGATCAAACTCGTTGTTTTCAAGCGGAGAAGCGCCTATTCTCTTTATCGACGAGATACATCGTTTCAGTAAGTCACAGCAGGATGCGCTTCTAGGCGCTGTGGAAGACGGAACAATAGTTCTGATCGGAGCGACGACAGAAAACCCTTCGTTCGAGGTGATCACTCCTCTGCTTTCGCGCTGCCAGGTTTTTGTCCTGAAGTCTCTTGAGGTGGATGATCTGCAGGCCCTCCTGGATCGCGCACTCACCCATGACGAGGTACTTTCTCATATGAAGATAGAGGTGCGCGAGACAGATGCGCTCTTCAGACATAGCGCCGGTGATGCCAGAAAGCTCCTTAATATATTGGAGATTGTTGTCGGTGCAAATGCCGGCCGCAGTCCTGTGATCATAGACAACAAGACAGTCACCTCATGTCTGCAGGAGAACATCGCGATCTATGACAAGGGTGGCGAGATGCATTATGATGTGATCTCTGCCTTCATCAAAAGCATCAGAGGCTCGGATCCAAATGCCGCCATTTATTATCTTGGAAGGATGCTTGCAGGAGGCGAGGATCCGGTTTTCATTGCACGCAGATTGTGCATTTCCGCAGCGGAAGATGTCGGATTGGCCAATCCGAATGCCCTTCTTCTTGCAAACTCCACATTCCAGATTGTCCATACGATAGGCATGCCTGAGGCACGTATCCCTTTGGCTGAATGTACTATATATCTGGCATCATCAGCAAAGAGCAACTCTGCGTATATGGCTATAAATGAGGCCATGGCTGTTGCCAAGGAGACACAGACCGCTGCAGTTCCCCTATATCTGAGGAATGCTCCGACAAAGCTTATGGAGGATCTGGGATATTCGGATGGCTATCTGTATGCGCATGATTATCCGGGACATTTTGTAGATCTTGAATTCATGCCTGAGCAGCTTAAGGGACACAAGTTCTATGAGCCTGCGGACAACAGGCAGGAGGAGGGGCTCAGGGCGCGCCTGACCGAAATGTGGCCTAAATATTATAAGGGTTAGAAAGGATATCCGACTCCGAAGTGGATGGCATATCCGTTATTCTTGATCCATTGGTCAGGACCAACCCATTTGTCAAGTCTTGCCGGGTCGTGGATCTTGAATCCGGCATCAAGTCGAAGCAGCAGGAAGTCCATGTTCAACCTGATTCCGACTCCCCAGTTGGCTGCGATGCTTTCGCCAAATGTTTTCCATCTGAACAATGAGCCGTCCTCGACATTCATGTCTTTCTGCTTGAGCGTCCATACGTTACCTGCATCGGCGAAGACAGCACCTTCAACCTTCCAGAACAAATCGAATCTATACTCGATGTTGGCTTCGAGTCTCATGTCGCCTGTCTGGTTCGGGATGACGAACGAGGTGTCCCTAGGAGATGTTCCCGGGCCTACTGTTCTTGCCTGCCATCCTCTCAGGCTGCTTGCTCCACCTGCATAGAAATGCTTTTCAAATGGAAGCGCTGTCGAGTTTCCATATGCGTGACCGGCACCTGCGAGCAGTCTGGTCGCTACAGACTGGCCGGAGTTACGTCCCCATATCCATGTCTTTCCAAGTGTCAACTCTCCCCTTACGAACTGTGAATATGGTGTGTTCCATATCATTCCAGCGCCGTTTTCGTCCTTCTTCATCATTCCATTGAATGCGCTGAGGAGGTTTCCGGCGACATCCACCTGAAGTCTAGCATATGAATATGTCGACTTCGGAATAGCCTCAGGGTCGGTTGTATAGTAGATTGTACCGCCTGAACCGAGGTCAAAGTGGTTCTGATAGGCGTTCTTCAGGAACGGATCGTTGGCCAGATCCATGTAGAATCCTTCGTCAAGGTCAAAAAGCCTGACTACATTGAGCTGGATCGGATATGCCTGATAGTAGAACCTGTTGTTTACGTTTCCGTTATATCCGTATGAAGTGGATATGATGTTTCGGGTGTATTCCGGACGGTTCTGATAGTTATATGACAGGTTTATGTCGGTTCTCGGGATCGCTCCTTTGAAATATCTGTATGGCAGGAGCAGGAATCTAGGAAAGCTCAGTCCTGCTGAAACACCGAACTCATTGGATCTGACAGCGTCCTTGAACTTGAACTGGAAGTTGCCCATGAAGCTGAGGTTAAGCCACTCGCCTCCCTTGAATATGTTCTTGTGGTAGTATGAAAGCTGTGGTGACACGCCGAAAAGGCCTGTGGAGTTGGTCGATGCTTCAAGGTTGACTTTGAATCCCTGAAGCTTTGACTGTGAGAGGTTTATGCGGCAGTCAATCTTGTTTGAATCAACGGGTGTCATGGCGACGTTGACGCTGCTGAACATACGCAGTGATGCCAGTCTGGAGTATGTGTTGCTGACCACATCGGTGCTGTAGATCTCTCCAGGGCGGATTGTGTTCAGCTCTTTCAGGAGTTTGTCCTTTATCTGGAGGCTTTGAGGGTATGATATGCTTACACTATTGAAGACATATCTGCTTATCGGCCTTGCCTGATCTGGGGTCTCGTTTCTTGTATATTCGTTAATGCTCATCTTGAGCACTGCGTATCCGGGATAAGCCAGTGTGTCTGCCTCGAAGGACATGTTGTTCTTGCTGAACTCATAATATCCAAGGTTCTTCATGGCGGCCGCCGCTCTTGCGGATTCCTTTTCCAAAATGTCCTCGGAGAGGTAGTCTCCGATGTTCACGAGCATTGCTGATGTGTCTGCCAGGAAGTCTTCCCCAAATGTTCCGTCTTCTGGAAGGGATATTTCTATATCCTTGATTGGCAGACGTTTGCCAAGCGTTATATTATATGTCACTTTAACATCCTTCTTCTTGACTTCGATCTTGCTTTCGATAGTGGATCCGTAGTAGCCGATATAATCAAGTCTTGAAAGCATGTTCTCTATGGATGCATCCACCATGTCTGCCTCGTACACGACAGGCTCCACGCCTATGCCCTGTACAAGCTTATCCCATGCTGTCCCCTTTCCGTTGGACCAGTTATATACATACAGGAATGGGTTCCATCCGAGAATGATGGAAGGATTTGGCTTTTGCTTGAGGTATGGTTCAAGGGAATTTGTGTTGAACTCCTTGTCGTTGGTTACGACTATCATGTTGCGCGCAAGTCTATATTGTTCGTCTTGCAGGACACGGGTAGTGCTGCATGAGAACGCGGCAAGCACAGCAAGGCATGCCAGGAGTATGTATACGAGCCTTTTCATGAATAATTCATGCAAATTTATCTAATTCTCATCTTTACGCAAAATTTTGACCAAAATAAATGGCGCGAACTGATGCAATTATCGATAATAATGATAACTTTGCGCTGATTTATGCAATCCGACTGAGTCGGATGCTTGAAATTTTGGCAAACTGACTTAATTACATTATTCAAAATGAAGAACAAGTACATTGATCTGATTGACCAGACCTTCGAGTTCCCGCAGGGAGAGTTCATGGTGGAGGATGGCGAGCTCCACTTCCACGACATCAACATGATGGACATCATCAACCAGTACGGCACCCCTCTTAAGATCACTTACCTGCCGAAGATCTCTTCGCAGATCCAGAGAGCCAAGCGTATGTTCAACGTGGCTATGGCCAAGGTAGACTACAAGGGTACATATAATTATTGCTACTGTACAAAGAGTTCTCACTTCGAGTTTGTCCTTAAAGAGGCTCTTAAGAATGACATTCATCTCGAGACATCGTCTGCATTCGACCTCAATCTTATCGAAGCCCTTGAGTCTGAGGGTATTGTAAACAGAGATCAGTTCATCGTCTGCAACGGTTTCAAGAAACCTGCATACATTGAGAATATTGCAAACTTCGCGAACAACGGATGGAAGAACATCATTCCTGTCCTTGACAACATGCGTGAGCTCGAGGCCCTTGATGCGCTCGTGGAGTCCCCTATCAGCATCGGTATCCGTATTGCTTCTGAGGAGGACCCTACATTCGACTTCTACACATCTCGTCTCGGTATCCGCTACAGCGACATCGTTCCGTTCTATGAGAACATGATCAGCAAGTCAAACAAGTTCAAGCTGAAGATGCTCCATTTCTTCATCAATACCGGTATGCGCGACACCGCTTACTACTGGAATGAGCTTGCCAAGTGCGTCGGAGTGTACTGCGACCTCAAGCTTATCTGCCCTGAACTTGATTCAATGAACATCGGCGGAGGCTTCCCGATCAAGAATTCACTTGCGTCTGACTTCGATTACGAGTATATGGCTGAGGAAATCATTTCTCAGATCAAGCTCATGTGTAATGCTCGCGGTGTGGCTGAGCCAAACATCTTCACAGAGTTCGGCAGCTTCACTGTAGGTGAGTCCGGAGCGACAATCTTCCAGGTGCTTGACATCAAGCAGCAGAATGACCGTGAGAGATGGTATATGATCGACAGTTCGTTCATGGTCACTCTCCCAGACACTTGGGGTATCAAGCAGAAGTTCATCCTTCTTCCTATCAACAAGTGGCATGAGAAGTATCAGCGTGTCTTCCTTGGTGGTCTCACATGCGATAGCCAGGACTACTATAATGCTGATGCTCATGCAAATGCGATCTATCTCCCTATGCATACTGATGATGAGCCGCTATACATCGGATTCTTCCACACAGGAGCATATCAGGAATCGATTTCAGGATACGGCGGTATCCAGCACTGCCTCCAGCCTGCTCCTAAGCACATCATCATCGACAGGGATGAGAACGGCGACTACACAACCAAGCTTTTCAGCAAGGAGCAGACATACAAGTCAATGTTGAAGATCCTGGGTTATTAATATATATGTCAGGAATATCAAATAATCAGATCAAGTTCGTCAAGTCCCTGCAGCAGAAAAAGGTAAGGGACGAGCAGGGTCTGTTCATAGTTGAAGGTGAGAAGATGGTCGACGAGGCCATCTCCTCACCTTTCAAGGTAGAAACAGTATATAAGCGTGAGGATATCGGTGAAGAGGCAATGGGACGCATCAGTGCGTTGGCAAATCCCTCACCTGTCCTTGCTGTTGTGAGGAAACCCGAAGATTCATATATCAGTGATGCTTCCGAGCTTGCTCCCCTTCTTTCCGAAGGCGGACTTTTCCTTGCATTGGACACTATCAGGGATCCGGGCAATCTTGGCACAATTCTCAGGATTGCGGATTGGTTCGGCATCAAGGCTGTCTTTGCCGCACCTGATACGGTGGACCTCTTTAATCCGAAGGTTGTCCAGTCTACGATGGGCGCGATCTTCAGGGTGAAGATGCACTATGTGGATCTGCCGTCGCTTTCGAAGATAGTGCTTGCCAATGGCGGTAAGGTCTATGGAACCTTCCTTGACGGACAGAACCTTTATCAAAAGGAGCTCGACAACGGCGATTCCGCTCCGTCGGTGATCGTGATCGGAAATGAGTCGAACGGCATATCGGCAGAGATGGCAAAACTTGTTTCAGACAGGCTTTACATCCCTCCGTTTCCGCCGGATGACCCTGGTTCAGAGTCTTTGAACGCCGCAATCGCCACTTCAATTACCGTTGCGGAGTTTAGAAGAAGAAAATACTGATAATTAGCATATAAAACAAAAATGTTTATACCGATAACAAATTTGTTAATGCTTAAAATCAATAAAAAACCGGACCTTGATCGTTTCAAAGTCCGGTTTTTAAATTATATCAGTACGATCTTTACAGCGTCCATAGGCTGCACCGTCACATCTATGATCTTTCCAGGATAGAGGTCTTCCGTTACAGGGATTTCCATCCACTCGAATGCATGCTCCGGAATGGTGAGCTTCATGTTGGCTTCCCTATTGGAGAAGTTGCATACGAACAGGATCGTGTGGTCTTCGTAATCCCTCAGGAATGCGAAATGTCTGTTCTTGTCAAAACCGTCAGACGAGAAGTTGCAGTAGCAAAGGTCATATGTCGTACCCTTTGTAACGGCAAGATCAGATGATGCGAGTCTTGTCGCTTCTGCAAATCTCACAAACACTTCCGCCTCTTCCTTCTTCATCCCCGCCTTAACAAGCGTCTTCACATCCATAGACTCATATGCTTTGCTTTCAATCACCTTTCTGAGTCTTCGGACTGTGCCTACGCTCCACCAGTCGAAGATGGTGGTTCTTCCGTCCTTTCCGCTGAATCCCTCTTCGTCCATGCCCTTCTCGCCTACCTCTTCGCCGAAGTAGATCATGAATGGTGCCGTGTTCAGGAAAAGCGACACATACAATGGCGCAAATGTATTCTTGGCATCCTTGCCGAAGAAATCCGAGCCGAAGCGCTGCTCGTCATGATTCTCAAGGAAGTTGAGCATGTATGGCTGCAGATCCCCGAGGAACTGCCAGCTTCTTGTAATGCCTATTGTCGACTGCCAGAGATCGACCGGCATTCCGTTGTCATCGACATTTTTCTCGACAACGCTGCGCAGTGTGTCGTAGAGACCGGACTTATCGTAAAGGAAGTCGAATCCTACGCCTCTTACATATTCATTATAAAGGTCCTTCTTATATACCTCTGCGATGAATATGACAGACGGATATTCTTTCTTTATCTCAGCTATCAGCCACTTCATGAATGATGCCGGAACCAGCTCCACCATGTCGCAGCGGAATCCGTCAACACCCATTGATGCCCAGAACCTGACGATGTCGAGCATCCTGTCCCATGTGCCTGTGTGGCTATCGCAGTAGTTGAGCTTCACGGTCTCGTACCAGTCATTGATGCCAGGTTCCGCGCTGTAGCAATTGTTTCCGGTCACCATTGCAGGGTTTTCCTGATAAGGCTCCATGCCCTTGGGACAAGGAGTCGGAAGCTTGAGGTCGCATCCCGGATAATAGATGAAGTCGTTTTCCTCCGTCCAATGTACGCCCTTGTCGTCACCGCTGCCGAGGACCGGATGACCTTCTGAAGGGTTTACTTTTCCGTAATCACGTGCGACATGATTGGGAACAAAGTCAATGATCACCTTCAGTCCGGCGTCATGGATCCTCTTGATGAGTTCCTTGAATTCACCTATTCTATCCGATGGATTATCAGAGAGATACGGATTGATGTCATAGTAGTCGCAGATCGCATACGGAGAGCCTGCCTTACCCTTTACGAACTGTGGGTGCGATGGGTAGCATCCCTCTTCGCCGCTCTGTGTGGTATGGCGCAGCATGCCTGTAAGCCAGACGTGGCTGCATCCGAGCCATTTGAGATATTCAAGGGTAGATACGTCGATGTGGGAAAGTTTTCCTGTGCCGTTGTCTGCAAGGCTGCCGTTCTTCTTAGGCCTTACCTTGTCGTTTCCCCAGAGACGGGGCAACATTTGATATATTATAGGTTTGTTCATTATCTAAAACGGTGCTTAAAAACGCGTGCAAAGATAACATTCATTTTCAGTGCCACAAAATCGTCATGTCGCTTTTAGGAATAATTCTGCAACACTTTAGGAAATATTTGATATCTTTAAAATAAATAACGGATATGAAATTTATACATACAAGTGATTGGCATCTTGGACATGTCATATATGGCATGGACAGGGGTGAGGAACAGGCACATATGCTGGACCAGATGGTATCAATGGTCAGCGAGCATATGCCTGACGCTTTTCTTGTGAGCGGTGATGTGTTTCACACGGCCGCCCCGTCTTCTAAGGTTCAGACCATGTTTACCGATACGGTGGTCAGGCTCCACAACGCAAATCCGGACATGCATATCATAGTTACTGCGGGTAACCATGACAACGCTGTCCGTCATGAGATCTTCAGAACACCTTGGAAGAGCTTCAATGTGCATATGATCGGAAGTCTGGATCAGAATGACCTGGAATCCCATGTAATCGAGATTCCTGGAAAGGGTTTCGTCATAGCCATACCATATACCCATGTGCGTAATATGCCGGCGGACTGCCGTCAGACTCTGCTCGACATGGTCGCTCAGAGAAATCCTGACAGTCTTCCGGTAGTCCTTATGGACCATACGACGGTCTCCGGATGTGACTTCAAAGGCCACGATCTCATTACCGACTACACTGTAGGAGGCATTGACGGCATCATGGTTGATGACTTGGGTACCGGTTACGACTATGTGGCATTGGGTCACATTCATAATCCGCAGAATATCAGCGGATCAGATGGCAAGGTGCGCTACAGCGGCACTCCCCTTCCTGTGACCTTTGACGAGACGTATGAGCACTCGGTGACCTTGGTGGAGATCGCCGCACATGGAGATGCTCCGGTTCTGAAAGAGATCGCGGTAGATAACATCCATCCGCTTGTGACTATTCCTGCTGAAGGCTATGCCTCATGGGATGAGGCTAAAAACCTTCTCAAGGAGTTCAGGTCAGACAGGGAGGCGTATATCAGACTCAATATTGAGGTCGAGGACTTCCTGCCAACAGACGCGGAGACGACGGCGGAAACAATCTGCGATAGGCTTGGACATAGGTTCTGCTATAACAATGTACGCAGGACGGCAGTTGTCGGAGACGGTCCAAGAGCCATGACTGTGGAGGAGCTGAAGGAACAGTCGCCCCTTGATTTCGCAGAAATGTTCCTTTCGGACTGCGGAGTGGTTTTCGACGATGAGATGAGGGATATGTTCAAGCAGGCAATGGATTTGGTAAATGAGTCAAAAAGAAATAGTTAGCATATGAAGTTACAGAAACTCAAGATACATAACATTGCATCTATCGAGGATGCTGAGATCGATTTTGAGGCATCTCCCCTTGCCGAGAGCGAACTGTTTCTTATCACAGGTAAGACCGGATCAGGAAAATCAACGATTCTTGATGCGATCTGCCTGGCTCTGTATGCATCTACTCCACGTCTGGAAAGCACCAGGATACAGGGTGCGGTCAAGGATGGTGAGCAGGATGTCTCTGTAGACGACGCAAGACAGCTTCTGAGAAGAGGCAAAGGTGAAGGATATGTCCTGCTTGATTTCATCGGTACGGACAAGATACCGTATCAGGCCGAATGGAGTGTCAGAAGGGCTTATGCAAAGCCCGATGGCAGACTCCAGCCAAAGGAGTGGATCCTTAGGGACTTGTCCGCAAATGTGAGCTACAGCAAGGAATCGGAAGTCAAACTTCTGATGGCAAGTGCAATAGGACTTAGCTTCGAGCAGTTCTGTCGTACGACTATGCTTGCTCAGGGCGAATTCACCCGTTTTCTCAATAGCGACGACAAGGACAAGGCGGCTATCCTGGAGAAGATCACAGGTGTCAGCATATATTCGGAGATCGGAGCAGCCATCTATAATATAACATCCAGGAAACAGACTGAACGTGACATTGCCAAGTCGCTCTGCGAGTCAATCGAGCCTGCCAAACCGGAGGAAATCGAGGCGTTGAATGAGGTTGTGGCCGAAGCAAAGGAGAAAGAGGCTGCATTGGAGTCAAGGAGCAGGGAGATTTCCGAAAAGCTGACATGGCTCGAGCAGTCGGCTGCAGTGCTTTTGAAGATTTCCGAGGCCGAGGCAGCTGTAAGAGTGGCTAAGGAGAAAGCGGAATCCGACGAGTACAAGGACAATTGCCGTACTGTAGCTGATTGGAATGCTTCAGGAAAGGCAAGGGATGGCTACATGGCTTTGTTGCAGTTGACTCGCGAGAAATCACGCCTGGAGGAATACATTGCTGTCCTTAAGCAGAATTATCAGACGTTGCTGAATGTAACCGATTGGGAGAAGGACCAGCTTCAGGCTCTCAAAGACGGTTTCGAGGCTCTTCAGGAAAAGTTAAGGGCATTTGCATCACATAGAGACCTGTATCTTAATGAGCAGACTGTCTATGCCGATCTGATGACCTTGAATGCCTCTCTTTCCAGAATGGCAACAGAGGGTGTCAGATTGCAGGAGGCTATGCAAAACCAGAAAGACCTGATCGCTGTAAAGGAGGGGCTTCAGAGTGCATTTGATTATGCAGAACATGCATTTGGCGAAGCCTCAGAATCTTTGGATTCAGCGGAAAGATCCCTTGAAGCATTTGGACTTCAGGCTTATAGGGCTAAAGCTTCCGAATTGAATCAAAGAAAGTTATCTCTAGCTGATGCGGCCGGCAAATTAAGCATATACAACCGCACTCATGAATCTTTCAATGATGCAAAGATGCAGCAGGCGGAAATACAGCAGCGCTTGGACTCTCTCGCTAAGGAAAGCGCAGTTCTGTCGGAGCAACTGGCAGCGGCGGAAATTGCCAAGAGTGTTGCTGAGAAAATCTGCAGGAAACTTGAGCGCAGCGTGGATGATTGGGCCAAAGCGGTCAGAGCGCAGCTTTCAGTCGGTGACGACTGTCCGGTCTGTCGACGCAAGATCGAGTCTCTCCCGGCTGAGGCGGAGATGGATCAGGTATATTCGGTCGCATATAAGGAATACGAGGAGGCAAAGGTCGCCTTTGATCAGGTGCAGGGTAAGCTGAATGAAGTGTCAGCGGATTGCAAGGCATTCGAGGTGCAGCTTAAGTCTGCTAAGGCTGCTGTGCACCGTCTATCTGAGAAAGTCGAGTCGGACAAGGCTGATCTGAGTTCTTCATTGGAGAAGGTTGGACTTGAGCTGAGTGAAGGAGTCGAGCTGATGCTTGATAAGCTTGTATCTGACACTGAGTCAGTTATCGCACAGAATAGCATAAAGATCCAGGAGGGTGAGAAACTTGACGAGGAGGTTGTACATAGACGTGAACTCGTGGAGAATGCTCGCTCCAATAAGGAGGCGGCTCTCAATAAACTCAATGATGCTGATTCCAAGATCAAGGCTGTCGCTCAGAGCATCGCTACTATAGAGGCGCTCATAAAGGATCAGAAGGACACTTACGATCAGACAGTTGTAAAGATTGAGGCAAGCATTTCAGGCTTCGATGGTGTCGACATCGATTGGAAGAACAACCCAAAGGCATATGCTGCAGAACTGAAGCGTCTTGCAGGAAACTATTCAGATCTTTGCGACAAGGCGCGCGAAGCTGAGCAGAATCTGAAGACCGGTCAGACAAATTACGATGCCCTTAAAGTTGTCATCGGACAGATTGCGACCGCAATGCCTGAATGGGCAGATGTAAAGGCCGTGAACAAGGTCTCAATGGTTGGAGCACTGCAGAAGGCAAATGCGGTGTTGGCTGAATGCAATACCTACAGGGAGCAATTGGCTGACAAGGTCAGAGAAATCATGGAGTGCGATGGACTTATCAAGGAATATCTTGAATCACAGGACTCTGTCGATAAGGATAGGCTTATCGTTCTGTCCGCACTCAATGCGGCTCAGATAGCCAAGATAAATGATGGTCTTGAGCAGACACGTGCGTCTATTGTTGCAGCAACAAGCGCACTGGAGGAACATAATAAGACATACAAGGATCTTCAGGAAAGAAGGCCGGACATTACCGAGGAAGACACACAGGAGTCTCTGAAGGCAGACCTGTCTGTATGCGCTGACGAGATCGGCGAATTAAGAGAGTCTAAGGGCGCTGCCGAACAGAAGCTCATACAGATAGCTGAGCAGCAGAAGAAGCAAGGCGAATACGAGAAGGGGTTTGCTGTTCTCCAGGCCGATTACGACAAATGGGCTAGATTATGTGCCTATTTCGGAGATTCCAAGGGAGCAAAATTCAGAAAGATCGCCCAGAGCTATATCCTTGCCAACCTTATCCGTGCGGCCAATATTTATATGCAGACTTTGAGTGACAGGTACTCCCTTACTATCCAGCCTGGTGAGTTTGTGATCATGGTGGAAGACGCTTACCAGGGCTTTGCCAAGCGTGCCGCCAGTACGATCTCCGGTGGAGAAAGTTTTCTTGTGTCACTCTCCCTTGCATTGGCACTCAGTGATATAGGTCACACACTTGCGGTTGACATCCTGCTCATTGATGAGGGATTCGGAACTTTGAGCGACGATTCGCTGACCAAGGCAATCAACACACTGAAGACCCTGCATCGCAAGTCTGGACGCAAGGTAGGCATAATCAGTCATGTGGAAGAACTGATGGGAAAAGTACCGGTACAGATACGGGTCGAGCAGGAAGCCAACAGCTCAAAGAGTATTATAAATGTAGTTTAGTAAGAATGCAGTCAGGTCCTATTCTATATAGGGCCTGATTTGTTTGAGGAGACTTCAGACCGCCCAGTTCCTGTCTATATGGCCCGATCTTGATGAAGTCGAGCGCTGTCAGGTCAAATCCTTCTGCAATCTTTTCGGAGCCGGAGTACCATGCAGTCTTCATATGTGGGTATTGCTCCTTTATCCATTTCGCAATTCGCTCAACCTCAAAAGGTTCCGCATCTCCTCCCATGAAGCAGAAGCATGTGATGGCAGCAGAATACTTCCCTATCAGAGCGCTTAGGAAGTCTTCAGTCATGGGTTCTCCGGCATCTTCCCATAGCCAAGGACTATGGCAGCCCGGACATCTGTTCGGACAGCACGAAATATTGACTGCCAGGCTGATCTCGTCGGGGATCTCCTGGCAGACAATATCGTAACTGTAACATTTTAGCATCTTGGCTTGTCTTCGTTATGATGGTAGTGACGTCTTGCAGCCTCCTCCTGGCGTGCCATAGAGAAGTTGCTGATGCGTTTCATGTAACCGATGATGCGTGTCAGGTAGTCGATGTCGTTGCTGTGACACGCAGGACACTCCTTGAGATAGTGCTTGCTTATATGGCCGCACTTGTTGCAGATTGTGTTAGGGATGTTGAATGTGAAATAGTTACATCCTTCCTGGGCAGCAACACGAAGCAGCTGGGCATACTGAGCCTTTGAAAGATGCTCCTCAAGATTAAGGTGAAGGGCAGAACCTCCTGTGAGGTGCTCGATGTACTTTCTACCGTGGAGTCGCATCTTGTCGATGATGTTCAGAGACTTGTCCTCCACGATGTAGAAATAGCTGTTGTAGCAGTCACGTGGCACTACATAGCCGTCTTCCCTATCCCATTTTGCATGCTTCACACCGACGTTCTCAGCTGGGATCATCTCGCAGTTGAACAGAGTCGTCTTGGTGCGGTACTTCATGTTGTATTCCTCGATCAGTCCGAGTGTGGTCTGAACGAACTCTACATATTTAGGATTGTCATTGATCTCGATGCCGAGGAACTCTGCGGCTTCCACCAGACCGTTGATGCCGACTGTGAGATATTGGCGTCCGATGTTGATGAACCCGGCGTCAAACAGAGGGAGCATTCCCTGTGCCTGAAGTGACTTCAGGTTCTCGTCGTATGCTAGCTGAACCTTATGGACAAGGTCCACAACCTCAGCAAGATAAGTAATGTAATCCCTGCCGTTCTTCACAGCATACTGGATACAGCGGTTCAGGTTGATGGTGAGCACGCTCTTTGATCCTGTAGAGACACCGCCGGCTCCGAGAGTGTAGCTGAATCCGTTGTCCTGGATCTCGTTGCGCAGACGGCAGCATGATGCGAGCGAATCCGCATTGTCACTCATGTATGTAAAGAATGAGTGGCCCTCAGAGTACATTTCTGCGGTGAAGTCTCCCCATTCCCTGTCTTTTACCTCATTGTTCTCTGTAAGGAGTGCCATTGTCTCTACAGGGAATGTGAGCGGAGTCTTGAGCCTTTCTGCATTGAACCACTTCATGAAGCGCTTCTGAAGCCATGAAAGACCGTCCCAATC
>JAEIGA010004936.1_pt1 | contig 20487 bp, 24 predicted proteins | sample 9270691 | NCBI WGS metagenome assembly JAEIGA01 (sample SAMN17057246, study PRJNA624740) | gut metagenome | biome: biome; isolation source: fecal sample | host: Bos grunniens | place: China: Xizang | collected 2019 | reverse complement strand
TCATGGAAAAGGTGAATCTAGTTTACTTAAAATTGGATATACAGATTCCCTAGAAGCAAGAAATTACTCCTATATAGAACATAACCCTCTTATTGAAATTCTGGGAACAAGAGAGGGAAATGAGGAGTTGGAGCTAACGCTCCAACTCCGATTTTTATACTACAAAGCTAATATTTTAAAAGAATGGTTCTCTGATGATAAAGAAATAATTGATCATTTTCAGGATTCAATAGATGATATTGATATGTGGCTATGGATTCATAGGGAGGATGTTTTTCTAGAAAATACTAGATCTAAGAAAATAAAAAATATATTTAAAAGAATATATAATAAGTATGCACCGACTGATGATCCAATGTATGAAGGAAGTGACTTAGAAGATAAATTATTAAAATAAAAAAAAATTAAGGAACACGCATTGCGTGTTCCTTTTTGGTTATTTACTATTCTTTATCTTTTCTCATGCCTTGTGAGATAAACTCACTACCGAGTAACATCAATAGTGAACCTCCAACGATTTTTAACGTTTTGATTCCGGCTCTCGCCAGTTTTCTTTTCGTATCTTCGCTTAATTTTATTTTAAATTTTTTCATAATCTTTTTTTTTAAATTGTTGATTAATCTTCATTACATCCATCGATTGCTGCAATAATTGCCTTCCACAAAGCGCCTAACGCTGTTCCTATTGCGAAAATTAATGTAAATTGTTCAACTTTTCTATCGAATTTCTTTCTATCCATATCTTAATATTTTTATTGATTTAACATTCTTTTACATATATAAGGCTGTTACTGCTTTTATAGACGGAAAAATTTACTCAAAGATTTTTCAATTTTTACCCTTTTCCTTATAATAGAAAACAAAACTAGAAACTATGAGTGAAGTAATTAACACGTATGATACAATGATGCAGGATTTTACAAGAGATCCTGTATTTAATCGTTTATCCGAAAAGGATAAACTCTTGATTGAGGCTGAACTTTTGGGATATAAAGAACTTCCACCTACAATTGAAGAGTTCTTAGATTCTCCATATTACTTAGGTGGTCCTGATGGTATTGGACCAGGTTTATATCCATATTGGAGAAATTTTTTAAAAGAATATTTTCCAGACCCACTTCATATCCGTTGGCAAGCATTAGGCTTAACTGGTGCAATTGGTTGCGGAAAATCATTCTGCTCAACTATTATATCTCTTTATTCAATAATGAAATTAATGAAATTAAGAGATCCTTGGAAGACTCTTGGAATGACTCATATTAAGTCAATCGGTTTTTCTTATCTCCATAAAACAACAGATCAAGCCTATAATGCTTTTATTGAACCTATTCTTAATGTAATGGATCAAGTTCCATTCTTTCAGAGAAATACACTAAAGGCTCACGATTTTGCACTTATTCCAGATGGCGCTAGAGGTAATGCAACAATCGGTTTTGATATTTGTGGATATCTTCTATCCGAATTAGCCTTTCTTCCTGAAGAAATTGCAAGATATAAATTAAATCAGGCCTTCTCACGCCAAGAATCACGTTTTCAAGGTGGTAAAAATTTATTTACTTATGTTATTATTGACTCTTCTGCTAAAGATCAAGATGATATAGTAAGTAAATTTATTCGTGAAAATCCAATGGGAGACCAATTTAGATATCAAAGAGCATCTATCTGGGAAGCTAAAAGTCATAAAGGATATTATTTTAATGAAGGATCCTTTAAAATGTATGCAGGAGATGCATTGCACTCTCCCCAAATTCTTGAAGAGGGCGCAAAGATTTCTGTAGACCTAGATCCTGATCGTATTCTTACCTGTCCTATGGAATTATATCCAAATGCTAAAATGGACCCAATTCTCTTTCTTCAAGATAAGGCAGGTATTTCTGTTATGGCTACTAATCTATTTTTACCATTTCCTCAACACTTTCTTGATTCATTTAAACTACCAAAGTTAAATACAGATGTAGTTACTTTAGATTTTTATGATAAACAAGATAAAATTTTATATAAAGTTGAAAATGGGATTGACTTAATACCAAAAGAAAGTATTCTTTATTGTCATCTTGACTTAGCATTGGTAGATGACATTTGTGGATTAAGTATCTCTTATTTTAAAGAATGGATTAAATCTGCTGATGGTGTTAAAGTTCCTAAATTTTCTGTTCCAATCATCATTGGATTATCTAGAAAAGAAGGACAAGAAACCCCACTATATCAAATTCTAGACTTCTTTAACGACTTAAGAGATGAAGGATTTACTATTGGAAAAATTACTTTTGACCAATTTGCAAGTGCAGGTTTAAAACAAGACCTACTTCGTGCTGGATTTAATGTAGACTATCTATCTGTTGATAGAAATGATAAAGTATATAATACAGTAAAATCCCTTATTGCAGCTGATCAAGTTGAGTTTGCGCAAAATAAAAGATTTAAGAATGAAGTTCTTGGATTAAAAGTAATAGATAGATTAAAAGGTAAAATTGATCATGATCCTGTTACTGCATACTCTTATGATGAAGATGGAAATCGTGTACCTAATAAATCAAAAGACTTAGCAGACTCTGTTTTTGGTAGTGTGTATGGATGTTTTGTTGACTTAGATCTATCTAGTGAATTAGCATCACAAAAAGCAACGAAAGAACAGCTAAAAGCAATTTCACATTATCTTGATACCCCTGAAAATAGAAGTAGGGAGATATTTCAAGGAATGGTTGATAGTTTATGGTAAAAAATATTTATAATAATGACAAAATATATATTAAAAAGATTTTCTTCATCATCTAAAAAAGATGATAAAGAAAAGAAGAAAAATAATAATAAAAATAAAGATTTAAATACTATTTTAGGACTAGGTGGAGTTGGAGCTGGATTAACAGCAGGCAATATTATCCATAGTAAGATAAAAGAAAGAAAAGAGCCTTCTGAAGAAAGTAAGAATCTTTATGATAAATTAAAAAATAAATTTAATGGAAGTATCATTGACGATAGCGATGTACGTGATACTAAATATAATCTTAGAAATGCAAGTTCCTATTTTTTCCCTAATTTAGGAATAGCAGCAATAAAATTAGATAAATCTTATAAAGGTGATGCATCTACACTTGCACATGAAATGGGTCATAGCTATTTTTATAATCCAAATTTCATAAAAGATGAAAAATCTAATAATAATGTTGCAAATAAAATTGGAAAATTTCTTCATAATAATGAAATTCTTAGAAAAGCAAAAAACAAAAATACCGGTATTAGTGTTGCTACTGGAATAATTTCTGGGATCAACAAAGCAAGGTTAGAAAGAAAAGGTAAAAAAGAAGGAATAATAAATAAGATTGCTCCATATATTGTTACGGGAGCAATAAGTGCTGGAGAAGTTGGGACAGAGCTTGCAGCATCTATTAAGGGATATAAAATGTTGAAAAATCTAGGTGCTTCTAAGAAAATGCTAAACGATGCAAAAAAAGATTTAGGATTTGCATTATCTACATATGTTGGAAAAGGAGTCATTGATCTAGCTTTAACAAAAGGAGGTAGAACATTAGGAGACTCATATGCAAAATTACATTACGCTATTAAAGATAAAAAGAAAAAGAAGAAAGGGAATAAGGATGAATAATTTTAATATTACAGAACTTATTGAAAAAGCTTTTTCAATGGGTTATGAAGAGGGACAGAAAGAATTTGCCCGTCGAGACTATGCTGGCTTAACTACAAAGCAAAAAGAACTTCTTAGACAAGAAAGAAGAAAAATTGCAATTGAATTATTAGAAGATAAGAAGGGCATTTTAAAATATCATCATAGAGATACTGATAAGGATAAGGTTGGGGAGAAAAGACTCACTAGACTTAAAAACCGTGAAAAAAACTATTATGATGGATTACTTGAACAGGCTGAAGATAAGGCAAAAAATGTTCGCAAAAAAATTCTTAAAAATTTCCCTGCACAAAATACTAAAGAAGAGAGACAAAAGTATAATAGAACTGCAGATGAAGTTGGACTTGATAGAAAAGAAGATCGCATGTTAGAAATTTGGAAAGATAATTTCAAACATAAAGGTCAATTTATGGATAGACTTGATGAGTTTAAAAAAGAGGCAGCAAAAAAGAGAAAGTTCATTAGAAATGCAGTAATCGGTGCAGGACTACTTAGTGCAGGTATTTACGGAACTCATAAAATAATCGAATCACGTAAAAAGAGAGAAGAGGCAAAAAGAAGAGAGGGCGCCTCAAATTCTTCTAATAAATTAAAAGATTCTTTAGATGATGAAGATTAATCAAAAAAAAAAGAAGGGCAAATGCCCTTCTTTTTTTATCACAACTTACAAACAGTTTCTTCTTCGACTTCATCTGTAATTGCACAATCTGTCAACAAAATCATTGATGCTGCTGAGATAGCATTTTCAAGACTTACGCGCATTGCTTTTGCAGAATCAAGAATACCATCCTTTGCTAGATCTACATACTTCTTAGTCTTTGCATTAAAGCCCTTTCCCTTTTTCGATGAAAGCAAATTAGAAATTATCTCATCACCAGGAACTCCTGCATTATTACAAATATTCCAAGTAATAGATCTCAAAGAATCGAGAACAATCTGAATACCAACAGATTCGTCTTCTGTCCACTTAGATCCCTTCTTAAGAAGTTCTTTTCGACCTTCTTCAGATGCCCATAAGAAAGTATAACCACCACCAGGAACTACACCTTCAGCAATCGCTGACTTAGATGCAAGAATAGCATCTTCAACAGTAGCTTTCTTATTTACACGCTCTACTTCACTTGCACCACCAGCATGAATTACACCAATACCACCAGACAAGTTTGCAAGACGCTTTTCCCATCGGCCGCGATCATACTTATTCAAATTCTTATCTTCAAGACGCGCTTTAATTGTTTCGATACGTTCATTAATTTCTTCTTCATCACCACAACCTTCGAAAATAATACTTGTATACTTACCGATAATTACTTTCTTAGCTGAACCAAGCATTTCTGTTGTAGCATCTGTTACAGATAGACCAATTTCAGGAGTAATATAAGTAGCACCAGTTGCTGTTGCAATATCTTGCATAACTGGACCACGATTTTCACCAAACTCAATACCCTTTAATACACAGCAACGACATGCACCTTGAAGTGTATTTAATACTAAAGTACTGAGCACTACTTCATCCATATCGTCACAGATAATAATAAATGGACGACCACTTTGTACCATAGGTTCCAAAATTGGAATCAATTGAGCGACGTTTGAGATCTTTTCACCCACTACTAAAATATTCGGATTGGTCATTATGCACTCACCTGATTCTTTTTCTGTAATAAAATGAGGAGATGCCCATCCACGTTCAATCTTCATACCGTTAATTACTTCAATAGTAGTATCAAGAGAGTATGACATATCTGCAGTAATTACTCCATTAATGCCAACTTTCTCCATGCATTCAGTAATTAATCCGCCAATTTCTGGATCATTGTTTGCAGAGATTGTAGCAACTTGCTTAATCTTTTCTAAATCTCCATCAACTTGTTCTGAATGTTTCTTGATATATTCTGAAACCCATTTACCGGCGGCTTCCATACCATCCTTAATTTCATTGACATTAGCTCCTGCATTCAAATAACGCTGACCCTTCTTGATCATTTCATGAATTAAGATTGAAGTAGTTGATGTATTATCACCTGCCTGTTCTTCTGTACTTTGTGCTGCTTTCTTAACAATTTGAGCACCCATATTTTGAATTGGTTCCTTAAGGGTAATTGACTTAGCTACGGTAGCACCGTCACGTGTAATATCAGGATACTCTCCACCTTGAATTGCTACACACTTGCCACAAGGACCCAAAGTTGTCTTAATTGCATTTACAGTTTTTTCAACACCTGCGATCAAAAGATCTTGTGTCTTTACATTGTGAATTGTTTTATTTGCCATAATTTTATTTTTAAAGTACTACAATAATTTCTGCTTCTACGATAGAACGATATTTCAAATTATCCTCTGGATTAGTAAATTCAGAGCCAGCATGCTTATGAATAATAAGTTTATCACCAACTTTTACTTCTTCACTTACTTCAGATCCAACACCAATAACTTCTGCCATTTCAGTTCCATCATTTCCTTTCGGAATAGTTAATCCAGCTACTTTTTCTGTTTTTACAGGATCAACCTTAATTAAAATTTTCTTACCTAATACTTTCATTATAGTTTTTATTTTAAATTCATTTATAAGAAAATAACAGGAAATAATTAGTGTTTTTTACATAAATTATAACCCAAATTAATAAAAATTAAAGAAAACTTCTTTATAATTGTAAATAAATATTGTTAAAAATGAAAGTACCAAGATATTCTAGAAAAAACTTTAGTTTAAATAAAGAAGCTGTTGCTGGTGGATTATTACTGGCAGGCGGCGCCTTAATTCATAAAAGATCTAAAAAGAAGCTTGATAAGATATTTGATAGTGAAATTAGTAAGGAACAAAAAGATCACTATGATAAAATAAAAAAAGAAATTCAAGATCGTGGAGTTACTGTAATAGATGATATTCCTTTTAGTTCTGTAAAAAATGCTGCATATGCATCTAAAGATAAGAAATCTGAAGAAATTATTAAAAGAGACAGAAAAAAGATTGAAAAACAGATAAAAGATTACGAAGAAAGAATAAATAAAGATTATGAAAAAGATCCCCAAAAAAAGGAAAAGGCTTTAAATGATCTAAATGTCTTAAAGAGCTGTCTTAAAATAGGTGGTAAAGGTGGATATATTGTGGATAAAGATCTTCATCGCGGTGATATTATGTCACATGAAAGAGGACACGAGTATTATCTTGATGGAGAAGGAAGAAAGAAAATAGGAGGTATATTACACCGTGCAGACAAATCTCCTATACTTAATATGGGTATAGTAGATAAATCACTTGCTTTTGCATCAGGAATTAATTCATCACTAGATCCAGAAAATGAAAGTGCAATAAGTAAATATGGTTATTTAGCACTTCCAGGATTAAGAGCGGTATCTAAAGTAGGTTCAGAAGCTGCTGCATCCATTAGAGGATATAAACAACTAAAGAAATCAGGCGCTAGTAAAGAAACCTTAAAAGAATCTAAGAAAGCCTTAAAAAATGCACTCGGAACTTACATTGGAAATAGTATGATAGATTTAGGTAGTAGCTTGGCAATGAGAGCTTGGGGTAAAAATATTGGAAAAAATTTATAATAAGTATATAAAAGAAAATAAAGAGAGGAATATATTCCTCTCTTTATTTTTTATGTCCTTTCTTTATTACAGTTCCAGGAGGTATTATAGGATGTTTTAGTACCTTAATTCCTCTTGCTCCTATATAAATAATACTCTGAAACTTATCTAGATCTGAACTAACGAAAGATAATGTACCTAGATTAATTGATTCAATCTCTTTTGACATATCTTTACAGTTTAAATCATCATCGTTTACTGTTAATGTTTGTATTGTATACTTCTTCATAAGAGATATAGTTTTTATTTATCTTCTAATTCTCTTAGTCCCACCACTTTCTTGCTCTAGTTTGAATAATTCTATTATACAAATACCAAAGTTTTTCTTCATATACATCATTTATAAAATATTCATAATTTTTATCTTTGAAAGATTTCCAGAAACCGTTTTCCATAGGGGATTGTCCATTAGCATCTCTGATTCTTTCAAAATTTTTATCATTGATGTATCTTTTTTCTGCAGCGTGAACATTACCAATATTTTCAATGCAATATTTAGCAATTCTCATATACCTGAGTTCAATTTCTTGATTTACGAAACAGTTATTAGTTTCATAATGCTTAATTATGGAATCTAATTTGTGTTTTTGTAAATCCATCATAAAACTCCAATCCCAATCACGATCACTCCAAATAACATGAAAATAATATACTAAATTTAATATACCTTTTTTGAAACAATTCCAACGAGTTTTTAATTTTTCAATCATAATTCAATCTCTTTTACTTTAACCGAACCTTTATTTGTTTTCATGTCAGGTCGTTTCTTTCCAAAAATATTATCTTCTAGTGGATGTTCTACTCTATACAAAGAAAATTCATCTACCGGAATTCCTGTGATAATAGTTTTTGGACGCATAAGCCTATCAATATCATTCCATAATTTTACTAATCTATCATCTTTATTCCAATTACGAATATTAGAATGTAGTGTTTCTGTAATTGATTGGATTTTCTCTATTTCATCTTGATAGAGAAAAACATCCCCATCTTCAATGGAATCTAATATAATTTCAGAAAGTTTGAGCATAAAACAAATTACACAATCAGCCTTACCAAGAGACTTTTTTCTAAGACGTTTATATTCATAAATTAATCTTGGTTTTAACTGTCCTAAGATTTGACCATAATACATACAGTCTGTCTCTGTTGCATCTCGCTCAATATGTTTTACGCATTTTTCAATGGTATCGCAATATTTTTTGACTTTTCCTACATAACGATTTTCTTCTTTTAAAAATTCTATCAAATCATAATAAAGAAAGTCAATAATATCGAATAAACCATTCTTTTTAATTTCACTTCTTGTTGCCATTTCCTTAATTTATTTTTAAATTCAATTATAAGGAAATAGAGTGAAAAAAGTAGCAGGAACATTTTAAAATGTTCCTGCCTGTTTTGTGAAGTTTATTAATTTAAAACTAAAAACTATGAAAAAGAAAATTTTAAAAACAGAACTAGCATGTTTAATCTATTTTCACAAACTGATTAAACAACATTGTCATTTAAAAGGGCAAAGATAGTATTATCAAAATAAGTGGGTGTTAAGAGATAACATTGTTCCATATACTCCAAGCAGAGTAATTACTTCTACCCAAAAAATGATATGTTCTTTTATATGAAGAAGAATTCTATTTCTTACATTTTCTTTATCTGTTTTACATAACCAAGTAGCTCCTATGATTAATAATCCCCATGTAATTGCAATATACCAAGATCCCATTATTGACACCCAGATATTAAAACAAACACATCCACCAACACCACCTATCATATGGTATTTTAATTGTTTTGGATCTTCTGTATTTGGGAATATACCAACCATTAACATTCCTATAATCCCTAAATTAGGCAAGAATAATAAACTAGATGGAGTTAATTGATAAAACGGTAATGCTAGTAATAAACTGGAAATAATCATTACTAGACTAAATAATCTCTTCTTTTTTATTACAAAATAAGTAGAGCTGATTGACTCAGGTACATCTTTACCTGACATAAAATATGTAGCACATAGATATGCAACTATAACGATAAAAGATAAATATACTAACATAATATAAAAAGAATAAGGAGTCTCATAAGAGACTCCTTTTATTTTACCATCTTAATCCCATTTCTTCACAAGATTTCTTCTTATCTTGTAATCTAAAATGTCGATCAATAACATGGTTACTAGTTAAATTAAACTTTTTCCAATTATCTGTCTCATATCCTTCTGAATATGTAAAATCTTCAAAAGAAACTGTAGAATATTCTATAAGCTTCTTAAGACTATCCGAACCGAGATACTTTATTGCTGAACCTGTTCTAAGTTTAGCTAATGTTAGATGAGGGCGATATACTGAAAAACTTAGCATAATATCATATTTCTTAGTCAAACTTTTTTGAAGCAATCTAAGAGTGTCTGATACAATATTATTTTCCAATAGTTTAAGCACCAAAAAATCACATTCAGGATTTTCAAAACTATCTAATTCAAAATAATCTTCTGTGCGAAAATCTTCCCCACTTTTAAGAAAATTCATAAAATCTATAAAATCTTCATCCAGAATATTATGAATATCTCCTAATACCTCTTTATAATTTACAGGCTCTGATGGAGGTCCATAGAATACTGTAATATGAGAATCTCTTTCAAAACTTTCTACATCATCATCATCAATAATTGTACTAATATCAACACCAGTTTCGAGATTAGTATCAAGCATGAGACAAATAGCTTTTCTATCTCTTTCTTCCATATTAACTCAAACCTCCTTTCATGCGATACTTAGTTTTCAATTTATTCATTGATGATTTCAAATTAGATCCACCTTGAGGATATCCCTTTTCATCTGTAATCATAAGACCAAGACCAAGTAGGTTATCTAAGAAGATTTGATTTTGTTCAAATTCAACATCTTCGCGAGATTTCTTGATAAACCCTTGAGCATGTCTACTAAGAAGAGCAGATAATGCTAATTCATCAATTTTCTGACCGCCACCTACGCGATAGAAGCCTTTACCTGAAATTGGATCTTTGTCTCTTTGATCTGCCATATCCGTTGTTACTTTATTTGAACACTGTGGCTGATGGTAGAGACGTTCAAGATATACTTGACCAGTCATCAATGGCTTATCTACCTTAATAAATCTACCCTTCATTTCATTTACAGTCTTTTCATATTCTTCTGGACTTAAAATTGATTCAAGTTCCTTCAAATCTGTCAGATCTGATTCAGGCATCATTACATCATATTGAGTAGTTACACCAAGTTCGTCCATCCAAGCTTGAATCTTTTCTGGAGTATAGTCTGAGAAACAGCCGACGTTGAAGTGGTACACTTCTTCTAGCGGCTGGGAATTATGGAACGCTATAAATTCATCTGGAGACATTTCTTTATAACGTCCTTCATAGTATTTATCGACCATTGCTTTTGCCTTTTTACGACCAGCAGCAGTCTTCTTGAGTTCTTCAACTCTTGCGTGAATTGTTGTTGCAATATTACCTAAAGCAATTTCTGAAATTACCGAAGGAATTTTACGATTGATTGTACTGTACGGGTTGAGAATTACTTCTATTCTCTGATTATTTACAATCGGCATTTGATCGTCAGGAATTATCGCTGAGACAACCCCCTTACCCCCATAGCGATTTGTAATTTTCTCCCCTTTCACGCAGCGGGAATACTTAATCAATCTTACTCGGATTGTATAAACTACCTTAAAACCTTTTGTCTCCAGTGAAATTGGTTTCAAAGTATCTGATGCAATATATTCAGGATATTTGTCATAAATTACCTTACGAGCTTTTGGCTTATTATTAGTATAATCATCCAAATATTCCTGTGATAAAAGAGCATAATCAAATTTTACACTCTTACCCTTTTTCTTATCTTGAGCTGCTTTTTCTTCGCAATTATTTCTTTGAATAAGAATATCTGCTACAACTGCATCCTCGATATTATTTTCTACCTTATAGCTAAATTCAGTTTCGAATTCTTGCAAAGATCCATCATTAAGAAGACCTCCCAATTTATTTATTGCATTTCTAGAAACTTCATCAAGACGACTAAGTCGACTGAGAGTAATAACTGCATCTTTTGATTTAACCTTTGTACCAATTGGTGCAATCCATTTTACTCTAGCATTATTCTTAACATCAAATTGCAAATCAATAAGCTGATAAGAGGCCATACGGTCTGCATATGATTCAGAAATTACAACAGCATCTTCATTAACTAAACCATGATAAGCATGATACAATACGTTAGCATTACATCCAACTTTAACAGTATCTTTACCTAATTCAATAGGTCCAGCAATTACATCACCACGCTTTACTTTATCCCCAACTCTAACCTTCGGCTCAGTATACATAGTAACATCATTGATACTATGAACAGCAGTTCTACGGTTGATATGGACAAGTTCTCCAGATTTACTACATTTGATTGTAATAAAGTCTGGTGTAATTTCTTTTACTATACCTTCATCTTCACCTTCAACCTCAAAACGTTCATTCATAACATTACTCTTCAGTTCTTCATAATGTCCTGTATCAACTAAAGGTCTTTGTGCATTATTAATAACCATACTCTGTTTCAACATTGAAGTACCCATCGAGATACGTACAGAGTCAGTATAATTTACAAAAGGAATTCGTCTTGATGTTTCTGAGAGGCGGAAGTCTGGGTGTAGATCTATTAAATCAATCTCTCCTACTGGAACAGAAATACGCTTCATGCGATACTTTACAATCACATTACCATTTTCATCTGGCTTAAGAGTGTTAGTCTTATAATCAACACAATCTGATGCAACAACCTTCTTATTAAGATAATCGAGATAATCGATTGTAATCTTATTAAATTCTTTATCATATACATCAAACATTACGCCATCATCTGTTACGTGAGTAGAAACAGTAAGTGCATTTTGAATATTACCACTATTATTGATTGGAGTATCAGCTACGTCAATAATATCCATCATACTCTTATTAATTGCGACTGTTTCTGGAACCTGAATTTTGTAACGAAGGGATTCCAAATTAACCGCATTAACACCAGGAGGAACTTGTAAGTCATTCTTAATATCTTTACCACCCTTCCAAAAACGAAGGAATGATCTAGACAAAGAATCAAGTTTTTCCTGAATAGCTGCATTTTTTGTAAAGTAATTAGCTAAATTTGTTCTAGCAGAGTAATATACTTTTCCATTACCGTCGCGGAAAAGGTAGTTCATAAAACATTGAGGAACAGATTCTACTTTTTTATCAATGATAAGGTCTCTTACTCTATCATCACCAAAAGCAATACACTGATTAATCAATGTTTCTGTAATATATTCAGGTTCGTAATCAAGATCGAGCTTAACTTGTAACTTCTTAGTTTGTCTTTCAGTAAGTTTCAAATATGGTCTCTTTTCTTCATCATTAAGAAAATCCTGAATTTTTTCCAATTTCACTTCGTAGTTCTTCTGGGGAGCTCCGAAGTTATAGTCTGCATTCTTAATCTTAAGAATACCCTTACTAACATCATAAACACGATTGTAGTCAAAAGAAATTTTTTGTTCCTTACCAGTCTCTAAACTAAAACGGCAATCGTAATCACCACCTAGTCGATTTGTAGAAACTCGGTATGATCCTTCAATAATAAACGCACCATCAATCTCCATAGGAACTTGAAAAGTGGAATATTTCTCTTCACCACCATCTACCGTATAAGTTAATTTTACATTAAAAACTGCGGTCAATTCATTTTCAAGATAGTAAGACGCTGGATGACCTTCATCTGGCAAAATTTCATAATCTAAGCGATCAATCTTATGCTTTGACCACAAGTCAATCCATTGCTTATTTCCAGAAGCTCCTCCTCTAAAAAATTCGTCTACAATTCTTTTGCAACCGTAATTTCTAAAGTATTCGTTAAAATTACTCATTTTAATTAAATGTTTTTATGTTAATTTTTCTATATTCACAATCCACAGTCTTAAAGAATTCTTCGATTTCTTTTTCGATCATCTCTTTAACGTCGCGAGCATTTACATATGCCTCCATAGGTAAACCCTCTTGAGATCTAAAGAACGAAGAATACGTAACGAGATAATTATAATTATCTCTTAATTGGTACAAGACCAATTTTACAGCAAATTTTTCATATTCTTCTGGTACTATTGTTTTTAAACGTGAATATAATATATCTCTAGCCTGTACAATATTAGGCTCTTCACTATCCAATACATTATAGGGAATCTCATATGAGATATTTATGTTATAATAATACGATCCTGTATTTCCTTGTTCCATCTTTACAATTCATCAATATTAATATTCATAAAATTACCACCACTACTTTTAGTTTTTACAAAATCTCCTACAGTAGGAGTAGCAGTGCTGCAATAAGGTCCCTTTTGTGTCGGATCATCCCCAACGATAAATTTCCCTGGGTTTGGTATTGGTTCTGGATTCTGTTTCCATACAGGAGTTTCATATTCTCTTTTTGGAGAATAATTTGTTCCAGGTCCAAGTGGCATATCCTGTTTCCAAATCGGCTTCTCAGAGTCTTTATCAAGAGAAGATGAGGAAGCAATTACTTCCCCATCTTTCTTTAATATCATTGATAACTCGATTGCTTCTTTAAATTCAGGGACTTCTAGTTCAATTTTTAAAATACCCATAAAGTCTCAGTTTAATTATTATTATTTTCATCAAGTTTATTATTCAGAAGCAATCCGAGAACTGTTTCTGTCATGATATCATCCTTGAGTGTGTACTCACCCTTAATTGTTTTGTTAATAATCTTAGATGCGTTACCATAACTCAATAATGTATAGAAAGATTTAGAGTTTTCAATACCACTACAAGTTCCTAAGAACTTAATGTTATCTACAGCTAAATTCTTTGTATTATACTCAACATCAATCAATGAAATAAACAACATTTCAACCATTTCCTCAGGAATAGTATTGATGCTCAACTTCGTAAAGTCTTGATCTTTTACCTGCAATTCATAGAATTGGCGACGGAAAATATAGTAAATGTCATTAATGTTTGGACTAAGAACCTTAATCATTCGGTTAGCATCCAAAACACCAGAGCAGAATCTCTGATACTTCTTGATCTTTGTACCTTCTGGGTAATAGTACATACAGAGTGGATTATACACATAACGAGTATCACCAATCCATACTTCAATATCACCCTTCTTTTCTACGTATTTGATTTCACCTTCTTCATAAGCATAGCATTCTGAAACAATAACACTTTCTTTTTCAAAGTATCTAGATCCAGTTGATGATTTAGCCTTCATTAAAGCAATCATTGCAGACAACTTAAAGATAGGGGAAGTTGTATCATATGCAGTACATATAGCTTCACCGCTCTTAAATTCCATACTGTCTCCTGGGAAAACGATATTATCAGGTCTTGGATGCTTATTAGTAATCTTACCATCCTTTGACTTAATTATTAACCATTTTCCATTTTCTTCTACTGTACAATCAAAAGGAGCTTTTAAAATTCCGGATTCATTTAACACTTTTTCATGACCCATTATTACTTAATATTTCTATTAAGATTAGACTATATCTTCTAAGTATGGCATATAGTCGTTGAATTAGTTTTTAAAATTATTTATATTTTATATAATTTTAATAAAACTAACTGCTGATTTTCATGAGATTCCAGCAATTTACCATATTTATACAAAGCTTATTTCAAACCATGTTTTAATCCGAGTGCTCCTTGTGTAATTGATTCAGTAAATGACATCGCAAATGAAGTACCAATAGCCATACCATCTTGAAGATCTTTAAATCTTGTACTAACTAAATCGCTAGTTACAATATCTTTTTCAATCTTCTTTGATATTACAGATCTAACTGGTACTAGATCTGTTTCATCAGCTTTAGTTACTTCACTATATCGGTTACCATCAGGTCCTACACGTAGACTAGCTCGATAGCGAGGAAGCATAATACAGTTATTATCATCATCCACTTCTGTCGCGCTATATTTATAATTATTCATAAGGAACGTCAATTGTCTTGTTAGCCCGTTAATATTATATCTCCTTTTCAGGAGACACTAGTATTTTCATACTAGACTAGACTGTATCTTCCATAAGAGGTAACACCCCTTAGGCTGCACATTCAGTCGTTAAACTTCTACTTGTCAGTCTTCTTGTTATTATCACAAGATTTAACAGTTAATTCACGCCGATTACTTTCTCGATAAGTATTTAACTCTTGAAAAAGTTTAGCGGCACCTGTGAGAGCTGCTCCCACAGCATTCAAAAAATCTGTAAATTTCTGCATAATATCTAAATTTAAAATTAATAACATTCAGCCTATTATAAAAGCTGCTGATTCTTTCTTACACAACAAAAGAAATATTCCAGCAATTGGTGCAGTTTATAGTGAACTCTCTAACTGATCCACTCTTAGGTGTACCAGAGTTTTTAATACTCTGAAGACTTCGATTTTCGATTGCATGAGAATGGTAATCTGATTCAGTCAACCCTGTCATCAAGGTATTTCTGAGAATTACTGGCTTTTCTTCAACACCAGACACAATAAGTGCTGGGGCAACCATATCAACAATAGAATCCATCTTTACACGATTCGCCATTGAAAGTTCCGCTTTTAGATCATCGCTAAATGAACCTGCTAATTCTTTCTGATATTTCTTATGGAGATCGGTAAGGATGAGAAGTTTTTGTTGATCCGACAACTTAGGATTATCTGCTACTTCACAAATTTTCTTATATGTTTCAGTATCAGTATTTGTCCAAAGAGTCTTATAATCGAAAGTAACAACACCTGCCTTAGTTACTACTTTCAAGACATATTCTTGCAGTTCCTTAATTCTTTCTACACCATCAGGGAATTGGTATAGATATAGGGACAACGCTGCCGCTGTTCCTGCATTGATTCGATTAGGATATGGTTTCAATCCTTCAATATAATCAATATCGGCTTTTACAATTTTAGAAACACGAATACGACCATAGGTGGTCTTTTTATTAATATACTCTATACCATCAATTGTTCCTGTAAATGTAATAGGTTTATTGATAGGAAGAGTTTTTCTAATTTCTGCATCTTTTACAAGTTCTGCATAATCCTCATAATGTTCTTTTGGATCTTGTATTTCTTCTGGAGTTCCCTTTACTTCAGTAGCAACAGCCAAACCATTAAGAGCTTCGTGTTTAAAATTATAAATACCTTCAAAATTTTTCTTATAGATATTCATGTATCTAGGTGACATCTTCTTGTAAGTATCATCCGCAGCTTCTGGAGCTACGAGGTGAATTGCAACAGTGTCGCCGTCAAAGTCAGCATTCAAAGGTTCACAGACTTGTAACGGTAGTTCGATTACATAATCATCATTAAGACGTAACTTCATACATATCATAGAATATTCATGAAGTGTTGGTGCACGATTTACTCATCTCCCTTTTTGAAGGGAGTGCTTGATATTTCTATCAAGATTAGACCATATCTTCATGCTAAGGGGATAGCATGTTTTATACTTGGTCGTTGAATTTAATAAGTATTTCCGATAACTTCAAATTTTAAATCTGGATCTGAATCTACACGCTCTTTAATAAAATCCCAAACTTTACGTTTTACTTTTTTATCCATATATTCCGTGTATCTAGTACCTTCTTCATTTAGAAGAGTATAATCAATAAAATTGATAAATATATCGTACTCTAATTGTCCCAGTTTCAAAGTTTCACCGGAAACGATGCAAATAACTTTTCCGCCTAAAATTTCACGAGACGTTCTTCGTTTCCAATCTTTTGAATACCCTACTTTAATTGACTTAGGGAATTCTAAGAAATATAAGAAACCAGGTTGAGTTCCTCCCTCATGAAACTTTGATTTCAAGAGTTCGTAATTAATAGTTCTAAGATATCTCTCAGATCCATAACCAGTTGAAGATTTGTCTAATGCATTTTTAGCGCGAATGGCTTCCATTCGTTTACGTTTTTCTTCGCTAATATTCCAAAGTCCGATTTTAGAAGTACCTTTATATCTTCCCTGAGCATGAAGTTTTCTCATATGTTCAGCTCGGTCCCAAGAATATAACATTCTTCTTATTTTAACCATATCTACTTATTAAACTGCTGATTTTCCTTTTCAGGAATTTTCAGCAAATCATAAAATTCTTTGAAGGGTTCTCACCTCACGTGTCAATAAATACGTGCAGTTTTTTAACACGACTTGCTTTTCAGCATACTCTTTAAAGAGTTTCTGAAGTTCTGGATTATCATATTCTTCAACAGTAGATCTCTTCGCTTCTTGATAAGTAAAGTTTCTCTGTTCTTGGAGATATGCAATAAATCCAGATCTACACATTTCATATGCAATATGACGAGGAATACCTACTTCATCAATTGCAAGCGTAGTACTAGGAATAATTGGACATCGTGCAGAATTCTTTGTACGAACTGCATATGATTGACGTGCCAAATTTTCCTTTGATGCCTTTAAAAGTTTAGTTGACCAGAAGCGACCCTTATTCAACATTGCACGAAGAAGTGCGATATATCTAGCCTTTTCTCCTGGAGTCTTAAACTCATCAAGTACATTTAACAATTTATTCTTTTCCAATTCTTTATTATTATCTGCACTAGAGTTGTTTGAACAACATAACAGAATAACGATACGGTACCAATTATTCAGTTCATGAAAATCTGGAACCTTTTTACCATTCTTATAATTAAATGTAAATGGTCGAAGAATTGGAGGTAAAATAAGATAATATCTATTTACCAATTTTCTTAAATCAGGCAACTTATCCTTAAAGTTTTCTTCAAAGATTTTAAGAAGGCCTTCATAAGAACATTTCCCTAATTCTGTAATAGCTTGAGAAATAGTAAGTTCCTTTTTCTTTGGATCATACTCAAACTGGCAAGTATCAAAAGTCTTAATACTTAACTTTTTACCACCACCTCTTACACTATAATTACAGTTTCTAAAGTCTTCGCCAATAAAATCTAAAGTAATTTTAGAATCAGCGAAGACATCTTCAAACAGCTCCATGAAAATATCAAAACGTGTATCTTGGAGATAATAAAATCCAAGTTCACATCTTGCAAATCGACGTAGAGCCTCACTCTTGTCCAGTACTTGATATCCACATGCAGGACATACTGGACCTGGTTTATCAATTTTTCCACAAAGACACTTATCTTCAAAAGGACTTCCGAAAAATTCGTCAAACAAACCACCAGTATTTGGCTTAAAAGGATAATCTGCACTATAGTTAAGATTAATATCCTTATGGTTTGTAACTACTCTATCCCGACCCTCACTTCTGGTATAGTCAATAATTGCCTCATCAGTTAAAATCTCAATAGAACTTTGCGTTGCCATTGCTTATTGTATATTTTTAATTATTTTCACTATCTGTCGAAATATTACCATAGATCAATTGACTTGCTAACTGAGCGTTATCTGTATTTTCTCTAGCCCAGTCCATATAAAGTCTCTTAACTTCATCAACTGCTTGAGTTCTCGTCTTATCTTTCAATCTAATAGTAATACCTTTTTTCTCATCAACAACTACTTCGATATAATTCGAAATTACTTCTTGTGTAATAGATGTTGAAATATTATTATATCTTGTTCTAAAAGACTTATAAATTTCAACGTCTTTAATAGTCAGATTCAAATCTCCATGTTTCTTAGATCCGAGAATTTCTTTTGGCTCTTTACGGAACCAATGAATACCTTCACTTCTAACTACAGCTGCAACTTCCGGACGACCTGCTGCTTCATAAGCTTGAGCAAGTTCTTCTACAAGTTTAAGCTTTTCTTTATTTAAACTATCAAATGCTCTATCAATTTGCTTCTGATATACAGGAGGCATTGTAGGACATTTAATAATAAGAGAATAAAGATTAGAAGAGAATAAGAATATAATAAATGCAGGAAGATATTTTTGCTTCTTTTTCTTAGACATTCCAGAATCTTCCGAAAGATCCATATTAGCAAGATATTCAACAAAATCTGCTACCTGCTTTGCTGCAAGATCTCTCAATTCATCCATTTCATCTACAACATCTTCACCAAGCTGGGTTGCAATGTCACGTGTATTAATACGTTGACCAACTTTTACATAACCAGAAGTCATACGGTTATGGCCTTGTGCATTAAACAATGATTTCAAAATATTTTGAACATACATTGTTGAAGTATTATTCGGATTTACGTTGAGAATAATTTCTGCAGTAGTACTAATATCAGAGTCTTTTTGCAACTTCATGATGTCATCATATTTTCGTTGCATTTCTAACTCTACATCAGTCATTTTATCTTTATACAAAGAGATATCTGTTGGCTTCGCCTTACTCTTTCGAGACGAGACAACAAATTCCTCGGAATCTTCCTCTGCATCATCATCTTCATCATTTACTGATGGTACAATGTACGTTGATTCGAGATCGTCTTCTTCATTTTCATCTAAATAGAAGTCTTCTTCATTCATAATAATTAAATTTTTTAATTACTAATATAATTTAATTCTCACATGGGGAACACGAAAAATAAAGAGGACGTTGAGGTAAAACTCAACGTCCCAAAATAAAGTAACTCCCCTCTAATTTAAAGGTTTTAAGGCTTTTGAATTCCTTTTTCAGGTGTTTGCTTCATAATATTCGAAGTTTACTCCATCAAAATCCCCATATTCTTCTCTAATTTGCTTTCTATAGTCATCTAAATTATTAATTCCTACAGGTTCTTTGGGTGTTACTGCTTTTCTCATTCCTGTCTTACTAGATGTAAGCAGAATTCGTGTTACAAAATATTTCATACGATATCAATAATCTTAAACTCACCTAGACTTTCTCCATTAAGATAAAATTCATTCTTTTGACCCTTTATCTTTAATGGGAATACATTTCCATCTTTATCTTGAACTGAAAATTTATATTCCTTACCAAATTTTACAATTGGAGTCATTCTATAAATTCTAAAATAGCAAATACCTACCTCAGGATTTTTCAATACAAGACCTACATTATGATAATAACCAAGTTGTTCTTCTTGTTTACTTTCTTGAATTTTCTTAAGAGCTTCTACAGGTAGACTTTCTCTTTCTTCAAAAAGTTTTCCAAGTCTATCATAAAAAACAGTCATTTCATTTAATGTAGCATGAATAGACATTGGGACAAATCTTTCCATATTATTTGTCTTCTCAGAGTCTTCAAGTTGAAAACCTTCTGGAATCATTCTCATGGACTTGATTTCATT
>JAEIGA010004935.1_pt1 | contig 20487 bp, 34 predicted proteins | sample 9270691 | NCBI WGS metagenome assembly JAEIGA01 (sample SAMN17057246, study PRJNA624740) | gut metagenome | biome: biome; isolation source: fecal sample | host: Bos grunniens | place: China: Xizang | collected 2019 | reverse complement strand
GCTACGATGTATGCTTGGATGATTATTATGGGCATTCTTGGCGCATTGCTTATCGGATTGTCGGTTTATCACTTTTTTGCTCTTCCTGCAACAAAGAAGAACGCTTCGGCTAGTTCGTTTTCTGACAGTATGGTGGATTTGTGGAACGTGATTAAGGCGTTTTTTACAAAGAAATACATCGTGTTCTATCTTTTCTTCATTGTTTGCTATCGTTTGACCGAAGGTTTTGCCATCAAAATGGTGCCACTTTTCCTAAAAGCATCGTTAGCTGATGGCGGTTTGGCTCTATTGAATGAAACCATTGGTCTTATCTACGGAACACTTGGCACAATTGCCTTTATCGTTGGATCGATTTTGGGAGGATACTACATCGCTCATTTCGGTTTGAAAAAAGTGTTGTTCTCGTTGATTTGCATATTCAATATTCCGTTCATTATTTATTATTTGTTTGCTCTCTATCAACCAGAAAATATCTACATAATTGGTAGCGGACTTGTGCTTGAGTATTTCTGCTACGGATTTGGATTTGTAGGACTTACACTATTTATGATGCAACAGATAGCTCCGGGCAAGCACTCTATGGCACACTATGCCATTGCTTCGGCATTGATGAACTTGGGCGTAATGCTTCCAGGAATGATTTGTGGTTGGGTATTCGAAGACGTGTTGATGGGCAACTACGAATTGTTTTTCTTGATTGCATTGATTGTATCAATCCCATCGTTCATCCTTACATGGAAAGTGCCTTTTACACATGCAGATAAAGAGTAAAAATCATAAAAAAATAATTAATTACATAAAAACATATTAAAGTTATGAGTATTGATCTAAAAAAACAAATGCCTTGGGAAGATCGCCCAGTAGGCTGTAGCGACCCAATGTGGCGTTATTCTAAAAATCCAGTTATTGGACGTTATCAAATTCCTTCGTCGAACAGTATTTTCAATAGTGCAGTAGTGCCTTTCGAAGATGGTTACGCTGGAGTTTTCCGTTGCGACAACAAATCGGTGCAAATGAATATTTTTGCAGGTTTCAGTAAAGATGGTATCAATTGGGACATTAATCACGACCCAATCGTGTTCAAAGCCGGAAATACTGAAATGATTGAGTCTGATTACAAATACGACCCTCGTGTAACTTGGATCGAGGACCGCTACTGGATTACTTGGTGCAATGGCTATCACGGACCTACTATTGGTATTGCTTATACGTTCGATTTCAAAGAGTTTTTCCAATGCGAAAATGCATTTCTTCCATTCAATAGAAATGGTGTGCTTTTCCCAGAAAAAATCAATGGAAAATATGCAATGTTGAGCCGTCCGAGCGACAATGGTCATACTCCATTTGGTGATATTTATTTGAGTTATTCACCAGATATGAAATATTGGGGAGAGCATCGTTGCTTGATGAAAGTTACTCCATTTGAGCAAAGTGCTTGGCAATGTACAAAAATTGGTGCGGGTAGTGTGCCTATCAAAACCGACGAAGGTTGGTTGATGTTCTATCATGGCGTTATCAACACTTGCAACGGATTCCGCTATTCGATGGGTGCAGTGGTGTTGGATAAAGATAATCCTGAAAAAGTGCTTTACCGTACGCAAGATTATTTGTTGGCTCCAGCAGCTCCATACGAATTGGCTGGCGATGTACCTAACGTGGTGTTCCCATGTGCAGCTCTTTGCGATGGTGAGCGTGTAGCAGTTTATTATGGTGCAGCTGACACTGTAGTTGGCATGGCTTTTGGTTATGTGAAAGATATTATCGAATTTGCCAAAAAACGTAACGTGGCGAAATAGATAAATAAAAATCAAATGTTTTAAAATCACCCGCTTAAATTTCGTGTGGGTGATTTTTTTTTGTGAAATAATTTTGAATTTGTTAAAAAAGTCGTATCTTTGCAACCCAATTTGGATTAAAAATATTTTTAAAAATTATAATTTATAAAGTAATGCCTACGATTCAACAATTAGTTAGAAAAGGAAGGGTGGCTTTGGAAGATAAAAGTAAAGCTCCAGCATTAGACTCTTGTCCTCAACGAAGAGGAGTTTGTGTGAGAGTGTATACTACAACTCCAAAAAAACCTAATTCCGCAATGCGAAAAGTAGCTCGTGTACGTTTAACAAATCAAAAAGAAGTTAATGCGTATATTATGGGTGAAGGTCATAATTTGCAAGAACACTCTATCGTTTTAGTACGTGGAGGTCGTGTGAAAGATTTGCCTGGTGTTCGTTATCATATTGTTCGAGGAACTCTTGATACAGCTGGGGTAAATGGTCGTTTACAACGTCGTTCTAAATATGGTGCAAAAAGACCAAAAGCAGGTGCAAAAAAATAAAGTTAGTAAATAATTGAGTTTATTGGGCTGATGAGGGTTGAGTAAATATTTCGGAGGAGATATTGAAGACGCAAAACAACCAAAAACTAAAAAAGTTAATTAAAATGAGAAAAGCAAAACCTAAAAAAAGGATTGTATTGCCAGATCCTATTTTTAATGAAGTGATGGTTACAAAGTTTGTAAATCATTTGATGTATGATGGCAAAAAAAGTATTGCTTTTGATATTTTCTATGATTCTTTAGAAGTGGTTAAAAGTAAACTTCCTAATGAGGAAAAACAACCTCTCGATATTTGGAAAAAAGCGCTTGAGAATATAACTCCTCAAGTTGAAGTAAAATCTCGTCGTATTGGTGGTGCTACATTCCAAGTTCCTACAGAAATTCGTCCTGATCGCAAGGAATCGATTTCTATGAAAAATCTAATAACTTATTCAAGAAAAAGAGGCGGACGTTCTATGGCTGATAAATTGGCTGCAGAAATAGTTGATGCTTATAATAACCAAGGTGGTGCATTTAAACGTAAAGAAGATATGCACAAAATGGCTGAAGCAAACCGTGCATTTGCACATTTTAGATTCTAATTTGTATAAGCTATGGCAAAGAAAAATTTACATTACACAAGAAATATTGGTATCATGGCTCATATTGATGCCGGAAAAACTACCACTTCAGAGCGTATCCTTTTTTATACGGGGTTGACTCATAAGATTGGGGAAACTCATGATGGTACAGCTACTATGGACTGGATGGCTCAAGAGCAAGAGCGTGGTATTACTATTACTTCTGCCGCAACTACCACATGGTGGAATTATAAAGGAGATAAGTATAAAATTAATTTGATTGACACTCCGGGGCACGTGGACTTTACTGTAGAGGTAGAGCGTTCATTGCGTATTCTTGATGGTGCTGTTGCAACATTTTGTGCTGTTGGTGGTGTAGAACCTCAATCGGAAACGGTTTGGCGTCAAGCTGATAAATATAAAGTTCCTCGTATAGGCTATGTAAACAAAATGGACCGTTCGGGTGCTGATTTTTATGAAGTAGTTCGTCAAGTGAAAGAAGTTTTAGGTGCAACACCTTGTCCAATACAAATCCCTATTGGAGCAGAAGAAACATTTAAGGGTGTAGTTGATTTGATTCAAATGAAAGCAATTGTTTGGCATGATGAAACTATGGGTGCTGAATATGCTGTTGAAGAAATTCCTGATAACTTGAAAGATGAAGCTCAAGAGTGGAGGGATAAAATGCTTGAAACTATTGCTGAGTTTGATGATGTGTTGATGGAAAAATATTTCGAAGATCCTTCAACTATTACTGTAGAAGAAATAAAAGATGCACTTCGCAAAGCTACATTGTCTATGAAGATTAATCCTATGCTTTGTGGTTCTTCATTTAAAAACAAGGGGGTTCAAACAATGCTTGATGCGGTTTGTGCTTATTTGCCAAGCCCTGTTGATACTCCAGAAATTGAAGGTAGAGATCCTCGTTTTGAAGATAAGGTGGTTGTTCGTAAGCCAGAAGAGGAAGAACCATTGTGTGCTTTAGCATTTAAGATTGCTACTGACCCTTATGTGGGACGTTTGTGTTATTTCCGTGTTTATTCAGGTTCGTTGCCTGCTGGTTCTTATGTGTACAATCCTCGTTCGGATAAAAAAGAGAGAATTTCTCGTATTTTCCAAATGCATTCAAATAAACAAAATCCTGTTGAAGTTATTACAGCGGGAGATATAGGTGCGGGTGTAGGATTTAAGGATATCAGAACAGGTGATACTTTGTGTGCAGAAGATGCACCAATTGTATTGGAATCAATGGATTTCCCAGATCCAGTTATTGGTATTGCAGTAGAACCTAAATCACAAGCTGACATTGATAAACTAGGTATAGGTTTGGCTAAGTTGGCAGAAGAAGATCCAACATTTACAGTTAAAACGGATGAACAATCAGGACAAACTGTTATATCTGGTATGGGTGAGCTTCATCTTGAAATTATTATTGACCGCTTGAAACGAGAGTTTAAGGTTGAGTGTAATCAAGGTCGTCCTCAAGTATCTTATAAGGAAGCGATTACTCAAGTTGTTGATCATCGTGAAACGTATAAAAAACAAACTGGTGGTCGTGGTAAATATGCTGATATGGTATTGAAGGTAGGTCCAGTCGATGAAGGTTTTGCTGGTGCTTTACAATTTGTTGATGAAGTAAAAGGTGGAAATATTCCGAAAGAATACATCCCATCTATTCAAAAAGGTTTCCAAGCAGCTATGCGCAATGGTGTGTTAGCAGGTTTCCCAGTTGATCAATTAAAGGTTGTTGTAGTTGACGGTTCTTATCACCCAGTGGATTCAGACCAATTATCATTTGAAATATGTGCTCAATTAGCATTTAAGAGTGCTTGTGCGAAAGCTCGTCCAGTGTTGTTAGAGCCTATAATGAAATTGGAAGTAGTTACTCCTGAAGAGTCTATGGGTGATGTGATTGGTGACTTAAATAAACGTCGTGGTCAAGTTGAGGGTATGGAATCAAGCCGAACAGGTGCGCGTATTGTAAAAGCAAAAGTTCCGTTGTCTGAATTGTTTGGATATGTAACGGCATTGCGTACAATTACATCAGGTAGAGCAACTTCATCAATGGAATTCTCTCATTATTCAGAGGTTTCGACATCAATAGCTAAAGTTGTTGTAGAAGAAGCAAAAGGACGTGTAGAATTATTGTAAAATGAAATAATATGTTGAAATAGCGAATGACTCTTATTTCAACATATTATTTAAATAGTAAAATAAAATATTATGAGTCAAAAAATTAGAATTAAATTAAAATCCTACGATCATAATTTAGTTGATAAATCAGCTGAAAAAATCGTAAAAACAGTAAAAGCAACTGGTGCAGTTGTAAGTGGTCCTATTCCATTGCCTACGCATAAACGTATTTTTACTGTGAATCGTTCAACTTTCGTAAACAAGAAGTCTCGTGAACAATTTGAGTTATCTTCATTCAAAAGATTGATAGATATTTATAGTACTACTACAAAAACGGTAGATGCTTTGATGAAATTAGAATTGCCAAGCGGAGTTGAAGTTGAAATTAAAGTATAGAATTTTTAAAGTTTAAACGTAATAAATTTAATTGAAATGCCAGGATTAATAGGGAAAAAAATCGGAATGACATCCGTTTTCAGTGCTGATGGAAAAAATTTGCCATGCACTGTTATTGAAGTTGGTCCTTGTGTTGTTACGCAAATCAAAACTTTAGAGAATGATGGCTATGAAGCTGTACAACTTGGTTTCGAAGACAAAAAAGAAAAAAATACTTCGAAAGCTGAGTTGGGTCATTTCGCTAAAAGTGGAGTAACACCCAAGAGACACTTGGTTGAGTTCAAAGGATTTGGAAATGAATTGAAGTTAGGTGATGTAATTTCTGCTGATTTATTTGAAGAAAATATGTTGGTAGATGTTATTGGAACTTCAAAAGGAAAGGGTTTCCAAGGAGTAGTAAAACGTCATGGATTTGGTGGAGTTGGACAAACAACTCACGGTCAGCATAATCGCTTGAGAGCGCCAGGTTCTTTAGGAGCTTCTTCGTATCCTTCGAAAGTTATAAAAGGTATGAGGATGGCTGGACGTACAGGTGGTGATACCATTACTGTTCAAAATCTTCAAGTTATAAAGGTAATTCCAGAACATAATCTTTTAATGATAAAAGGTTCGGTTCCTGGAGCTAAAGGTTCAATCGTAATAATTGAGAAATAATGGAATTGAATATATATAACATAAAAGGAGAAGATACAGGTAAGAAAGTTGTTTTAAACGACTCTATTTATTGTATAGAACCAAATGATCATGTGATTTATTTGGACGTAAAACAATATTTGGCAAATCAACGTCAAGGAACGCATAAAGCTAAACAACGTAGTGAAATGTCAGGTTCTACAAGAAAACTTGGTCGTCAAAAAGGTGGCGGTGGAGCTCGTAGAGGTGATATTAACTCGCCAGTATTAGTAGGTGGAGCAAGAGTTTTTGGTCCAGTTCCACGTGATTATGGCTTCAAATTAAATAAAAAAGTAAAACAATTAGCTAGAAAGTCTGCTTTATCATACAAAGCAAAAGATGGTAATATTGTTGTTCTTGATTCTGTTAATTTCGAAGTTCCAAAAACTAAGGATTTTGTAGCTATGGTAAAAAGTTTAAATGTAGCTGATAAAAAGTTGCTTATTATTTTACCAGAACAAAATAAAAACGTATATTTGTCAGCTCGAAATATTAAAGGTGCTGAAGTTATAACTGTTTCAGAATTAAATACTTATTCAGTTTTGAATGCTTCGGTTTTATTGATAGAAGAGAGTGCTGTAGAAGGAATTGAAAAACAATTTAATGCATAAGGAGGAAAAATGGGAATAATTATCAAACCGATTGTCACGGAAAAGATGACAAAAATGGCAGGCGATAAAAATAGCCGTTTTGCTTTTTATGTAGATAAAACAGCAAATAAATTAGAAGTAAAATCTGCGGTAGAGGCTTTGTATAATGTAACAGTAGTTAGTGTTAATACGTTAAATACTAGTGTGAAGAAAAAAAGTCGCTATACAAAGAGTGGAGTTATTAATGGAGCAAAACCATCTATGAAAAAGGCTATTGTTACCTTGAAAGATGGTGATGTGATTGATTTTTATAGCAATATTTAAGTAAAATGGCTGTACGTAAATTGAATCCCGTAACGCCGGGGCAAAGACATAAAATTATTGGTGCGTTTGATACAATTACAGCAAGTGCACCAGAAAAATCTCTTGTGTTTGGTTTTCGTAAAAGTGGAGGTAGAAATAATACCGGTAAGATGACTATGCGCTACATTGGTGGTGGTCACAAGAGAAAATTTAGGGTAATTGACTTTAAAAGAAATAAAGACGGAGTTCCTGCAGTAGTTAAAACAATAGAATATGATCCTAATCGTTCGGCTCGTATTGCCTTGTTGTTTTATGCTGATGGTGAAAAACGTTATATTCTTGCACCTAATGGTCTTCAGGTGGGTCAAACTGTTATTTCAGGAAAAGGTGTAGCTCCAGAGGTGGGAAATGCATTATCTATGCAAGAAATACCTTTGGGTACAATTATTCATAATATAGAATTACGTCCGGGTCAAGGAGCTGCTTTGGTGCGCTCGGCAGGTACATTTGCTCAATTGACATCAAGAGAAGATAAGTATGCGATTATAAAATTGCCTTCTGGTGAAATTCGCAAGATTTTATCTGCTTGTAAAGCAACAATTGGTACTGTTGGTAATGCTGATCATGCTTTGGAAGAGTCAGGTAAGGCTGGTCGTACAAGATGGTTTGGACGTCGTCCTCGTGTTCGTGGTGTTGCAATGAACCCGGTAGATCATCCAATGGGTGGTGGTGAAGGTCGTGCATCAGGAGGTCATCCTCGTTCACGAAAAGGATTGTTGGCAAAAGGTAAGAAGACTCGTGCTCCTAAAAATTTGTCTAACCAATATATTATCGAAAGAAAGAAAAAATAATAGCTATAAATAACTTGAAATATGAGTCGTTCATTAAAGAAAGGACCTTACATTAATCTAAAATTAGAGAAAAAAATTCTTGCGATGCAAGAATCAGGCAAGAAGTCGGTAGTTAAGACATGGGCTCGTGCTTCTATGATTTCTCCAGATTTTGTAGGTCATACAATTGCAGTACATAATGGAAATAAATTTATCCCTGTTTACGTAACAGAAAATATGGTTGGACATAAATTAGGAGAATTTGCTCCAACACGTGTTTTCCGTGGACATGGTGGTAAAAAGAAATGATCCATTTAATAATTTGATAATAAAAAAATAATATAAAATGGGTGCAAGAAAAAGAATATCAGCGGAAGCAAGAAAAGAAGCTAATAAGACTTTATACTTCGCAAAGTTGAACAATGTCCCAACTTCTCCTCGGAAAATGAGATTAGTTGCGGATATGATTCGTGGCATGGAAGTTAATAGAGCTTTGGGAGTCTTGAAATTCTCAACAAAAGAAGCTTCTAATCGTATGGAAAAACTTCTCCGTTCAGCTATTTCTAACTGGGAACAAAAAACAGAACAAAAAGCAGAAACGGGTGATTTGTATATAACTGCGGTGCATGTAGATTCAGCAAGAATGTTGAAGAGACTTCGTCCAGCTCCACAAGGAAGAGGGTATCGTATTCGTAAACGTTCTAATCATGTAACGTTGTTTGTTGATAAATTAAATAATAATCAAAATTAAGGCAAATGGGACAAAAAGTTAATCCAATAAGTAATCGTTTAGGAATCATTCATGGATGGGATTCAAATTGGTATGGTGGAAAAGATTTCGGAAATACCTTATTAGAAGATAGTAAAATCCGTCAATACTTGAATGCCCGTTTTGCTAAAGCGAGTGTTTCTAAAATTGTAATAGAAAGAACTCTAAAACTTATTACAATAACAATTTGTACAGCTCGTCCAGGAGTTATTATTGGAAAGGGTGGACAAGAAGTAGATAAGTTGAAAGAAGAATTGAAAAAACTTACAGATAAGGATATTCAAATAAACATATTTGAAATTAAAAAACCAGATTTGGATGCAGTGATTGTTGCTAATAATATTGCGCATCAAATTGAAGGTAAAATCGCTTATCGTCGTGCTGTTAAATTAGCGATTGCTAATACAATGCGAATGGGTGCTGAAGGTATAAAAGTTTTAGTTTCTGGTCGTTTAAATGGTGCAGAGATGGCTCGTTCTGAAATGTATAAAGAAGGACGTACTCCATTGCATACATTCCGTGCAGATATAGATTATTGTGCAACAGAAGCACTTACAAAAGTAGGTTTGATCGGAATAAAAGTTTGGATTTGCAGAGGTGAGGTTTATGGGAAAAAAGATTTAGCTCCTGCATTTACAACAACAAAAGAAAATGGACATCAAATGTCTAATAATAGAGGTTATAGAAAAAGAAAAAATAATCAATAAGACTATATAATCATGTTACAACCGAAAAAAACAAAATTTAGAAGACAACAGAAAGGTCGTATGAAGGGCGTAGCCCAACGAGGAAACCAGCTGGCTTTCGGTTCTTTTGGTATAAAGTCGTTGCAAACAAAATGGATTACAGGACGCCAAATTGAAGCAGCTCGTATTGCTGTTACGCGTTATATGCAACGTCAAGGACAAATATGGATTCGTATTTTTCCTGATAAGGTTATAACCAAAAAACCTGCCGATGTACGTATGGGTAAGGGAAAAGGTTCTCCAGAAGGATTTGTAGCTCCAGTAACTCCAGGACGTATGATTTTAGAAGTAGAGGGTGTGCCTTTTGATGTAGCAAAAGAAGCGTTGAGATTGGCTGCGCAAAAACTTCCTATAACTACAAAATTTGTCGTACGACGCGACTATGATTCAACTCTTAATGCATAAAAGATATGAAAGCAAGAGAAATAAAAGAATTAACGACAAAAGAAATCCAAGAGCGTTTGGATGCGGAGAAAGATAATTTACTTCGTTTAAAACTTAATCATACAATATCTCCTCTTGACAACCCTTCTCAAATTAGAGAAGTACGTAAGACGATAGCACGTCTTAATACAGAATTGTGTCAACGAGAATTAAACCAACAATAACGATGGAAATAAGAAATTTAAGAAAAGAAAGAGTCGGTGTTGTTTTTAGCAATAAGATGGATAAATCTATAACTGTTGCTGTAAAATGGAAAGAGAAGCACCCAATTTATGGTAAATTCGTTAATAAAACGAAAAAATACCATGTTCATGATGAAAAGAATGAATGTAATATTGGTGATACAGTGCGTATCGTAGAAACACGTCCACTAAGTAAAACTAAAAGGTGGAGACTAGTAGAAATCATAGAAAAAGCTAAGTAATATGATACAACAAGAAACTATATTAAAAGTTGCTGATAATAGTGGTGCAAAAGAAGCTAAATGTATTCGTGTTCTTGGAGGTACAAGAAAACGCTATGCTTCTTTAGGTGACATTATTGTTGTTGCAGTACAAGGTGTGATACCTTCTAGTGATATAAAGAAAGGCACTGTTTCTAAAGCTGTTGTTGTTCGTACAACAAAAGAAGTACGTCGAGTAGATGGTTCTTACATCCGTTTTGATGATAATGCTTGTGTTTTGTTGAACAATGCAGGAGAAATTCGTGGTAGTCGTATATTTGGACCAGTTGCGAGAGAACTTCGTGCAACTAATATGAAAATTATTTCTTTGGCTCCAGAAGTACTTTAACATTGTAAAAATTAAACAAATGAGTAAATTACACATAAAAAAGGGTGATATGGTTTACGTAAACTCTGGAGAAGATAAGGGAAAAACCGGAAAGGTGTTAGAAGTCCTTGTTAGTAAAAACAGAGCAATCGTAGAAGGTATCAATATGGTATCAAAGAGTACCAAGCCCAATGCGAAAAATCCTCAAGGAGGAATTGTAAAAAAAGAAGCTTCTTTGCACATCTCAAATTTAAATGTTTTAGATCCAAAAACAGGAAAACCAACTCGTATTGGACGTAAACTAAATTCGGATGGTAAATTAGTGCGTTATGCAAAAAAATCAGGGGAGGAAATAAAATGACAAATACAACAGCATTAAAGAATGATTATCAGGAACGTATTGTTCCTGCGTTGATGAAGGAATTTAATTATAAATCAATAATGCAAGTTCCTCGTTTAGAAAAAATCGTTTTAAATCAAGGTTTAGGTGCAGCTGTTGCAGATAAAAAAGTTATTGATACTGCAATTGCTGAAATGACAGCTATAGCAGGTCAAAAAGCTGTAGCAACTTTGTCTAAAAAAGATATCTCTAACTTTAAGTTGCGTAAAAAAATGCCTATTGGTGTACGCGTAACATTACGTCATAAAAATATGTATGAATTTTTAGAACGTTTAATACGTGTTGCATTACCTCGTATACGTGACTTTAAAGGTATTGAAGGTAAGTTAGATGGAAGAGGAAATTATACTTTAGGTATTCAAGAACAAATTATCTTCCCTGAAATTAATATTGACTCTATTTCTCGTTTGCAAGGAATGAATATTACATTTGTAACATCTGCAAATACTGACGAAGAGGGTTATAAATTATTAAAAGAGTTTGGTTTACCATTTAAGAAAAATTAATTAATTATAAGATATGGCAAAAGAATCAATGAAAGCCAGAGAGGTTAAACGTGCAAAATTAGTTGCAAAATATGCAGCTAAAAGAGCTAAATTAATCGAAGAAGGCAATTATGAAGCTTTACAATTAATCCCTAAAAATGCTTCTCCTGTACGTTTGCACAATCGTTGTAAAATGACAGGACGTCCAAAAGGATATATGAGACAATTTGGTATTTCTCGTATTCAATTTCGTGAAATGGCATCAGCTGGATTAATCCCTGGAGTGAAAAAAGCAAGTTGGTAAACAAAGCAAAAAAGAGAATTTTATTAATATTGTCCTGATAAGCAGGATTAATTTAAAATCAATTAATTATATGACAGATCCAATAGCAGATTATTTAACACGTCTTCGCAATGCTATAGCTGCGGGGCATCGTGTAGTAGAAGTACCTGCCTCTAATTTGAAAAAGGAAATTACAAAAGTTCTTTTGGAAAAAGGTTATATCCTAAATTATAAAGTAGAGGAAGATGGTATTAAAGGCACAATTAAAATTGCCTTGAAATATGATTTAGTAAACAAGGTAAACGCAATTAAGAAATTAATTCGTGTTTCAACACCAGGTTTACGTAAATATGTTGGTTATAAAGATATGCCAAGAGTATTGAATGGGTTAGGTATAGCTATACTTTCAACTTCAAAAGGTGTAATGACTGATAAAGAAGCTAAAGATTTGAAAGTAGGCGGAGAAGTATTGTGTTATGTTTATTAATAGGAGGAAGAGTAATGTCTAGAATAGGAAAATTACCCATTTCAATCCCTGCAAGTGTAACAATTGCAGTAGATAATAATGTTGTAACAGTAAAAGGTCCTAAAGGAGAATTATCACAAGAAATTAGTCCTTTAATTTCTTTAGAAATCGAAAATGGAACTTGTGTGTTAACTCGTCCAAATGATGAAAAACAAACTCGTTCTTTACATGGTTTGTACCGTGCGTTGATTAACAACATGGTAGTTGGTGTTTCTGAAGGTTATAAGAAAACATTAGAACTAGTTGGTGTTGGTTATCGTGTTTCAAATAATGGTCAAATTATAGAATTTTCATTAGGATATACACATAATATTTTCTTGCAACTTCCAAAAGAAGTTAAAGTAGAAACAAAGAGCGAAAGAAACCAAAATCCATTAGTTATTCTAGAGTCTTATGACAAACAACTATTAGGACAAGTTTGTGCAAAAATTCGTTCGTTCCGTAAACCAGAACCTTACAAAGGAAAAGGTGTTAAATTTGTAGGTGAAATCATTCGTAGAAAAGCAGGTAAATCTGCAAGTTCTAAATAATTTGTAAAGCAATAAAGTTATGACAGATAAATTAAAAAGAAGACTTAAAATTAAAGCTCATATTCGCAATACAGTATCAGGAACTGCAGAAAGACCTCGTTTGACTGTATTTAGAAGTAATGCTCAAATCTATGCTCAAATAATTGATGATAATAAAGGTCAAACATTGGCATCAGCTTCATCATTAAGCATTAAAGAGAAAGTTTCAAAAAAAGAACAAGCCATTAAAGTTGGAGAAATGATTGCACAAAAAGCTCAAGAAGTTGGAGTTTCAGCTGTAGTTTTTGATCGTAATGGTTTCTTGTATCATGGTAGAGTTAAAGAATTAGCAGATGCTGCTCGCAACGGAGGACTTAAATTTTAATAGTTATGGCAGGAATAAATAATAGAGTTAAAACAACTAATGATATTGAATTAAAAGAAAGACTTGTTGCTATAAATCGAGTAACAAAAGTAACAAAAGGTGGACGTGCATTTAGTTTTTCTGCAATTGTAGTTGTTGGTAATGAAAAAGGTATTGTAGGTTGGGGATTAGGTAAAGCTGGTGAAGTAACAGCAGCTATTGCTAAAGGAACTGAATCTGCAAAGAAGAATTTAATTCGTGTTCCTGTTTACAAAGGAACTATCCCTCATGAGCAATCAGCTCGTTTTGGCGGTGCAAATGTATATTTGCAACCAGCATCTCATGGTACAGGAGTTAAAGCTGGTGGTGCTATGCGTGCAGTATTAGAGAGTGTTGGTATTACCGATGTGTTAGCAAAATCAAAAGGTTCATCAAATCCACATAATTTAGTTAAAGCTACGTTTGAGGCTTTGGGAGAACTTCGCGATGCTTATACTGTTGCTCAAAATAGAAATATTTCAGTAGAAAAAGTGTTTAAAGGATAATAAAGTATATGGCAACTATAAAAATACAACAAGTAAAAAGTCAAATTCGTTGTCCAAAAGATCAAAAATTAACTTTGATTGCTCTTGGATTGAAAAAAATGAATGCCATTGTTGAACATGAAGCTACTCCACAAATTTTAGGAATGGTTAATAAAGTGAAACATTTGGTAAAAGTAGTTGAATAATTAATATTGTTTTTTATAAAGATGGATTTAAGTAATTTAAAACCTGCAGAAGGTTCAGTAAAAACCAATAAGAGATTAGGTAGAGGTGTTGCTTCTGGTAAAGGAGGTACATCAACTCGTGGTCATAAAGGTGCAAAATCACGTTCAGGGTATTCTAGAAAAATTGGTTTCGAAGGTGGACAAATGCCATTGCAACGTCGTCTTCCTAAATTTGGATTTAAAAACAATAATAGAGTAGAATACAAAGCTATAAATTTGTCATCTATTCAAACTCTTGCAGATGAAAAAGGTTTGTCAAAGATTGGAATTGATGAAATGATAGCAGCTGGTATGATTACGAAAAAACATTTAGTAAAAATATTGGCAAATGGAGCAATTACTTCTAATTTAGAAGTTGTAGCACATGCGTTCTCAAAAGCTGCTGAAGAAGCGATCGTGAATGCAGGAGGAACTGTGGTAAAATTATAATATCATGAAATTTATAGAGACCTTAAAAAATATTTGGAAAGTAGAGAGTCTAAGGACGAAAATTTTAGTAACAACTTTGTTTGTTTTAATTTATCGTTTTGGTTCTTTTATTGTATTGCCAGGGATTAATCCTGAATCTTTAACAGCGTTACAAAACCAAACTAGTGATGGTTTGATGTCATTGTTAGATATGTTTTCTGGTGGTGCATTTTCTAATGCTTCAATTTTTGCGTTAGGGATTATGCCTTATATTTCGGCATCTATTGTTATTCAGCTTTTAACAATAGCTGTCCCTTATTTTAAAAAAATGCAAATGGAAGGTGAAAGTGGTAGAAGAAAAATGAATCAGTTGACTCGCTATCTTACTGTATTGATATTGCTTCTACAAGGTCCAGCTTATTTAGTTAATTTATCAGTTCAATTAGGAAGTGTAGGGGCTGTTTTACCAGAAGGTGTTTGGTTTACAGTTTCCTCTACAATACTTCTTTGTGCTGGCTCTATGTTTGTAATGTGGCTTGGAGAGCGTATGACGGATAAGGGTATTGGTAATGGTATTTCTATGATTATTATGATTGGTATCATTGCAAGATTTCCTAGTGCTATTATTCAAGAATTTATCTCAAGAACCGAAGATGCTAGTGGTGGGTTAATTATGTTTTTGGCAGAAATAACTTTATTATTAGTTGTAATTGGAGCTGCAATTGCTTTAGTTCAAGCTACAAGAAAGATTCCTGTACAATATGCAAAAAGAATTGTAGGTAACAAACAATATGGTGGTGTACGTCAGTATATTCCATTAAAAGTAAATGCTGCAGGTGTTATGCCAATTATTTTTGCACAAGCTATAATGATGATTCCTATTATGTTAATGGGATTCAATTCTGATGGTGCAAATAATGCTTTTATGAATGCATTTGCCGATAATAATGGATTTTGGTATAATTTAGTATTTGCTGTTATGATTATTTTATTTACATATTTTTATACAGCAATTACTTATAATCCAACTCAAATGGCAGAACAAATGAAGCATAACAATGGATTCATACCTGGTATAAAACCCGGGAAAAAAACAGCAGAATATCTTGATACTATTATGTCAAGAATAACATTACCTGGATCTTTCTTTTTAGCATTAGTTGCAATTATGCCTGCATTTGCATCAATTGCTGGAGTTACTGGTGGTTTTGCTCAATTTTATGGAGGAACATCATTGTTGATTTTAGTCGGAGTTGTTCTTGATACATTAGACCAAATAGAGAGCGAATTGCGTATGAGACATTATGGTGGTCTGATGGAATCTGGTCATCGTATTAAAGGACGTACTGGATCAATAGCTGCTTATTAATAATGAGTATTTATCTAAAAACAAATGAAGAAGTAGAGTTGCTAAGAGAGAGCAACTTGTTGGTAAGTAAAACTCTAGCTGAGTTAGCTAAAGTTATTAAGCCAGGAATTTCAACGTTTTGTTTAGATAAAATAGCTGAAGAGTTTATTCGTGACAATGGAGCATTACCTGCATTTAAAGGTTATAATGGATATCCTGCTTCTATTTGCACATCTATAAATGAACAAGTTGTGCATGGTATCCCGTCGGAAGATGTCATTCTAAAAGATGGTGATATTATTTCAATAGATTGCGGAACATATAAAAATGGTTTTGTTGGAGATTCTGCTTATACTTTTTGTGTAGGAAATGTTACTGAAGAAATAAAGCAACTTTTAAAAGTAACTAAAGAGTCATTGTATGAAGGTATCAAATATGCTGTTGAAGGTAAACGTATAGGTGATATTGGAAATGCGATACAAACATATTGTGAAAGAGAAGGATATTCAGTTGTACGTGAAATGGTAGGTCATGGAGTTGGTAGAAAAATGCATGAATCTCCAGAAGTGCCAAATTACGGGAAACGAGGTATGGGAAAAATGCTAAAATCAGGAATGACTATCTGTATTGAGCCTATGATTAATATGGGTGGAAAAGATATAGTGATAGAGTCTGATGGTTGGACAGCGAGAACTAAGGATTATAAATGTTCTGCACATTTTGAACATGCAGTAGTAATTAGAAAAGGTGTTGCTGATATCTTATCTGATTTTGATATTATTGAAAAAGTTTTAGAAAATAAAATTATATGAAGCAAGCTGCAATAGAACAAGATGGTGTTATATTGGAAGCACTTTCCAATGCAATGTTTCGTGTTGAGTTAGAAAATGGACATGAAATAACGGCTCATATTTCAGGAAAAATGCGTATGCATTATATTCGTATTTTACCTGGAGATAAGGTGAAAGTTGAAATATCTCCATATGATTTAACCAAAGGAAGAATTTCTTTTAGATATAAATAAAAAAATTAAATGCAATGAAAGTTAGAACTTCAATTAAAAAACGAACAGACGATTGTAAAATAGTGAGAAGAAAAGGTCGTTTGTATGTGATTAACAAGAAAAATCCAAAATTTAAACAACGTCAAGGATAATTTTAATTATTTTTGCAAAAAATTAGTTTATGGCAATAAGAATAGTAGGAGTAGATTTGCCCCAAAATAAGAGAGGGGAAGTTGGTTTGACTTATATCTACGGAATAGGTCGCAGTAGTGCTAGAAAAATTTTAGCAGAGGCTGGTATTGATTTCAATATCGCAGTTAAAGATTGGACAGATGACCAAGCTGCTAAAATTCGTGAAATTATCGGCGCAGGTTATAAAGTAGAAGGTGACCTTCGTTCGGAAGTTCAGTTAAACATTAAACGTTTGATGGATATCGGTTGTTATCGTGGTATTCGTCATCGTATTGGCTTACCTGTAAGAGGTCAGAGTACAAAAAATAATGCTCGTACCCGAAAAGGTAAAAAGAAAACTGTTGCAAATAAGAAAAAAGCAACAAAGTAAAATAACCTGAATAAAAATAGTTGATATGGCAAAAAAAGCAGTAGCAGCGAAAAAACGTGTTGTTAAAGTAGATGGAGTAGGACAATTACATGTTCATTCATCTTTTAATAATATTATCGTAAGTATAGCAAATAGTGAAGGACAAGTAATTTCTTGGTCTTCTGCAGGAAAAATGGGCTTTAGAGGATCTAAAAAGAATACTCCTTATGCCGCTCAAATGGCAGCACAAGATTGTGCAAAAGTTGCATTTGATTTAGGTCTAAGAAAAGTGAAAGCCTATGTTAAAGGTCCTGGAAATGGACGTGAATCGGCAATTAGAACAGTTCATGGTGCAGGAATCGAAGTATTGGAAATTGTTGATGTTACACCATTGCCACATAATGGTTGTCGTCCAGCAAAAAGAAGAAGAGTATAATAATTAAAAAGAAAGAAAAATGGCAAGATATATAGGACCAAAGTCTAAAATCGCACGTAAATTTGGAGAACCTATTTTTGGTACTGATAAAGTTTTAGCAAAGAAAAACTATCCTCCAGGACAACATGGTATTCTTCGTAAAAGAAAAACTTCTGAATATGGAGTTCAGCTTCGTGAAAAACAAAAAGCTAAATATACATACGGAGTGTTAGAAAAACAATTCCGCATTTTATTTGAGAAAGCACAAGTTAGAAAAGGTATTACAGGTGAAATCCTTCTTCAATTATTAGAATCTCGTTTGGATAATGTAGTTTATCGTTTAGGAATGGCTCCTACACGTGCTGCTGCACGCCAATTAGTTTCTCATAAACATATTGTAGTTGATGGAAAAGTTGTAAATATTCCTTCTTATTTAGTAAAACAAGGTCAAGTTATCGGTGTTAGAACAAAAGACCTTTCAATGGAAGTAATTGTTAATGCATTGAGTGGATTTAATCACAGTAAATATCCTTGGTTAGAATGGGATGAAAATACAAAAAGTGGTAAATTCTTACATATGCCTGAACGTGCAGATATTCCTGAAAATATTAAGGAACAATTAATTGTTGAATTGTATTCTAAATAATAAAAATTAACATGGCAATATTAACATTTCAAAAACCTGAAAAGGTAATTATGCTCGAATCGACAGATTTTGAGGGTAAATTTGAGTTTCGTCCTTTAGAACCAGGCTATGGTATTACAATAGGAAATGCTTTGCGTCGTGTTCTTTTATCATCATTGGAAGGTTATGCTATTACATCAATAAAAATTGATGGTGTAGATCATGAATTTGCGACAATACCTAATGTAATTGATGATGTTACTTCAATTATTTTGAACCTTAAACAAGTTCGCTTGAAAAAAGTAGTTGAAGATGCTGAAGGAGAGAAAGTTTCGATTAATATTTCAGGTAAAACAACTTTTACAGCAGGTGATTTAGGAAATGCACTTTCTCAATTTGAAGTTTTGAATCCAGATTTAGTTATTTGTAACATGGATTCAAGTGCTAAATTTAAAATGGAAGTTACTATAAATAAAGGACGTGGTTATCTTCCTGCAGAAGAAAGTCGAAACCCAAATGATGAAATTGGGCAAATTGCTATTGATGCTATTTTTACTCCAATACGTAATGTGAAATATTATGTTGAAAACTATCGTGTGGAGCAAAAGACTGACTATGAAAAATTGTTATTTGAAATAAAAACAGATGGCTCTATTCATCCAAAGGATGCGTTAAAAGAGGCTGCAAATATTTTGATTTGTCATTTTATGTTATTCTCTGATGAAAAAATGGCATTTGAAATATCAAAAGCTAGTTCAGATGAGTTCAATGAAGAAGTTTTACATATGCGTCAATTATTAAAAACAAGATTGACCGATTTAGATCTTTCTGTTCGTGCATTGAATTGCTTGAAATCAGCTGAAGTAGAAACTTTAGGACAATTGTGTCAGTTTAGTAGAAATGATTTGCTTAAATTTAGAAATTTTGGTAAAAAATCTTTGACAGAGCTAGATGCTAAATTGTTGAGTTTAAATCTTCAGTTTGGTATGGATATTTCTAAATATAAAATTGATAAAGAATAAAAATTATGAGACATAATAAAAAAAATAATCATTTGGGAAGAACTGCATCGCATCGTAGTGCAATGCTTTCAAATATGGCATGTTCTTTAATACAGCATAAAAGAATAGCAACAACAACAGCAAAAGCAAAAGCATTAAGAAAATACATTGAACCTCTTTTGACTAAAGCAAAAGATGACTCAACAGCAAATAGACGTGTTGTGTTTTCTTATTTGCAAAGCAAGGAAGCTGTTACTGAATTATTCCAAAATATTTCAGAAAAGATTGCTAACCGTCCTGGAGGATATACTCGTATTTTACGTACAGGTTTCCGTTTAGGTGATGCTGCAGAAATGTGTATCATAGAATTAGTAGATTATAATGAAAACATGTTAAAAGAAAAAGCAGTGAAAAAGGCAACTCGTACACGTCGTAGTAAAAAAACTACTGCAGTTGCAGAAGCAAATCCTATTACTGAAGAAGTAAAAGTAGAGGAATCTGCAGAGAAGAAGGTTGCTGAATAATCAATAGTTTAATTTATTTGTAAAAAGACACCGTAAGGTGTCTTTTTTTTGATTTAAAAGATATAAATTTGAATCTTTAATAAGTATAAAGATATGAAGAATCAATTTTTTAGAAAAACAATATTCATTTTATGGATGTTGCTGTGTCAAGGTTTCTCTTTCGCATTAGTATCTACTTCGGTAAATCTATCTGATTATTATTATTTAGCTAATGGGAAAAGTGGGGATGCTATTCGAAAAGCTTTAGAAGGAATTATAGATGAGCATACTATTGTTTCTTATGATGATTTGTATAATCTTTATGTTGCAAGTGACTCTCGAGCAGATGGCTCTATTTGGGATATGTATTCAACATGTTCGTGGCAACATGGCAAAAAGAAATGTGGTAACTATTCTAGTGTATGCGATTGTTATAATAGAGAACATTCTATACCGCAAAGTTGGTTTAGTGAGAGATCTCCTATGAAAAGTGATGCATTTCACGTTTATCCAACAGATGGGAAAGTGAATAATCAACGGAGTAATTATATGTTTGGAGAATGTGTAGGAGGAACATCTTTGAGTAGTGATGCTTTAGGGCGTGTTGGTAGTTCTACGTTTACTGGAGCTTCTATTTCAGGAAAGGTTTTTGAACCAGATGATGAATATAAAGGAGATTTTGCTCGTACTTATTTCTATATGGCAACCCGTTATGCTACTAATTGTACAAGTTGGGGAAATCATTTTGGATCGAATTCT
>JAEIGA010004934.1_pt1 | contig 20488 bp, 35 predicted proteins | sample 9270691 | NCBI WGS metagenome assembly JAEIGA01 (sample SAMN17057246, study PRJNA624740) | gut metagenome | biome: biome; isolation source: fecal sample | host: Bos grunniens | place: China: Xizang | collected 2019 | reverse complement strand
ATCAATCAGAATCCCTTCAATTTAGTTACTTTTTGCCGATCTTAAGTCCGCTTAATACAGACTTTCCACCACTACTTATGATACCTCCGGTTTTCTCGTACTCCAGAACTTTATTGAGTTCCATATCGTAATGTTTCTTATCGTAGGCACTCAGAATGAACGGTGTAACACAGCCAACCACTCCAAGCGCGATCTGCCACCACTTCAACTTCTTCTCTGTTGAATGGCTTTCGATCTTAGCCTGAGTTTCGGCGAGATTACATACGGCATTCGTCGCGTCTTTGAAATTCTCATCCTTTACGGATAACCCATTCAGCTCCTCAATCTTTGAAACCAGAACATCATTAAGTTGTGTACTATCCATTTTAAGCCTCCTTTCACAACCTAAACAATTGTTACCATAATAGCAGATGGATTATTTGCTATTTCGAAGATTTCATTCGATACCTTGTTACCTTTAATATAAAGTACTTCTGAGGTCCGTCGACAACATTGACACCTGAAATATCCATTTTAACATCATAAGGGTCAGTCTCATCTATACGAATAGTTCCATCTACTTTCAGTATTCTTATTGCGAGTGAAAGGATAACAACAGACTCTATAAGAACTGCAAATATCAATATACCTGTTAACATACTTACTCCTTAATGACCAAAATAGTCAAGATAGCTGTAATCTACGTTATTAACAGCATCATATACAGTTACTTCGTCCTCCGGGATGTACCCGTAACTTCTTGGATCATTAAAGAAACTCATCATAGCTGCAATAAAGAACGCAAACATCAAGCTGAGAATTGCGATCGATACCGCATAATAGTTGTTTCCGAACTTAGCACTGATCGCATAAGGAATACCGAAGAATACTGCAGTGAAAAGAATAGTAAGACCGATAGTTATAATAAAATACATAATAATTCCTCCTTTAATAAAAGAATTCATAGGTGAACATGCCACCACAATTAAATTTAGTAGCGAAATACTTATCTTTTTTGCGCAGGTTTCTTGCAAGCCTACTCAAATAAAATCCCAAATATTTTTCCGGAGAAAACTTGCGATTGAAATATAAATGATCCTTAGCAAATTTCTTTGTTACATAAATTACTCCGGTACACATATTATGATTAATATAAAATATACCATGATGAATCTCTGTTTCTATGTCAGGTATATAGTCATGTTCAAGTTTAACAAAAGATTCTCTCATAGCATTGAAAATCACTGCTTCTTTACCAGGTTTTATAGGTTTTTTGAATTTCATTGTAAAACAAACGATAAGTACATCGTCAACAACCGGAACAGCAGTCTTATTCTTCTTCGCCATGTCCCCACCTCTTTTCTGCAAATTCCTTAAGCGAAGAAATATCAGTATTAATAACTTTCAAAGCGCCTTCAAGATCGCAATCAAAGCTATACGTATTCCATGCGGTTTCGACTCGTCTCTTGATTAAATCAAGATTTAAAAGACTGCCACGGATAGCCTCTTCAAACTCCTGATCAAGCATATCATACTGCTTGGATTTATGAGCATATAACCCCATCCAATTTTCGCAATCGATTTGTGAGTCTTCGAGCTGAATTTTATATGCTTCATTTTGCGTTTTAAGGATCTCAACTTCTTTCACGAGCTCATCATATGGCTTATTCATAAATGGTTTCTCCATCTTCTTTCCTCTCTTCCTTAACGTCTTTATTGACGTAACAATTATAACAAAGATAATATTCTTTGCCAGTATCTTTATCAAGCTTCGTAGCAAAGCTTCCAAATATCTTGCGAGAATTACCTACAGTTTCAAACAGAGGTTTCCCGCACTTCTTGCAGTACTCGATCACTTACTTAACCTCCTTGACATCTCTGTACTCAGCAACAACATCTGCCATTTTGTTAATGATCTGTTCTTCGACTCGATCACAAGCCTTGCTGAGTCTTCCAAGCTCATATGCTCCAAAAAGAGCAATACCCATCCATACCATCTTACACAGTTTTGCCATACTTTAATTCCTCCTTTTTTATTAAGCTTTTTGAGATGGTTATCTTAGTGACATTCTGATAACCAAATTTGTCTTTCACCTGGTATACCATATTTGAGTATGCCTTGGCCGGGCTATTAGCCCAAGTCTCAAGCTGTACCCGTCCGATACACTGATCAGACTTAAATACTGGACCATTGTAAGTGTACTTAGATCTTTCTGCCATTATTCTCCTCCTATAGATTATCAAAAAATTCAAGAGGATGTACTCTCATCCCCTTCTCATAATAAGGTATGAAATTTTTGCGAACTGAAAAAGAAAGAGGGCTTAAACGATCTTGCCCTCCGTCTTTTGAGATTTCCGGATTTGGTTATTTAATGTTTAAAACACCAAATTAGAAATCCAGCCGCCAGTACAAATAATCCAAATGGCACTAAATATAATGCCAGATAGAGCATAAGTACGCCGGCCATTTCAGTTATATATTCTAACATTTATGTCACCATAACCTTTCTACCTCCATAATGGGATATGAAAAAATTAAGAGGCTGATTTCTCAACCCCTTAATCAGCATTACTTACCTGACTTACAAAGTCTTTCAATGGCTTCGACCTTCATCAGAATAGCATCCAACTTGTCGAGTTTATCGAGCTTCTCAGCCTGTGCTACAGCGAGCTCTTTGCAGTTGGACATAAGCTTGCAGTAATCTCTTACAAGTAGAGCGGTATCATCGTCTACATCTCCAAGATCACTCAAGTTAAGTCCAGCAACATGCATAACTCTCGTAATCATAGACTCAAGATCGTTAAACATCTTAGCAGTCTGTTCTTTTAAAGTTAATTCATCCATTTTAATTACCTCCATAAAATAGGCACTATTGCCATAATAGCATATGGAAAAATTGAAAAGGAAAAGGCCTTAATTGGCCCTATCCTTTCTGGATATTAAAATCTTTTCAACTATTAACATAGTTAACATGACAGTCCATCCGATGATTAGTAATAGCGTAAACATTACTTCTATAAAAGCTGTATGCTCTCCGATTATAAGTCCTAGATCCTCAAACTCTTCACAAACCGAATCGATAAACGAATCGAGACAGTCGTGTTTATTTAAGACGGTATAGAACCACATCATAAATCCACAGCCCATAAAAATATAAACTATAGCTACCCAACCAATAATGTTCATCATAATTAATACCTCCTATTGTGAATTGGTTTTATTATCCATAATACGACACGATAAAAATGCAAAACAAAGAGGAGATGTAATAATTTTTAGTTAATTACAAGTTTCTCTGCCACATAATAGATTGCTATGATCTCGCAATCGCCATTAATCAGTTCTTTATTAACTCCTTCTTCCTCATATCTAACAATAAATCTATCATCAAGTTCCTCAACTACTCGAGTTTGTGAATATTTCTTCACTCTCTCGTTAGCGCAGAACTTAGCTAAGTCCATTGCTTTATCTTTGGTCGAAAATACAGATTTTACAACTGAATCACCTGATTGAAAATCACATTCTACAACAACATAAACCTTCATAATTAGTTTCCTCCATTTTTCATCTCCTCTCATAATAGGACGATACTTTTTTGCGAAAAAGAAAAGGTCCTGATTTCTCAGAACCTAATCTTTCCATTCTTATAATTTAAACTTTCTTTCTCGTCTACTACGCCCATTAATATCAATTGAGCATCTAATGCGGCGTCAACCATCCTGTGAGAATCAAGTCTTGCTAACAGACTAGAATGTTTCTTAACATAATTCCAAATATCCTTATCTGCTATTCGTCCCTTTCCTGGATAGTCAATCCAATTATCAGAATACTTTCTAATAAACATAGTATCACCTCCTTCATAAAGGAGTATGGAAAAAATGAAAAGGCTGGGAATCTTTCTACCCAGGGGGAGTTGGACGTTGTTCTCAATCCAGGCCGAAACCATTCATGAGCTTCCATCTTTTATTAAGTGGTCCCCTCCTTTCAACCACTGCTCTCTACATTTAGTTGCCCTCTTCATAATAGGACAATATTTTTTTGCGAAAAAGAAAGAGGGTCAAATAAACCCTCTTAGAAACCTAATAGTTTCTTATGATTCTTCAGAGCTATAACACCTAAACCAGCTCCTACTAAATATAAACCAACTACTATAATTTCTACTATTGTCATAGTATCACCTCCTTCTCATAATAGGACAATACTTTTTTGCGAATTAAAAAGAAAAGGGCACGAAATATCCACTCCTCCATACGCACGAGCCCGGAGGTAGTGGACCCGCACGCATAGAAAAGTGTGGAAGGGAGAAAACAAATAATTGTCAGTGAGCAATAGTAATAAATACTTTATAGATACCGTCAGTATCTTCTCTGGCATCTAGGTTTTCAACCGTATCGAGAAAAGTCGTCCAAGGAATATCATTCTTTGGATCTTTATACTCAATTCCATTAATAACAAAAGGTATATTATATTGTAAGTCTATTAGGTCTTTTACCGTCATAGATTTCTACCGATTAAATAGCTGTTCGGCCCTCATTCTTACCGCATACAATATAATGATTGTAATATTCGAAGAAATTATCTCCAAATGCATCTCTGAGATCAGAATATCTATTCTTATATGCCTGCACACAGAACTCTGAAGATGTCTTTGAATTTACAAGACCGGGCTCTTCAAAGAATTCCTTCATACCGCAATCACAGAAGTGTTTCCAAAGCATCTCATCAGAAGCACCATAATATGGATCGTTTGCGACGTCGGGTCTTGACTCTGCATATACTTTAGGATCAAATACGGGTGAAAAGTCAAGTCCGTTTATAAAATATCCATCATCCAATACAACAGGTGCAGGAGAAGATCCAGAAGCAAGCATCATATCAACTGTATCTACAACAGCTCCCATATTATCATATAAGAAATTACCGGGACATGCTTTACGAGCAAACCATCTATGAACCGCTACATTCTGTTCAGGAGTACCTGCTAAGAACTTATTTGCAGACCATTTGAGTACGGGGATGCCGTTCCTCTGACAAATATCAGTCATTAACAGTACAAGTGAATTAATAGCAGCTGCTGACATAGGCCAATCACCGCCGAGAGCGCAATTAGCAACCTCAATTGTGATAGACTCATGATCCATCATAGCGCCGGTAAGGCCATTAACGTTAAGGTCTCCTCCAGTCGTCCAAGCCCGGCAGCATTCAGGTACACACTGTATAATTGTACCAACAGAATCAATTATATAATGTGAAGATGCCTGTCTTGCAGGATTCTGAAACATTCTTGCAGTTGCTTCAGCAGGCGAATTACCTGCTGTGCAATGAGGAATAATCGTCCATTCTGACGGTTTCTTTTTAGTATTCCTTGGAAACGTACAGTTATCAGTCCACATTGCTTTAAGAGCAAGAGGGCTATCCGGTTTCCTATTAGGATCTACATGATATGACATAAATATCCTCCTTAAGGTCTATACGCATCAAATTCGTCCTTCATGCGATTCAGGAGCATCTGTGAAATGGGCTGCATCTCGGCACTACAAAACTTACAAGTGTTGAGATTAACATCACCCATTACCACAGTTCTTGCTCCGATCTTATGATGACAATTAGAACACTCAATGCCTGTTCCTAAACTTGTTACCGCGTACGACCATGTTGCTTTCCTTTTTTTCAACATGTTCTTTGATCTCCTCAACAGGCTCAGCTTCAACTTCAGGTGTTTCTTCAACAACCTCTTCTACTACAGGTTCCGGATCAACAGTAAAGTCAACATTCTTAAGCTTACCATGACTGATCCAACCTTTTACAGTTGTGATTCCTACGCCATCAAGAGATGCAGTAATTACCTGGCCATCTCCTACATATACACCTGCACGATCCTTCATAAAGACAATCTCGCCATCAGTGATGTCTGAGAAGTCTTTTGAAATATCAATACAACACTCCAAGAGCTGTCCGTAGTTCTTGAAGTTCTTATTGGTTGCATAAGAGATCAGGCCAAGCTCATCAAATGCCATTACGTCTTCACCAGTGGCAAATATCTTTGCTGATCTGGTGGAATTAAACGGCGTTGAGCTGGAAAGACGAAGTTTATTTGCTTTGCTAAGAAATTCTCCGGAAGCTCCCTGAACATACAGAGTCTTAACATCACAAATATCTTTTACTTTCTTAACAAGATCTTTATTCTTCATCGGTAGTCTCCTTTGCCTTTTTGATCTTCTTAACAATCTGATTAGCTCCAGTTGCGGCAAGACCGGAAACAACGCCTACAGCAACAGCTGACATAACATCAGTTGCAGGGAACTTCGGGATTACGAAAAATCCAACAGGTCCGAGAATAGCTCCGCATACAGTACAAATTGCAGGAATAAGATCATCATTAATCTTAGGAATAGACTTAATAACAACACCTACTCCATAGCAGATAACTGCAATTACAGGCATAGCCATAATTCCGAACAATGAAAATTCCATAACAAACCTCCTTTATTTTAAACCGAATTTACTTGCTAAATATCCAATTATAAGACCTATAATTGATGTTCCGATATACATTCCAACGGTACGCCATTTATCACCATCACGATCTTCAAGAGCTTTAAGACGTTCACCCTGATCCTTAAGTTCCTGGACCATATGGTCAACACTAACTGCTAATCGTTCAACGGAAGTTGCAAGTTTGGCTATCTCTTCAACATGATCCTCGATAACCTCAATACGCTTATTCTGTCGTTTATGTTCAGCATCAGTTCTTTTTTCGAAGTCATCCATATGATCTTCGACTCTTTTCACAAACTCGTCATGTACGGCGATAGGCAAATACTCATTGTTAGGCATCACAGTCCTCCTTATTCGAATGCATCTTGATTATTTTTGTAAGCAATAAAAGCATCCATTGACGAAGCAACGGGGTCTATTTTAGCCTCATATCGTTTCTTAAGGAGCTTTCTGTTACCATTTGTGTCTTCCATGACTATACAGTTACCCATGGCAAACTGCATAATTCCTTCATCAAATATCCATAGTCTATCCTCAGCGAGTTTCTTGATTTCACCTAATGGAACTGACTCAGTACGAGATCCCTGTATAACTTTCTCAATTCCAAAAGGTCCATTCTCGCTAGACCATCGCTCTACGAACTCTTTAGCATTGTAAGGGTCATATCCGAAGCATCTTACATCGTAGTCCATGCGGGCTATAAATGCGTCGAGCTCATCGTAAACAATCATCAAATCAAGGATAACACCATCCAGGACTATTAGTGATCCTTCGTTTATAAATTCCTGATACTTATTTCGCATAGCTTGCGGTAACTTATCGAGAGTACGACTTGAAATATAATTTCGTGTTTTAATTCCAAATGCTCCTCCAGATAAAGGGAATAGGAATGAGAACGAACAGAAGTCGTCACCTTGTGACATGTCTGCACCCATAGCGCAAGGCATGCCTTTTACATTATAAATCCTATGAGGAGTGGTTTCTTCGTATGTGAAGAAATACGTAAATCCCTCCATAGGTATACCAAATCTCTTAGCCAAAATATCATTTCGAGCTGACGGAACATTCTCTGCTCTTTCAACCTCGGTCTGATATGTAGCATAATCAACAGTATAACCAATATTAGGATTTGCCTTACGCCACAATTCAGGATGGTTAATCTCTTCAAGATCATCAAGTTTATACCACCAAATTGATACGTGAGGGTTGTAATATTCTCCTCTAAGAATTTTACTGAGCTCAAGTTTAATATCATCGCCAGGGCCATTTCGTACAGTACCCTCTGAAGATGTTGCAATAATAAGCCAGTCATCAACCTTCGAACAGGTCTGCTCAAGAGCTGACATTACGTCTTCTCTTACATCAGATGATAACCACTCATCAATAGTAGCAACCTTACATCTCATTGACTGTAACTTGTCAATTGACATAGGACGAATATCAAGAATAGAATTGGTTAAGAAGTTCTCAATTCCCTTCTTCGTAGCTGCCAATTTAGGTCTATTAGCCTTATTTCCAGTTGTATTTTGAATAGAACCTTCAGTTAAGAACGAGAATAAAGGTCCTCTGGAACGTGTTATAGCAGTCTTTAACGGTGTAAGTACCTCTTCTCCCAACTGTAGAGTAGGAGCAGTAGTAATTTGATGAGTAGATGAACAATCTACATTTAAGAAGTAAGCATGAATGCTCGTATCATATAGTGACTTAGCAGCACCTCGACCGACAATAAGATACTGCTTATTTATAAGTCTCTTTTTAATCTCTTTAATTACATAATGTCCGCCGCCATTTGGGTACGGCTCAAATACGGACTTTTGAACAAATTCATACCATCCAAATACTTGTTCTCCCCAAACTTTAAAGCTATCAAGCATATGGAAGTCTGATCCGTCAGTTAAAGTAAGCTCGTTTTCGCAATAAGCTATCCATCCTTCAACTGCTTGATCATCGTAGTAATAGTCAGGATTGCGTATAAGATCATCAATCCTATTCATTTCCAGGCTAACTTCTTGGTTAACCGGTATCTCCCCTTTTAATACAGCTTCCCGAAACATACCATAATATTTCGGTGTTGCGGTATTTGATAACATAATCTACCTCCTTACCACAACTTAGTATCGCCAGGTCTTCTCTGAGAAAAATAATTGATTGGTAACATGGATTCATCGCCGTAATGTATTGCTTGGTGAGTATTAAAACTCACACAAATGAGATTCTCTGGATCAAATAATGCCGGACTTCTGTCCAAAATATCTTCCTCAGTAATTGGGTTAATATGATGGACATAGATCCGGTCATTAATCTCAAACCCTTCCATACCTAAATCGCATCCATTATCGCGGATAATAACGTGGTTACGCACTGAGCGCCATTCGGCTGACGTATAATACGCCTGATTTAAGTATCTATGACTTCCAAAAGTCTCTTCACCGACAATGCCTGCACGCCTCAGATATCTGTAACGTTCTTCGAAGGTAGGAAGGGTTATGAGTTCAGAATAAGAAAGAATCACATTCGCTCGAGTTTCTCAATACATTCGGAAATATCCATGCGCTCCTCTTCAGAGCCGGCCTTTCTCATCATTTTCTCAAGCTTACCAATCATTTCTTCTTTCTCAGAATGTCTGGCATAGCTATCACGACTATTCCTTCTCGCGTAAGAACCGCCATCGCGGCTGTTTCCTCCACGAGCATAGGACATATCGTCATAACTACCATTATAAGACTCATAAGAGTCTCTGTATGATCCGGGATATCTTGAATATCTCCTTGTGGAATATCCACGATTAGACATAGCATAAGACTGATCATCGTCACCATATTCCTTCATGGCACAAATGGTCTCGATGTCTTTAAGTACATCAACGGCTTCGCCGACATTCTTAAGTTCAGCAGGAGAGATATCGCCTTTCGCTACAATATTTTCGATTTCTTTGTCAAGAAGATCTTTAAGTTTATAAATAGATTCCATTTCTGTCCCTCCTTATGAGATTCTAGCTACTGTGAGATTTGCATTTTGAACGTTGATCTGGGGCGGAACGTCAGTAGGTGTAGCTCCTTCTGAAACATTCTCGACAGATACGTTAAAGCAACATCCACGAGGAACAGTAATGATTGCAGTACTTGTGACGTTAAAATACTCGTCAACGGCTGCAGGGGTTACGATGGCTCTGCTTGTAAGGATAGGTTCGCCATCAATAGCAAGTGCTACTGCGATGGGTCCGGCAGTTCCACCTTCAGGAACAGCGATGTTTGCATTGAAAGTAACCTGGTAACGGGCAAAGCAAGCGTTACAATTGTTTACAATGCCACGAAGAGTTACAATTCCGCTTTCATTCCTATGATACACATAACCCTTATTGCAAGCAATCGAAGTGTTAAGGATCACAGGCTGGTTGGCATTAACCAACTGTATGGGATTATAAGTAAACTCAGCCATAGGTTACCTCCTTATGCTCCACAACCGCAGTTGTAACCGCAAGAATTCTGGCAGCAATTAGGATTGGGGACAGTATAAGCAGGGATAGGAGTAGGATTGAGATACTGCTCAAGGGCAACAGTCTGAGCAGCATTGTCTGCAAGGATACGAGCAGTCTGTGCGCCCTGCGATGCTGCGAGATTAGCCATGGTAAGCTGTCTCTCGAGATCAGCGATCTTCTCGTTCTTTGCATCGATCTTGTCATTGCACATCTGATCGAGGATTCTCTGGGTGTTAGCGTTCTGATTAACAAGGATATCACGAACACCATCAGATACAGCAGCTCTATCAGCACATGCTTCTCTTGCAATGTCAGCGCCGAGGTTAGCAAGTCCGAGTCTATTCTCGCAGCAGCAATTACAGAACTGAGACTGGAGATCGAAGAATGACTGCTGATTTGCCATCTGTCTAGCATTAGCATTTGATTCAACGCCGGCAAGTCCATTGCAAAGGCTGGTCTGAATACCGTTTATTCCGTTCTGAATAAACTGATCTCTGAATCCGTCATTGATCTGGTCAGACTGGTTCATCCAAGGATAAAGCTGTGATCCGGTATTTCCTCCGCCGAATCCGCCCCATCCGTTATTGCCCATAAGAGCAAACAGAAAGAGGATAACCCACCAGCCGTCACCACCAAATCCGTTTCCGAATCCACCCTGGCCACCGTACATGGGACCTACGGGCATTACAAGACCATTACCATTTTCAGATAAAGACATAATTCACACTCCTTATAATATAAATATAGGGTTGATAGTTACATATACTCAAAGGTCATTACGCGCGAGTTTGACTTTTAGGTATTACGTTTATGTCCCCTTTCTGTTAGAAAATATCACTCACTTTTAACTCTTACCGAGATGGATTACAGGTCTTACAGCGTCGCTATCCTGACTGGGCATAATCAGATAATCCTCGCCATCAAGAGAGAAATACTCTGCACCATTGTAAGATGACTGGTCACCAGTTGTCAGTACATACAAATCGTCAGCAACAGCAGTTGATTCCAATCCTAAAACAATAGGAGCAAGAGCAACCGCACGATTGTTCTGAATCAGCTTACCATTGCCTGATCTAAAGTAATTTGTGAACACATTATCGCCATAAAAACCGGAGAACGATGAAGATGATACGGCCGACGCAAAGTAAATAAATGTATCGCCGGCTTTGGCACATCCCATGCAGAGATTGGATATTGATGACCCAAAGACGACAACCGTCTCGTCATCATTGATTAGATAGAAAACACCTGCTATGTTCGTCACATTTAATCCGTTATTATTCACGATCGTTCCATTACACAGATGCCTAAAAATCATACTCTGGTTGCTATTATTCATAACAACGTCAAAACCATTGTCAGTATCTTCGCCATGATACATGATGTGGTTTTCAGCATCCCAATTCATACCGAAAAGCTCTGCAATTTCGGCTCTAGGGTCAACCGACATATCCCATCTGAATACCTGTACTTCTCTATTAGCCATTGTTTACATCCTCTCTTTCTCCGGCAGTTCCTATAGCCCCGGATAAATTTCTTATAGATCTAACACTTTTTCCAGCCATTTTAGCGCCGCCTGCTTTGAGATCTTCTCCGATATCGACACCGGCTTTATGAGCGCCAACAATCTCGTTCTTTGAGAACTTATAATCATTCCCATTTCGAGAACTTGTAGTTTCGATTCTTCCTGACATAAATGCCTCCTTATTAAAGATTTACACCCATTGTTTGAGCCATCTGAGATAACTTCTGAAACTGGGCCTGAGACATCTGTCCATTGTTCATAAGGTACTGAACGGCTCCCTGAGGGTTATTTTGAAATTGCTGAGGAATACCGATGCTTCTCTGCATAAGAAATTGCATTGGATTCTGTCTGAACTGCTGGTATTGATCCATTATGTTGGGCTGAGGAGCCGAGTTCATAGATTTATACAGGCTGTTCATTTCTGTCTCCTTTACGGTTATTATTGTTATACCGAGGTTGATGCCTTAACTCATTTATAGCCTTCTCAAATTCCTCTTTGGTTATGTACTGAGGTGATTCGACCGGGGCATCCTGCATGACCTGACCTTCGAGCACTTCCCTGTATTCGAATTTGCGCAGGCGGTTAGGCATGCCAGCGTTGTCCGACGATTTGATGTAAAAGCAATCGTTCTCAGAATCGAGTAATATCATACTGTTTCCAGCCTGAACCGGATAAGCTTTAGCAGCTGCTTCACCCTGAACCCAGATAACATTAGACTGATTTGTCTGAGGCTGAGGATATACCGGGTTAAAAGCAGGGGTCTGTTGAACACCATAAAAACTAGGTTGATAAGGCGGATACTGTAAAGCCATTTAAGTCTCCTTTCTCCAATAATAGATTGGCATTTCATCACCACTATCCCAACTGTCGTAATAGTTGCCATTCTCAACAGCTACAACGTGCGATCCTGTGGCAACTAAATACATACCCATTGGGTTATCGTAACAAAAATCTTTTATTGTGTAACAATCAGGACAAGTATTTGGTACTATATGTCGTCTAAAACCTTGAGAATATAAATAAGCGCCCCAGACAGCATTTGATGATGGCATGTCATCCATCTCATAACCCTGAAGCGCTACGCCCATATAAACTGATTTCCAATCGCTATTTGTAACTTTCGTAATAGCTCGGATTACACAATCGCCAACAAGCTTTTTAGACGGGTTTGGGTTGTAAAATATCCATGACATAATTTATACCCAAGCGTAAGTTACTACGCCATCAGAAACTGTGCATTGAAGTGTGTACGTTCCGTCAGCTGATGGAGGTTTTGGTAATTCTATTCCATTAAGGTAGACTGTTCCATCTCTACGAATCTCAAGAGCATTACTTCTTTGACTGTATGTTCCGTCACCTACTGAAAAGAGTATCGGATTTTCGTTATCATAAGTTCCAACGACAGTCCATTTTGAAGAATCGAACTCGCCAGCTGGAGCCTCTATCGCGGTATTACACTGGTATATAGATTTTGTGTTATCGCCTGATAATTTTACTCTATCACCTACTGCATAACTCACATAACTCGTAGAATACCAGTTTATTGAACTTCCATCAGGAATTGTTTTGTTATACTTTCCGACAGAATATTCATACATGGCTTCGGTCTCTATATAATAACCATTAGCGGACGAGTACGAGGATTTCGCTTTCGAATACATTCCCTGAGCATGGGTTGTTGATGCTTGAGCTTCGCAATAATACCCTTCTGCGTGAGCATATGTGGCCAAAGCCTTTGAATTATACCCTTCGGCATGCGCAGATTGACCTTGCGCTTGGGTATTGTATCCTTCCGCATGAGCTGTATCAGAATTTATTTGAACAATCGATCCGCTACCCTCAGCATGTGATCCGTATGAAAGTGCTTTAGTATTACTACCTTCTGCGTGAGAATAAGATCCTTCTGCTCTACAACTGCCCCCTTCAGCGTGAGAAGTATTTCCGATAGCGTATGTGCTGGTTCCTTCTGCGTGAGAATAAGATCCTGTTGCATGTGTGTTAGATCCTTCAGCATGAGCCTGATAATCTGTAGCTTCGGTACTATTTCCCTCAGCATGTGAACCCGATCCTGTAGCTCGACAACCATTTCCTTCAGCGTGTGCTTGATAGCCAGAAGCTATAGTACTATATCCTTCAGCATGCGCTTGATTATTTGTCGCCTGAGTATACTGACCTTCAGCGTGAGATTGATAACCTGTTGATTGAGTGCTCTGACCTTCAGCGTGAGATTGATAGCCTGTTGATACATTGCTTGCTATATCGCCAAATGCTTCTGACTGCAATGTCGGATCAACAATTCTTCCAGGTTTCTCACTCAATTCTATAGCTAGACTTTCAACAGCAGTCCACTTGGTTGAATCGAAGGATTCCGGAGGATCGGTTACTTGTATTCGCGATACAATACATCGATATATTACACCTTCGTAGGTACAGTAGTCACCATATCTATATGCAAAACTTGTTCCGTGTCTGGCAACTGAAGCGTCATAAGGAGGAGCTGCAAACGCCGTTCCACCACCGCCTCCTCCGCCACCGCTATTAAGTATAGCAAGGCGAATAGCTTCGAGCTTAGTAACCATAGCCTGACCAGTGACGTCAAGCACCATAGGGCTATCAGGTAATGTACTCATTCGCTATCCTCCATAATCTGATAAAGCGCATTTACTGTGTTTCCGTTAATATCCGTGTATTGATGAACTTCAAATCTCGGATCTTCTGATGGAGCCGGCACAAAATTATTTATCCAGTCGACAATCTGCTGAATAACCTTGAATGTTCCTGTGTAGGTTATCTGAGGCATAAATATCCACCTCCTACTCTTCCATATTTTCCCAACCAGGATCTACCGTATAATTAATACGAGACTCAAGTTCGAGAATAAGATCCTCATAAGAAGATCTTGATGATCCAGATGGAGGGTCAAATATCATTTTTACTTTAAGATACATATATGTCTTAACCATCTCCAAGAGCACATTGTCCTGGAGATAGTCAGACCATTCTTCTGAGGAATCGCCGATAGAATACCCCTCTTTGGGGCCGGCACCCAGTTGTGTAAGTATGCCAAAAACAGTGTTGATTGCTATGATGATATCGGTATCAAATCCAGCATCTTCATCAGCAATTCCAAGCTGTTTCTTGATAGAGAGAAGTATACTATCTTCCATTTTGAATTTTCTCCTTTAAAGTGCCATGTCAGTATATGACGAGCCATTGTAATGCCTGTATACTATTTGATAACCCTGATTGGGCTGATTGAAATATTTTTTGTAAAGATAATCAGAGCCGGGTAAATGATGATTCCAACCCGATAATATACTTAGGGCTTGTTCAGCTGCCGCATTAGCTTCTTCTATTGTTACACCAGAACTTTTGATATAAGTAGTATAGAACATGTTTGATGGATTCACCATTGAGCTTGGCCTCCAACCAGAAACATGACTAAGTTTAGAAGGAGGATGGGCGATATTAGTTTCTTGACCAAACATACTCCAAGCTATTGTAACGTTACTCATATCCCATGTTTCGGCTCCTGTAAAGTCGGTTAAATCTCTACAAGAGTACATAAAAGCCATTGTCTGGGAAATTTTATTTGTTATTGCGCCAGCGAAAGATAACAGACTTGTTATTCCACTATAAGCAAACATATATGCAACAGAAGAACTCGATTTCGGAAGTTTATTAAGGAACAATCCTATACCATGCGCTTTTTTAAGCTTTCGGCAACCGGCAAACATGGCACAAACGCCATTACTTCCACCAGATCCCGTATTTATTCCGGTTTCGGCATTATTTCCCCAGGATGATAATATACTTCCTATGTCTTCTAGCTCAACATCGGAAGCAAACATGCATCCAAAATCGGTATTTTTATTCATCCTCAAATTCTTTAAACCGGCAACGCTTTTTAAGATTTCGTTACTTCTAAACATTCCATTTGAGCATAGTAATTCAGGCATTGTCCAATCATATAGAGCATCGGTATTTTCAAAAGAACTATACATAAATAATGCATCTGCTCTTTTTACTGTTTTAGTATCTAATTCCGATACAAATTTAGGTATGCCTTCATTGAAAGAACAGATAGAAAATGCTCCTGAAATGTTTACTAGTTTATGGGCGTTCAATGATTTATTGGATTTGATTAACGATGGATTATCTTCGCATCCTATAAACGTACAAGTTATATCTAATAATTCAGGAAAATCCTTATTAAATATCCAAGATAAATCAGACTCGCTTACTCCAACAAAAGCGCTAGCTAGCGTTATAATCTTTGACGTGTCCATTTTATCAAAGTTTACAAACTTTACGTTCTTATTTAGATGATAATTAACGTATGATCCTCCACCGGAAGTGCAAATTCCTAAAGGCTTACCTGTCGCTCTCCACTCGATTTGTAATGTCTGAGAATCGGCCATAGTAAAACCAAAAGGATCTAAGCATACTATGCAATAGTACATAGCCTGGTGTGATCCTATAGAGCTACCTTGATTATACTGATTTACATCATTAATAGAAAAATTCATTGAAACATTTCTTAATGTTCTTCCAGATATCGTGAAAAACGATTGATTGGCTTGAATGTCATTCAAACGAATACCCATTGAACTCCACTGTGAAACTACTTGTCCAGGCGCATATACATTTCTTGTCGATAATAGGTATGCGTCTGACTCATAATTCGACGTATCTGCAACCCAGCTATCAGAAACTCCACCACTTATAACCAATACGTTGTCGTCATATAATGTATATATAAGATCATAGCTGGATGATGTCTGTCTACGCACACCGATCTTAGTCAACTCTAGCGAATCAGTAAAAGTTGACTCGGGCATCCACGTAGGTTGCAAAGTGGCGGTAAGGGTTGTATTTTCAGTTACAGTTGTTCCCATTGCGGGACTAAACGAACATAACTCCGTTACATCCCACTCGTCTCCGTTATCGAAATACGCCATTACCGTATAATCGTCAATGTCCAAGGTATACGATCCGTGAATCGATTCATTACCGCTGAGCTCTATATGGTCAATCATGCCTAACATTATAGCCATACTTGCTGAAAGTCCACTATATAAAGCTGTTAAAACGGTGACAGGTTCAACTATCTCGGTACCCATGGCGGGATTAAAATCGCATAGCCTTGTAACTTCATAAACTTCGCCAGTATCGTACTCGCAAAATACCGTGTAGTCTTCTACGTCAAGTTCATATCCTGGCGCAACTTCTTCAAGACCGAAGATATCAAGAGACACCGGTTTTCCGGCAAAAATATTATCTCCGGTCAATCCTGCAGAAGTAAGCGTGATTATAGCGTCTCCGTATTCTCTTACGTCGGAGATGCCGATTTCAGCAGTTCCGCCTGTACAAATAAGTTTAACGCCTATGTAGTTATTGTCTTCATGCCTAAGTGCGGGATTAAAATATAACCACGGCAACGTGTGTCTCTCATTAGCAGATGAAACCGTAAATGTATGAACTGGATTGGGTCTCATAGTCCTATCTGATTCATCATTTAAAATATAAAACGCCTCGATCCTCATTTCACCAGAAGTGTTATCCGGAGAAAGATTACATTTGCACTGAACTTCAACCTGAGCCTGAATATAAGCATCGCTAACAAGCGGTATCGCTGTAAAGAGTACGGTTGTAGCATTCCGTTCTCTCTCAGACTCCGTCATTTCTGATATGTCAATATCCTGAAGAACTATAGGATAAGGACTAACATTGGTGTTAAATGATACAATTCTTCCCTGTGTAAAGTCAGATTCTTCTCTTGCCTGGGGATTTGATAAGTCTACAACAACTTCGTCATCCCAACAGTACTGAGAGAACTCAGGATGTCTATATCCAAAAGTCCTCTCAGTTACCGACACAGGTATTTTATTGTCAGGGTCATAAATCCATCCATCATAAATATTTCCGGATGTTGATGAATACAATGTCAGATAGGTGATTCCATATTCTCCTTCTTCAGGAAGGACGCCCTGATCATAATATTCGTACTTCCTCTTTATGGTACTCATCGTTTTGTCTCCTTTAACTCGAGTGCGTTATTTCATAGTTGACCAAATCGGAATAACTCCACACGACGGTTCTCATTCGATCGAGAACTTCTGTAATGCCAGTTACTTTATTAGTTACAGAAGTATTGTCTTTGAGTATTGTGATCTTCCACTCATCAGTACTATCATAATATTTTATACTCATGAGTTGAGTGGTCATCTTAACATCACTATGACTTAGATACGTTACGGTGGCATTCTCAGAACTACCATAAATATCTTTCCACTGCACTTTAAGTCCCGCCGTATCAAGACTTGTAGACGTTGTCTCAACCGATTCGGTAATTAAACTGGATTCCGTAGAACTGCTCTCGTTATCTTCTTGCTCGCTAGAAAGCGATTCAAGAGTCGGAACACAAGAATACCCGGTGTCATCCCAAGTCTGAACTACTTCCGTAACCCTAACCTGATCTTCGTTACCGTATTCGTTTATTACTTCACAAATATCGCCAACTTCAAAGTCATCGTGGTACTTAAACATGATTGTAGTATCAATTTCGCCTTCGAATGCTGTTTCCGGAACCAAATCGACCATTTTCTCTACGCCTTTACTTACAAGAACGTTTGTATACTGGTCTACATCCATTACCGTATTTCCGCTTGTTATTGACGATACGTCCGAGCAATCGAGGAATATTTCCCTCCTATCAAGACCACTTGGTTCCGTCGCAGTTTCATCGTTAAATTCAAAGAAATACTTTGTGAATGTTCTTGTGGCTCCCTCGCCTTCTCCGCCGATCCTAAGCAAATTCTTATAGTTTTTGATCGACTCAAGATACCTGCTTGATAGCAGATTATCATGATTTGGCGAGAATACAACGTATGAATTCGTTGTCTGATTATATGACCTGTCTTTTCCGGCATATAAACTAAACTGAAAATGACGGTCAATCCAAATCATTTTGAATCCCAGATGTTTTGACTGACAAACTCTCTTAGCAACATCATAGACTATGTCGCCCATGTACTGGGCAGTCTTATTATATGAAGCTGCTAAAACCACTGGGTCTGTGCTCATAAGAAATTCCATGCCAGCGACTCGTCTACGGCTATCTGTCGGCATAATAAAAGCATCGTTAATGATCGTTCTTAGAGCATTTTGTATCGATCCGTTAACGTTCGTTTGATTCCATACTATTCTTCTGTCCAAAATGGATTCAAGAGATCGACCGGTAATTATGTATTTATTTCCATCTTCGGAGTCCGTCTCGGTTTTTCTTGTTTCGACAATCATCAACCTATTTGATGTAGGTATTCTAAGGTAGAAACCTTTCTGAATGTATTTACAATACTCTGACGATACAGGAATAGATAATTCAAACTCTCCAGCCTCATTATATCGATCAGTCCAGATAAATGAAGAGTATCTATCAATCTGAGCAACTTCCTCCATCTTGGAGTTTAATACCGTAATCTCTATCATGATTTAAACTCCTTCAAAGCAAATTCTGTTAATAAAAGTAGCAGAACTAATAGCTGAATTAGGATCGGTAAGCCTAATATTATTAATACCAGGTTTAATGGTAATCCAATCCGGATTCTGATTTAAAAGATTAAGTGCATTATGGTCAGCATCTGCCGTATCTGTCCAAATGCATTTCTTACTACCAGGAATAGAGCTTATCTTTATAACATCTCCTGCTTCAAATCCATCCACTGGCGTAAAAATGTTTATAAGCTGAGCATCACCATCAGGATTAGCACAACTTATTGTAAAAGCAGGAACTCCAGCAGAAGGAGGTGCAGTAATATTAGAACCTATTTCTATTTCCAAATATCCACCAACTTCAACTTCTCCGGCATAATCAATAGTTACTTCAGATCCAGCAATGAGTACTGTCTCATTATAATTATCTGAGTCATACATCTTTGGATCTTCGCAAAGTATACTTACTTCATTCCCTTCATTTTCGCTGAAGATATTAGGCGCATTCTTTTCGACATATCCCCGAGTCCAACACTTGCGATGATCCGTTTCGATTTCGATATATATTGGCTTATGCTTGGGAAATAATCTATATGAGAACTGTCTTACTTCTTCGATGCCGGTTCCAGTCTCCGAATAAAACTCAAGATTAAGTACAATATTCCTTTTTCCAACTCTCGATGAGTTATAATGGTCTCCATCGACGGCCATTTCACTCATATTAACGTCAGCATCGACTGGGCCAAGACCTTCTATCTTATCAATTGCGAAACCTGTCGCATCTGATACATTTGTCGGATCTGTAAGTACCATAGTAAAGGCATCCGACTTGTCTGACTTCTGAAAAACAGTCACTTTTTTAATCATTTTGAATTTTCTCCTTTACCATGTTTATTAATAATACCGTCCCGAGCTGTGACACCCGGGGCGGCTCAACAGAAAAGAGGTTTTATGTGACAGCGCTCACCAACTGTGAGAAGGCATTGCGCGACTGTCTATAGATCTCTTGACGAGACAAAGCTTTAGGACTATTGTTCGTCTGGTTAAATGTAATGGAACGAGGTTCAGAGTTCTGCTCAGCAATTACATCACCAAGTTTACTCATCATTTCAGCCTGCTGTTCTGCATTCTGTGCCTGAACGGCAATACGTCTATTACTAAACATACTTTCAAGAGCAGCAGATCTTGCATTAACCGCACTAAGATCCAAAGTAGGAGTTATTGTGGGGTTAACGTCTATACTTCCATCTAACATTCCTGAAAGCTGATTAATGGCTTCCTGAACAGTACTTAATGATCCTTCAGCCATATCGCCAGCTTCATTTTCAACGGATTTAGAGTAATCACGGATACCATTAGCAAATCCCAAATCAAGGAACTTACCAAATTCCCAAGTTGCTCTTGAAGGAGAATGCTCTTTAAGAGTCTCTCTTATCTTTTTAAGAGCTCTATACGCTACAGCATATGCTGCGGCATCTACCCTCTTAAGTACGGTCGGATCAAGCATTCCTT
>JAEIGA010004933.1_pt1 | contig 20489 bp, 17 predicted proteins | sample 9270691 | NCBI WGS metagenome assembly JAEIGA01 (sample SAMN17057246, study PRJNA624740) | gut metagenome | biome: biome; isolation source: fecal sample | host: Bos grunniens | place: China: Xizang | collected 2019 | reverse complement strand
ATAATAGGAATATGAGAAAAATAACTTACTTATTACTGATTATCTGTTTATTTTCTGCATGTAAAGTAAGTCAGACACCACAACAAACTATTGATAAAACAGAAAATAAACCAGTACAAGTTAAGCATAAAGTAAGCGATTTAAGAGCTTATTGTTTAGATTGGTTAGGTACACCACATAGAATGGGAGGAACAACCAAACAAGGTGTTGATTGTTCGGGATTTGTTTGCAATGTCTATAAAGAAATATATGGGATAGACCTTCCAAGACGTAGTCAAGATATGATAAAAGTTTGTAAGCAAATAAACAATAAAAAAGACCTTAAAGAGGGCGACCTTGTCTTTTTTAACAATAAGCAAGGCGGTAGCATAAATCACGTTGGTATATTCCTTGATACAGACAAATTCATTCACACATCTTCGTCAAAAGGTGTTACAATAGGAAGGTTCTCTGAAAAATATTGGGCTGAAAGATTTAGATGTGGAGGTCGTCACCCTAATAAGAAATAATTACAAATCTTTTAATTCTTGTATTTTTTCTCTTATAATAGAGGCGATATCCTCTTCTCCATTGTCAATAGCTTCTTTAAGTAAAACTTCTAATTCCTCTATTGTCCAACAATCATCATTGTTTTCAGACTGAAAATTAGGGCTGTTATCTATTTCAAAGCCTGCATCATCTAATACCTTTTCTTCAACAAGGATAGGTATTTCTAGTTTCATTGCAATGCAAATAGCATCGGAGCAACGAGCATCTAAAAATACTTTTTTATCTTCGGACATACAGCAAATATTAGCAAAAAAAGTTCCATCAATAAACTTGTTGATAAGAATGCTTTTAGTTTCAAACTTTGCTAAAGAAAGAATATTACACAACAAATCAAAGGTCAAAGGTCTTGAAAGCTTTACCTTATCAACGCATAATGCGATATTTTGTCCTTCATATTCTCCTACAGGTATGGACAAAGCACGTTTACCATTCTTTTCTATTAATAATAAATCATAAAATTTATCAATATTAGAAGGTATTACAGAAACCAATTCCATTAATATAGCCATAGCCTTAAAGTTTATTTACTACTTAATAAAACGGAGAATTGTTAAAAATATTTAAAAAATGTAAAAAAATATTCAAAATTTATATTTTCACGTATTTATTTGTAAATTTGCAAGCATATCACGACAAAAAAATTATTTAAAAACAAAATACTAAATGAAAAAACTAGCTTTAAGTTTAATTGTACTCTTGCCTACTGTGTTGCAGGCAAGCGAAGCAGATTTGAAAGTCCCCATTAGCATTCATGAGTTTGGAATATTGCATTGGGGATTTTTTATTGCACTATTGGGAATAGTGTTTGGAATTTATCAATTCCTTAAAATCAAAAAACTCCCTGTTCACAAATCAATGTTAGATATCGCAAACGTTATCTACAAAACTTGTTCTACCTATTTGAAACAACAAGCAAAATTCCTTGCTATACTATTTGTTTTTGTAGGAGCAGCAGTTAGCCTTTATTTTGGCTTTTTAGCAAAGGGAGAAAATGGCGAATCATTTGGAATAGGTGCAGTTTTATTAATTCTTTTCTGGACAATATTAGGTATTTTAGGTTCATACATTGTAGCCAAGTACGGAATAAGAATTAATACTTATGCAAACTCCCGTATGGCTTTTGCTTCTCTAAAAAGAAATCCTCTCAACCTTTTAAACATTCCTTTAAGTGCAGGAATGAGTATAGGGGTAGTTCTTATATGTGTAGAATTATTATTAATGCTTATTATATTGTTGCTTATGCCTGCTCATCTTGCTGGAGCATGTTTTATCGGTTTTGCTATAGGAGAAAGTTTAGGAGCATCAGCACTTAGAATAGCAGGAGGTATATTTACAAAAATAGCAGATATTGCTTCGGATTTAATGAAAGTAGTCTTCAAAATAGGAGAGGACGACCCAAGAAATCCAGGAGTTATAGCAGATTGTACAGGAGACAATGCAGGAGACAGCGTAGGACCTACAGCAGATGGCTTTGAAACATATGGAGTTACAGGAGTGGCTTTAGTATCCTTTATATTATTAGCAATAGGTGATGTATCTATTCAAAAAGATCTTTTAATATGGATATTTTCTATGAGAATATTAGGAGTAGTTACTTCTATTATTGCTTACTATATCAATAACGGATTGAGTAAAGCTTTATATGGAAAGAAAGATGATTTGGATTTTGAAGCACCTTTGACAAATTTAGTTTGGATTAGCTCAATCTTATCTATTATTGGAACATTTTTATGCTCTTACTTGTTGATAGGAAATATAGGAGGTAGCACAAATTTATGGTGGATACTTTCAATAATTATATCTTGCGGAACATTGGGAGCAGCATTAATACCTGAAATAACAAAGATATTCACTTCTCCAAAATCAACTCACGTTAAAGAAGTGGTAAAAGCTTCACAACAAGGAGGAGCTTCGTTAAACATACTTTCAGGATTTGTATCAGGAAACTTCTCAGGATTTTGGACAGGTATAGTATTCGTAATATTAATGTTTGTTGCTTACATCTTCTCACCTTACTTAAGCGAAATAGGAATGCTTTACCCTTCAATATTTGCTTTCGGCCTTGTAGCTTTTGGAATGTTGGGTATGGGACCTGTTACAATTGCTGTAGATAGCTATGGACCTGTAACAGACAATGCTCAATCAGTTTATGAACTTTCTTTGATAGAAGAACAAGAAAATATAAACGAAGATATAGAAAGCAACTTTGGATTTAAGCCAGATTGGGAAAAATCAAAATACTATCTTGAAGCCAATGATGGAGCTGGTAACACATTCAAAGCGACTGCTAAACCTGTATTGATAGGTACAGCAGTTGTGGGAGCAACAACAATGATTTTCTCATTGATTCTTGTAATACAAAAAACACTTGGAGTAGAACCTGCAACACTTCTTAACTTATTAAATCCATATTCTATATTAGGATTTATATTAGGAGGAGCTGTTATCTATTGGTTTACAGGCGCAAGTACACAAGCCGTTACTACTGGAGCATATAGAGCAGTTGAATACATAAAACGCAATATAAATCTTGATGTAAACGCACCTAAAAAAGCAGATGAAAAGAGCTCTGTTGAGGTTGTTAAGATTTGTACTGTTTATGCTCAAAAAGGAATGTATAATATCTTCATTGCTATATTCTGTTTCGCATTAGGAATAGCTTGTCTTTCATCTCCAGCCTCAATAGGTGGTAACAATGCTGTTTCTTTATTCGTAAGCTATTTATTGTCCATAGCATTATTTGGATTATTCCAAGCAGTCTTTATGGCAAATGCAGGAGGAAGCTGGGACAATGCAAAGAAAATAGTAGAAGTAGATATGAGAGAAAAGGGTACACCTTTACACGATGCCTCTGTAGTAGGAGATACAGTTGGTGATCCTTTCAAAGATACATCATCAGTTGCACTTAACCCAATCATTAAGTTTACAACATTGTTTGGATTATTAGCAATGGAAATAGCAATCAGCGATTCATTCAAAGCAATAGCACCTTACATAGGAATATTCTTCTTTGTATTAGCTTGTTACTTTGTATATCGTTCATTCTACAAAATGACAATTGATAAAAAATAAGAATAATTATGTTTAGTTTAATAGATACTCTTTTTGAAACACAAGAATTAGATAACAATCAATTAAAACAATTAATTGAATTAGAGGATAATTCTCCTCAAGAAGAGTATCTGTTTAAACAAGCAGATAAAAAACGTAAAGAAATTTACGGAATAGATATCTACATCAGAGGTTTAATAGAAATAAGTAACTATTGCAAAAATAATTGTCTTTATTGTGGCATACGTTGTTCAAACCTTAATGTAGAAAGATATAGATTGAGCAGAGAAGAAATCCTTGAATGTGCAAAATATGGTTACTCCTTAGGATTTAGAACCTTTGTAATGCAAGGAGGAGAGGACCTTCATTATTCCGATGATGAGGTATGCAAAATCGTATCTCAAATAAAAGAACAATATCCCGACTGTGCAGTAACGCTCTCTTTAGGAGAAAAAGACAAATCTACCTATCAAGCATATTTTAATGCAGGAGCTGATAGATACCTTTTAAGACATGAAACAGCAATTGAGGAACATTACAAATTATTACACCCATCTGCAATGAAGTTAAGCAAACGTAAACAATGTTTATTTGACTTAAAAGAAATAGGATTTCAAGTAGGTTCGGGATTTATGGTTGGTTCGCCATTTCAAACAACTGACAATATTATAGCAGATTTAAGATTCTTGCAAGAATTACAACCAGAAATGATAGGCATTGGTCCTTTCATTCCACATAAAGAAACTCCTTTCAAAGATAAAGCTCAAGGAGATTTACACAAAACTTTAAGATTAGTTGCTATTTTGCGTTTATTATTCCCTTATTCTTTGATTCCTTCGACTACAGCCTTAGGCTCAATAGCAGAAAACGGAAGAGAATTAGGCTTGCAAGTAGGAGCTAATGTTGTGATGCCAAATCTTTCTCCAACGGATGTAAGAAAACTCTATAATCTTTACAATAACAAAGCCTTTATTGGCAAAGAAGCTGTTGAAGGATTATCCGACTTGAAACTCCAAACTCAAGCCTTGGGTTATAGAATAGTTACAGAAAGAGGAGATGCTCTTACTTGGGAAGACAAAAGATAAACTTTAGTTTTATTATTTTCAAGAATTAAATTATTACAACGCTGTTGTAATACCTCTCCAACGCCGTTGTAATACTTCTCCAAAGGCTTTGTAATACTTCTCCAAAGGCTTTGTAATACTTCTCCAACGCTGTTGGAATAATTTATATCAAAGAAAAGAAAGACTGAATCGTAATGATACAGCCTTTCTTATTATGTATTTCGGTTTGTTTCTTAGATTAAACGAATCTATAAGTGATTGTTCCCCTTTGAACTTCTGGTGCATTTGGATCTGGAGCGAACTTACACTTTCTTGCAGCTTGCTCACACTTTCTATAAAGGTTAGAATTTGTAATATTTGTTCCTTTAGCTCCGGCTTTTGCATTTACTACATTACCTTCTTTATCAACCATTATCTCTACTACAATCTTTCCTGGCTCGGTTCTAACCTCTGTTGGTGGCACTAATGTCTTAGCACCTCTTCCTCCTAAGTTGAAATCAACTCCTTTTCCATCTCCGTTTCCACCTGCGCCACTGCCACTACCTTGAGAAATTCCACTACTTCCACCATCTCCTTTTTTAACTTTTCCTTTGGCGAATAAAGCATTTGGATTTACTGCAGGCTGAGTAGGTTCTTCTGTTTTCTTAACAACTTCTGATTCTTTCTTTTTGCTAACTACAGGAGTGTCTTCAATATCTTGTGTAACAGTATTTTCTTTTGAATCATCAGATGCAGATGCACTTGAATTATCTTCTCCTCCTTCTGCGGCATTGTCAAAATCGTTGCCAATATCTGATAGTTCTTCCATATTCATTTCAACACCTTCTTCTGGTGGAGGAGGATCTGGATATGGTAAAGAAAATATAAATAAAGAGCATACAACCGCTGCCGAAACAAACAGGGTAACAACTGCACTTATTAACTGTCTTTTTTGTTTTTCGTCCATTATTTACTTGGCTCTGTTGCTAAAATAACTTTATGTTTTTTGCCTTGTTGAGCATTGACTTTATTAACAGCATCTATGACTGTTACGACATATTGTACAGGAACTGTTTTGTCAGAATGTAATTTAACCGTTCCGTCAGTTATGTCTTTTAAAAAGCCACCTAATATTTCAGGTAGTTCTGCTTCACTTGTTTCTATGTTCTCAACATAGTATTTATAATTAGCATCTATTGCAACAACAACATTTTGTTTTGCTAATGTTTGCCCGCTTGTACTTTTTGGTAATAATAGTTTTATTGCATTAGGGCTGATAAGTGTTGATGTTAGCATAAAGAATATAAGCAACAAAAACACTAAATCGGACATTGATGCTGAATCGAAGCTTGGATTTATCTTATTTCTTGTTTGTATCATAAGACAAAAGGGCTTTATTTTGCAGGTTCATGCAAAAGGTCCATAAATTCCATAGTTCTTGCTTCCAACATAAAGATGATTTTGTTGATTTGTCCTACAAGAATACTATAAAGGAAGTTTGCAACAATACCAACTATCAAACCTCCTACTGTTGTAACCATTGCTTCGTATATACCACCTGAAAGAAGTTGAATGTCTATATTGTTTCCTGCTGTACTCATATCAAAAAAGGCTTTTACCATTCCTGTTACTGTTCCAAGGAATCCTAAAGATGGTCCTAAAGCTGCGATTGTTCCAACCATTGAAACTCCACTTTCTAATTGAGCAACTTCTAATTTTCCTACGTTTTCTATTGCTTGGTTTATATCGTTCAAAGGTCTTCCTAATCTTGATAGTCCTTTGTCTACCATTTTTCCTATAGGAGTGTTATTGTTTCTTGTTAAATTTTTAGCTCCTTCTAAATCCCCACTATGAATGCAGTTTTTTACATTCTCCATGAAGTTCATGTCTTCTTTTAATGCTTTTCTTAGGGCTAAGAATCTTTCAATGAATATGTATATAGCAACAATCATTAAAATTGCTAATACAATCATTATCCAGCCTCCTTTTACGGCTAAATCAAAAACATTTAATTCTGCTTCTGTTTGTACTGCTTCAGAAACTACTTCTGTTGCAGATTGTGATATTTGTAAGAAAATGTTTGATAACATTGATGTCTATTTTTAATTATTTAACTAATACTTTTCTTGATTGTACTCCTTTTTCAGTGTATATATTAACGAAGAATACTCCTTTTTTATCTTCAAAATCAAAATACTCAGGTAGTTTTTCTGAATGGTAGATTACTTCTCCTAATACGTTGATTATTTCTATCTTTTCTGCTTTTAGATTATTTTCTTTGAAGATAATCTTTCCGTCAGTTGGGATAGGGTATATGTCAATATTTGTATTCAAATCAGCCTCTTCTATTCCTTGTTGAATTGTATTGAAAACATATTCATCACTCCAAGAGCTATATTCTCCATTAGAACAAATTGCTCTAACTTTCATTTTGTATTCTGTTTGTGGAGTTAAACCTATTGGAGAGAAAACAGGATTGTCATGTATTATAACTCCTGATTCAGGTAGGCTTTGATTACTTTTAGCAAAAACAACTTCCCACATATCTTGACTCATACTGCCAGGATTCCAAGTAATTTTTGCAGAAGAGTGTTGTATTTCTGTAGAACGAACTCCATTTACGTTTTGGCATAGAGGAGGTAGTGTAACAAAATTTTTCATTTCAGTCCATTCGCTATACAGATTTCCACAAATTGCTCTTACATACACCGAATAAGAACGACCACCTTCCAAACCAGTCATAACATAAGTTGTGTCATTTGTTACATACATATTAGAGTTTTCATCGGATTGCCCAATTATTCCACATTTGATTTGCCATTGAGTTTGTCCTAAACCAGGATTAAATGTAACTCTTGCACTTGTGATGTCTATTTCAGAAACTGAAACATTAGTAGGAATACTTTGACATGCGTGAGCTGTTGTAAAAGACATTTCATCAGTATAAATTGTATCAGTAACTGCAGAACCAAATTTAATAATAGCAAAGGCTTTTGCGTAATAAGTAACTCCCGATACTAAACCTGTAATTTCTTTAGACATAGGGAAAGGTATAGAACTCGCATTTACTGTTCCGGAAACAGTAACTTTTGTTGCTGTTGCATAATTAACGTTAGGAGTTGTTGAATAAATGAAACCTTTACTTGTAAACTGCGAAGCATCTCCTTTATCAGTAATTGTACTATTTAAAGTTGCAGAAAATAAATCAATATTAGATGCAGTAGGTGTTGTGATAACAGGAGGAAGTGCTATAGGAGTAGTAAATGATATTATATTACTTGAATAAGCAGTATCTGCAGGATTTGTTTTTGTTGCATATGCTCTAACATAATAAGTAGTGTTAGGAGCTAAACCTGTTAAATTTAAGTCAAAATCAGCTACGGTAGAACCTGTTTTTTGTTTCAAAGTTCCTCCGTTACCTACTGTAGGCGTTGGATTTGTACCATATAAAACACCTTTTTTACTAACAGTCCAACCACCTGTGCTTGTATAACTAACACTTACTGTTGCAGAATTGTAACTTGTTGCGGTTGCTGAAGTCATTGACATTACAGGTTGAGCATTTACCCCTTTTAGTCCTGCAAATATAAGAAACAAACTTATAACTAAATATGATAATTTATTCATAATAAAATGTATTTAAAACAAAATTATCTGCAAATATACGAAAAAAACGTACAGAAGCAATAAACTCGCATAAAATTTGTACATTTGCAGAAAAATTTAAAAACAAATCAAAGTTATGAAGAAATTTATCAAATCAATTATGTTAGTGTGTGCAATGTTTTCTTTATCATTTGCATACTCACAACAAAAGCCTATTGAAATAAATAAACAAGACTTTTTAACAAAAGTTGCTGATTACAAAAACTCTCCAGATAAGTGGGTTTCATTATCAGAAAAACCAATAATAGTAGATTTCTATGCAGATTGGTGTAAACCTTGTAAAATGATAAGTCCAATATTAGACAACTTAGCAAAAAAATATGCTGACAAAATCATTATTTACAAAGTGAACGTTGATAAAGAAAAAGAATTAGCAAAAGAAATCGGTATAAATAGTATTCCAACACTTGTTTTTGTTCCGAAAGAAGGAGATCCTCAAATAATGATTGGAGCAAAATCTGAAGAAGAATTAGAAAAAGTAATTACTGAATTCTTATTGAAGTAGGAAGTAATCCACTTTTTAAAGATTATAAAAATTCGCTTCTATTTAAGATATTCAACTTTCATACAATCAATATTAAATATTGTATCTCTATCAGAATAGAGGCGAATTGTGTTTTCTCCCTTTTTAAGTTTGTGTTTTAGACTTACTACGCTGCTATTCTCGTTTGGCGTAAGTTGAATAGGCTTATTGTCGTTTACAACTATGTTTATCGGCTCTGCTTTTCCGAAAAAGAATATCGTAATTTCATATTCCCCACCTTCTTTGCTGTAAACGTTTCTCCATTGCAAATCATTTTTAGAATTATATCCAAGATTCTTCACTACTGCTCCGCCTGATAATCCCTCAACTTCTTCATATATTGCAGTATTTGTTGTTTCTCCTGTTTCTAATTCTTGATATGCTGAAAGCCATGCAGTTTCTGCTTCGTATAGACTACGTTCCAATCTTTTGTTTGCTTCAAGTGTATAAATCCTTGTTGCATGTGGGGGAATATTTACAATAAATTCTTCTTTAAATGTGCCAATATCTTTACGCTCATATACATCTCTTACTTTTATCTTTACATCTAAATCAAGCAAAGCAAAATCCACCGACACAGTTTGTGCTTTTTCGCTTGGATTATACACAGCGACTGCTCTTTTATTGCCGTATCGTTTTTCTATATCTTTGACTAATATATAGCAATCGTTCTTTCGCTCCACAACGTATGCTTGCAAGCCGAGCAAATCTTGGTTTAAGGCTATCAACTCTTCGTTTTGCAAAAGTGAAACGGCATTTGGCTGTATGGAATTAAGGTCGCAACCTATCAAAAGCGGAGAAGACATCATGCACCACATACCAAAATGAGTTTTATCTTCTTCTTCGCTTAACCCTCTGCCGACTTCAAGCATATCCATATCGTTATAATGTCCAAAACTTGCGTATGCAGATAAGTAAAGGTTTTGATGAATAATGCTTTTTATAGATTCCCAACCCAAACATATATCTTCGCTCATTCGCCATGAGTCTGCAATTTCGCTAACCCAAGTCCCAGGAAAAGCCCATCGGCAAACATTCCAAGAAACCTCCTTTTTCTCTACTCCTTTTATATGCTTGGCAATTTCCTTAAAGCGTTTTTCTTCCTCTAAATCCAATCTGTCAATATTGTTTCTTGCATCTGCTCCACAATAATCCACTTTCAAAAAATCAAAATCAAGTTCATCAAAAAACAGTCTTAAATCCTCTGCCTCATGTCCGTAAAGCCCTACTCCAATTCCTATTGTATCTTTTGGATTTCCCCAATATGAAGCACAAGTATTCTTTCCTGCATCGGTGTAAATGCCTGCTTTCAATCCCAAAGCGTGAATATAATCTACCAAGCCTTTCAATCCGTTGGGAAATCTTTTATGGTGAATTAGCAAATTGCCCTTTTCATCTCTCCCTCCAAAATATCCGTCATCTATATTTATATATCGATAGCCTTTTTCTAAGAATCCAAGCCTTACCATAGCATCTGCCTGAGTCTTTATCAAAGAATCGTTGATTTCCACTCCGTAAGTATTCCAAGAGCTCCAACCCATCAAAGGCGGTTGTTGTGCATTAGCATTTACAAATAACAAAAGACTAATCGCAAATATTACAAATAGTTTTTTCATATCAAGAAATAGTGTATTAAAACACAAAATTACTTAATTTTTTTACTCATAACATAACAATCAATCGTTTTTTCCGTACTATATACCAAACAAATATTTATAACATTAAACCTATGGTAAAGAAATATCTTTTAATCACATTATTATTTATAGGATTTGTATCTTGTCAATCCACATCAAAGGTAATAAAGACTAAAACGCCTGAGCGACCAAAGGGACAAACTCACGTTGTTGGCTTAACCACTCCAAAATTAGATACAGTAAGAATAGGTATCGTAGGACTTGGAATGCGAGGAATAAGTGCTGTAGAAAGATTTATTCATATTCCGGGAGTAGAAATAAAAGCCCTTTGCGACATTCGTCCCGAGCTAACCGAGAGAGCAGAAAAGGTGTTGTTGAATGCAGGTAAAGAAAAGCCTACTTCATATCATGGAAGTGAGGATTTATGGAAAAAGGTTTGCGAAAGAGAAGACATTGATTTGATATATGTAGTAACAGATTGGAAAAACCATGCAAACATAGGCGTTTATGCAATGGAGCATGGCAAACACGTTGCAATAGAAGTCCCTGCCGCAATGTCCTTAGAGGAGATTTGGGACTTGATAAAAACAAGCGAAAGAACAAGAAAACATTGCATACAATTAGAAAACTGTGTCTATGATTACTTTGAAATGACTACGCTAAACATGGCACAACAAGGCTTATTCGGAGAATTGCTTCACACAGAAGGAGCATACATTCACTACTTAGAAGAGTTTTGGACTTACTATTATGATAATTGGCGTTTGGATTACAACAACGAACACCGAGGAGATGTCTATCCAACTCACGGAATAGGACCTATTTGTCAGTTATTGAACATTCATCGTGGAGATAGAATGAAGACTTTGGTGTCTATGGATACTAAATCTGTAAATGGGAAAAAGTTTGCAAAGAAATTAGGCGTTAAAAACAAAGATATAGAATTTCAAAACGCAGACCACACCCTTACTTTCATTCAAACAGAAAATGGAAAGACAATGCACTTGCAACATAACGTAATGACACCACGTCCATACAGCAGAATGTATCAAGTAACCGGTACAGAAGGCTTTGCAAACAAATACCCAATAGAGCAATACTGCTTTCAACCAGAAAATATTGACACAACTATTGTTCCAGACCACGAAAACCTAAACGTACACAGAGCAGTAAGCGAAGAAATCAAAGCAAAACTAATGCAAAAATACAAACACCCTATTCATATTGAGTTAGAAACAATAGCAAAACAAGTAGGCGGACATGGCGGAATGGACTTTATAATGGATTGGCGTTTGATTTATTGTTTGCAAAACGGACTTCCATTAGATATGGACGTATATGACCTTGCCGAATGGTGTAGTGTGATAGAACTTTCTCGCATTTCAATAGAGAATAACAATGCTCCCGTTTCCGTTCCCGACTTTACAAGAGGACATTGGCAAGAGGTAAAAGGCTACAAGCACGCTTTTGCAAAATAATGAAAAGAAATATAGCAAACGCCCTAACACTCTCTCGCATTTTATGTGGCGTTTGCTTATTGTTTTTTGATGTTTTCTCTCTCCCTTTTTACATTCTATATCTTTTTTGTGGCTTAAGCGATATGCTTGACGGCTTTGTTGCAAGAAAAACAAAGTCTGTTTCCGAATTTGGCTCTAAATTAGACTCCATTGCCGACATTGTTTTTCTAACTTGTGCAAGTATAAAAATACTTCCTGAAATCAATCTTCCCTTTTGGCTTTGGCTGTGGATTTTGATTATCTTTGTCGCAAAAAGTATTGGTATTATTTTAAACTTTATTAAAAATAAGACAATAGCTATTGCTCACAACAAACTAAATAAAGCCTGTGGATTACTACTATTTCTAATGCCCTTAACCTTCTCTTTTATTAAAATAGAATATAGCACAATCCCTATTTGCATTCTTGCAAGCATTGGAGCAATAAGGGATTTACATAATCTTTAAACATCGTTTAACGAATGTTTAAATAGGGTTTAAAGGATTTCTTTCTTTGTTATCCGTTTCCTTTTTCAAAGAAAAAATCCATTTTCTTAAAGAGATAATTCATTTTCTTAAAGAAAAAATAAATTTTCATCAAGAAAAAATGATTTGAAAATCAAATTTCATTTCTCTGTTTCTTGATTAAAGGAGTAGATTGTTTTTAAATTTTTAGTCTGATTCTTACTCCCCATGTTCCAGGATAGGATTCTGCTTCAAAAGATAATGAACGTATAAGTTCAACTCCTAATGTGCCGAATATATTATCTACTCCTATGCCTAATTCATGGTATGGCATATATTGTCCAAATAGGGATTTGTGGTAGATAAACTCGTTCATTCTATATTGTTTTGTTGATGGAATGTTGTCAAAGATTATTCCTCCAAAGTTTATTTGAGCAAATGTTTGTACGTATTGTTTGTGATATGTTGTTCGTCCGTATTGTAATAAATTTAGTCCGTAGGTAGATGAAATAAAACTATTGGACATTGACGGTGTTAAGTATAGATATGGATTGGTTGAACCAAATATTTTACCTGTATTTAATCTAAAATCTATTGCTAAAATATTGCTTACAAAGACTCTTTCTTGTGCTAAGATATTTATTTGGTCGTATTGTCTGTCTATTGCTCTTAATGGAATGTTGTGAGTATAGGTTAAGGAAATTTTTGTTGGCAATGAATTTAAGCGCCCTGCGAAATTGCTTGGGGTGTTTTTTGCTTTTTTTCTTTGTGGTTGAAAAGATATGTTAGCTTCTCCTATTATGTATTCAATGTCTTGATGTATTGATTCGGTGACTGTTTTATCTACATAATGTAAACGAGAATAGTAGTTTTTGTAGTGAAGAGCTGGTGTGATGCTTATTGCTGTTGGGAATTCATAGAAGAATTTTAGTGTTGCTTGTCTTAGACTTGAGAGTATGAAGTTATCCCAAGGGCTTAGGGAATATTGAATTTTGTCATAGTCTGCAAGATATGGCATATAAGTGTTGTCGTAATAGGAGAGGCTTATGGTTTTTGCTTTGAATGAATAAAGAGATGTGGCATTTTTTGCAAAATTATATCCTATGCTTGCTCCGTATTTGAATTTTTTGTCGTTGGTTCCGTATGCTAATAGCCACTCAAAAGAGAAGCGTTTGCTGAGAGAGGCGTTGGTTTTTCCGCTAAGTCTTAATCTTACGCCTTCTATTGGGTTGTAACTAAGAAAGTGTTCGCATGGACCTAAATCTACTATTCCTAAACTAAAGTAGGTGTTATTGAATATACTGTTTATTTTGTTTTGAAGTAACAATCTTCCTACTCTTTGAATGTCTTGTTCACTCAAAGGGGTGTATGAAACTTGGCTTTTGCTCATTGATGTTGTTAATATGAGCAGTAGAATTATTATTGCTTTTTTCATCGTTTTGTGTTATGAATATTTTCACTTGCAAGTGCTGCTGTAGAAAAGGCTATTTGAAGATTAAAGCCTCCTGTATCTGCATCTATGTCTATTGCTTCTCCTGCAAAATATAGTCCTTTTACTTTTTTGGATTCCATGGTTTTGCAGTTGATATCTTTTAAATCAATTCCGCCTTGTGTGATTATGGCTTCTTCCCATCCCATATCTCCAATTATTGTGTCTGTATAATTCTTGAGATAGTTTAGAATGGCTTGTGCTAAAGGTGTTTTGTTGTTTTTCTTTTCTTCTCTATACCATTGTTTGAAATCAAAGCATAGTTCTTTTGGCAGCCATGCTCTCACAATATTCTCTACACTCATTCCTTGTCTTTGAGCAAGTGTTTGGTTGATTTCTTCCAATAGAATATCTTGTTTTATTTTTGGTTTGATGTCTATTTTGATTTGTAAATTGTCGTCTTTATATAGTAGTTTAGTTGTTTTGCGACTTAGTTTTAGTATTGCAGGTCCACTAAATCCGTATTCATCTATTATTATATCTCCACTTTCTTTTGCAAAGAGTTTGCCGTTGTGTAGTATTTGTACTTCTGTGTTTTTGATTAGGTAATTTTGTAGGCTTTCGTGATGTCCTCTTTCTGTTCTTAATCCAACTAAGGCGGGGTAAAGAGGTGTGATTTTATGTCCAGAATCTTTTGCAAGTTTAAAACTATCTCCTTCAGAGCCTGTTTGTGGATATGTTTTTCATCCAGTGGCAAGTAATACTTTATCGCAATAGTATTCTTTTCCTTCGCTTGTTTTTACTCCTTTTATGCTATTGTTTTCTATGATTAGTTTTTTTACGCTTTGGTGATAACGTATCTCTGTTAGAGGATTGTTTTCTATTTGATTGATTAGTGCAAGGAATATGTCAAGGCTTTTACCGCTTTTTGGGAAAATTCGTCTTCCTCTTTCTTCTATTAACTCTACTCCAAGAGATTGAAAAAGGTTTATTGTGTCTTTGTTAGAGAAGGCTTTTAATGCAGGTATTATTTCATTGATATTTGAGCACAATGAACTGCAATGGGAAATAAATTCTTTTAGTTCAAGAGTGTTTGTGAGGTTGCAACGTCCTTTTCCTGTAAGACGTAGTTTTAGTCCTGCTTGTTTTTTCTTTTCTAACAGCAGGACTTTCTTGTTTTTGGATTGTAGCAAGAGCGTTGCAAGTAATCCTGCTGCTCCTGCTCCTATGACAATGACGTCATATTTATTTCTTTTGTTCATATCCAAAGTTTTGTAGTTCTCTTTCGCTATTTCTCCAGTCTTTCTTTACTTTAACAAATAGTTCTAAGAAACATTTTTTAGATGTAAACTCTTCAATGTCTTTTCTGGCCTCTATTCCTATCTTTTTAATTTGTTCGCCTCCGTGTCCTATGATTATTCTTTTTTGACTTTCTCTTTCTGTGAAGATGACTGCTCTGATTCTATTTAGGTTTTCGCCTTCAAGATATTCTTCTACCATTACTTCTGTTGAGTATGGGATTTCTTTTTCGTAGCGAAGAAGGATTTTTTCTCTAATGATTTCACTGACTAAAAAACGCATGCTTTTGTCAGTTAGCATATCTTTGTCGTAGTAAGCAGGAGAGTCAGGAAGGTTTTCTTTAACAAGTTCCATTACTCTTTCTACTCCTATTTTGTGTAGTGCAGAACATGGAATAACTTTTGCTCTTGGTATTTCTGCTTCCCAATAGTTTATTATTTCTGTAACTTTTTCTTGTGTTGCGTTATCTACTTTATTGATTACAACAATAGTCGGTGTTTTGCTTTGTTTGATTTTGTTTAGTATGTCGCTATTTTTTAATGTCTCACCCAAGTCTGTTACTAATAAGTAAACGTCTGCATCTGTTAATGCTCCTTCTACTTGTTGTAACATGCATTGTTGTAATTTGTAATGTGGATTTAAAATACCTGGTGTGTCGGAAAAAACTATTTGAAAATCATCTCCGCTTACAACTCCTAATATTCTGTGACGTGTTGTTTGGCTTTTTCTTGTGATGATACTTATTTTTTCTCCTACTAAGGCATTCATCAAAGTGGATTTCCCTACGTTTGGATTGCCTATTATATTTACAAAACCTGCTTTATGACTCATTGTTATTTGTTTTAAATTATGCCTTCTGTTATTAAATCGTGAATGTGTATTATTCCAAGATACTTATTATCTGTATCTGTAACTATTAATTGTGTTATGTGATGTTGTTGCATTATTGTAAATGCTTCAACTGCAAACGCATCAGCTGTAATAGTTTTTGGATTTTTTGTCATAATCTGCTCTGCTGTTTGCGATTTTGTGTCAATAACACTTTTGTTGTTTAGCATTCTTCTCAAATCGCCATCAGTTATTATTCCTAATATATTGTTGTTTTCACTAACAACAGTACAACCTAATCGCTTGCTTGTTATTTCCATTAGGGTTTCTGTAAGAGGGGTGTTTGCAGAAACATTAGGTTTTTCGTTTTTAACGTATAGGTCACTTACTTTTAGATATAAGCGTTTGCCTAAACTACCTCCTGGATGGTATTTTGCAAAATCCTCTGCTGTGAAATTTCTGCAATGAAGCAAAGCAACAGCAAGAGCATCTCCCATTACAAGTTGAGCTGTTGTGCTTGAAGTTGGTGCCAAATTGTTTGGACATGCTTCTTTATCAACTGTGCAATTTAAAATATAGTCAGCAGATTTTGCTAAATAAGAATCTGTACTGCCAACCATAGCTATTAATTTGTTGCCACGAGCTTTAACAAGAGGCGTAAGAACTTTTATTTCTGGTGTATTGCCACTTTTAGAAATACATATTACTGTATCGTCTGCTTGAATAATTCCTAAATCTCCATGAATAGCTTCTGCAGCATGCATAAATATAGAAGGAGTCCCTGTTGAGTTAAGGGTTGCAACAATTTTATTTCCAATTATTGCACTTTTTCCAATACCAGTTATTATGACTCTTCCTTTGCTATTAAAGATTTCTTTAACTGCAGAAACAAAATCATTATCAATGTAATCTAATAATTTTTCAATACACTTACTTTCTTTTTGGATAGTGTCTTTTGCTATCTCCAAAATTTCAAAATCACTTTTCACAATTTTATTTTTTAAAAAACATTTGTTCAATATAAAAAAACATTGTACCTTTACATATTCAAAAGCACGTTGTAAAACGACTGAATTGGACAGCAAAATTACACATTATTATTGAATAATACTCGATATATGGAGAGTTGTGAAAGTAATGAAATGCAAAAAAAGATAAATTCGGCATTAAAAGATTTGTTCGGATTTGATAAATTTAAGGGAAATCAACAACAAATTATAGAAAAATTGTTGGAAGGAAATGATGTGTTTGTTATAAAGCCAACAGGTGGTGGTAAGAGTCTTTGTTATCAATTGCCTGCTTTAATATCAGACGGAACTGCCATAGTGATTTCTCCTTTGATTTCTTTGATGAAAAATCAAGTAGATTTTCTTAAAAGTATGAGTCAAGATAATTCTGTCGCTCATTTTCTTAATTCTACTTTAAATAGACAAGAAATTCAACAAGTAAAAGATGATTTGCTTTCAGGAAAAACAAAACTATTGTATGTAGCTCCAGAATCTCTGACGAAACAAGAAAATATTGATTTATTAAAGACAATAAAAATAAGCTTCTATGCGATAGATGAAGCTCACTGTATAAGTGAATGGGGACATGATTTTCGTCCTGAATATAGAAGAATACGTCCTATTATAGATACAATATCAGTAGATGTGCCTTTAATTGCTTTAACAGCAACAGCTACTCCAAAAGTGCAACAAGATATATTGAAAACTTTGGAAATGAATGAAGCAAAAATCTTCATTAGTAGCTTCAATAGAACTAATCTTTACTACGAAATCAGACAAAAACCGAAAGATGAGAAACTTTTGAATAAAGAAATCATAAAGTTTATCAATCAAAATAAAGGTAAGAGTGGTATTATATATTGTTTAAGTAGAAAAAAAGTTGAAGAATTAACCGAAACTTTAGTTATAAATGGAATAAAAGCTTTACCATATCATGCAGGATTAGATTCTTCTGTAAGAGCATCTAATCAAGATATGTTTATAAAGGAAGATATAGATGTAATAGTTGCAACAATAGCATTTGGAATGGGAATTGACAAACCTGATGTTAGATATGTAATACATTACGATATGCCAAAAAGTTTGGAAGGTTATTATCAAGAAACAGGAAGAGCAGGAAGAGATGAGGGAGAGGGTCAATGTATAGCGTTCTATTCTGAAAAGGATATGGAAAAACTAGAGAAATTCCTAAATGATAAACCAGTTTCTGAAAGAGAAATAACTCAACAATTAATTGACGAAACAATATCATATGCAGAAACTTCACAATGTAGAAGAAAGTTGTTGTTAAAGTATTTTGGTGAAGATTATGAACAAGATAATTGTGGCAATTGCGATAATTGTTTACATCCAAAACCTCAAATAGAAGCCTCTTCGGAAATAGTAGATTTTTTAGAAGTTGTAGAGCAAACAAAACAACAATATAAATCTAACTATTTAATAGATGTTATAATGGGAGAATTAACTCCTAATATCAAAACAAATAAGCATCATAAGTTGGAATGCTTTGGCATAGGTAAAGAAAAGCCTGTAACATTTTGGAAAGCTGTATCAAAAAATTGTATAATTAACAACTTTTTGAGAAAAGATATAGAAAGGTATGGAGAATTAAAGCTAACACAATTAGGACTTGAATATAAAGAAAAACCATATCCAATAAAAGTTGCAGGAGATAGAAATTTCTCTGAAGATGAAAATGAACTTTCTGAAGAAATTGTTCCAATGAATTCTGCAGATACTTCAACAGATCCTGAACTATATAATATTTTAAAGAGTATTAGAAAGAAAATCGCAGAAAAAGAAAAGCTACCACCTTATGTTATATTTGAAGATCGTTCACTAGTTGATATGTGTATACAATATCCTATTACAGAAGAAGAATTAAAGAATATAATAGGTGTTGGAGCTTCAAAAGCAAAAAAATATGGTAACGATTTCTTGCAAGCGATAAATGCATACGTTGAAGCAAAAGATATAACACGACCTCAAGATTTAGTTATAAAATCTCTAATCAATAAGTCATCTGGATTAAAATACTTTATTATACGTAACATTGACAAAAAGCTTCCTTTAGAAGATATTGCACAATCAAAGAATTTAGATTTAGATGAATTGCTGACAGAAATAGAAAGTATTGTTTCATCTGGAACAAAAATAGATATAAGTTATTATATAAATGAAACAATAGATCCGTATCATCAAGAAGAAATAAGTGAACTTCTTAGGGAAATGGAAACAGATGATATAGATGAGGTTTTAGAAGAATTAGGTGAAGAAGAATATTCAAGAGAAGAAGTTAGATTAATGCGTATTCAATTCCTAACAAAATACGGGCACTAAATATGGAAAGAATAATAGACTTTATAGGACTAAACAATATCTTAAGACGCAAAAAAAACTCTCAAAAAGTAATAATATTAGACTCTAATACCTACGATAATTGTCTTGCAACACTCATAGGAGAGGTTGAAAGTCTTTGTGATGCACAAATAATAGAAATAGATCCGGGCGAAGAAAACAAGAGTCTTGAAACTTATACAACAATAATACAAACTCTAATAGAACAAGGCTCTGATAAAAATACACAATTAATAGCCTTGGGAGGAGGAATGATAACAGACTTGGCTCTGTTTATAGGTGCAACATATAAGAGAGGGATAGATACATATTTAGTTCCAACCACATTACTCGCTATGATAGATGCAACAATAGGAGGAAAATGCGCTATCAATTTTGGAGAAGTAAAAAATCAAATAGGTACTTTCGTTAAAAAAATAACAATATGTTTAGAGCCAGTTTTTTTAGAAACACTTTCAGAAAGACAAATTCTTAACGGATTGGCTGAAATTTTAAAAATCGCTTTGGTGTCAGATGCAAATCTATTTGAAACAATACTACAAAACGATCCTTTAAGAATAGTAAACAATGAAGAAATAATTCACAACGCTATAAAACTAAAACAAACTATAGTAAAACAAGATCCTTTTGACAAAAATTACCGACACATACTTAATTTTGGACATACAATAGGCCACGCCTTAGAAAGTATGGCAATGAAAAAAGGCGAGGACCTTCTTCATGGAGAAGCCGTTGCAAGTGGAGTATATTACACTCTTGATTTATGTAATAATTTATCAAAAGAAACGACTAATAAAATAAAACAATACATTGCACAATACTACACAATACAACAAATAGACAATGTTCAAGAATTGTTTAACTATATGAATAGCGATAAAAAGACAATAAACAATGAATACAACTTTGTCTTATTAGAAGAAATAGGCAAAGCATCAATAGGAAATAAAATAAGTAGAGAACAAATAGAAACAATAATTAAAATTAAACAAAGATGAAAAAATTATTTTTAGTATTAGCAGTATCGTTAATGTGTTTTACAGCAAAAGCACAACAATTTACAAATCCAAGTTTTGAAAGCTGGACAGCAAATACGCCACAAGGTTGGTCAACATTAGGATTTATGGGATTTAACCTTT
>JAEIGA010004932.1_pt1 | contig 20492 bp, 16 predicted proteins | sample 9270691 | NCBI WGS metagenome assembly JAEIGA01 (sample SAMN17057246, study PRJNA624740) | gut metagenome | biome: biome; isolation source: fecal sample | host: Bos grunniens | place: China: Xizang | collected 2019 | reverse complement strand
GACTCTTGCGAAAGTATCAGGGATTTAGAGTCCTGACTACCCTGCGCAGACATACATATTGCACAACATAGAGCAAAGACAAGAAAGCATAGTTTTTTCATAAAGATAATGAATGCTTATTTACCCCATCCTCAATACATTATCACAGTAGTCTATGATTTTGTCACGGTGGGTGATAAAGATCATTGTATGAGACGGGAGGCGGGTGGTAAGGCGCTCCAGCAGAAGAGTCTCAGTCTCAGCATCAAGTGCCGAGCTGAATTCATCCAGCAACAGGATGGTGCCAGGGCGAAGAAGTGCTCTGGCGATGGCTATACGTTGAGCCTGTCCTTCTGAGAGACCGGCACCTGCCTCGAAACATTGGGTATCGATCCCGGCAGGAAGGTCAAACACAAAATCCGCTGCTGCAGTAGAAAGTGCATCACGAAGCTGAGTTTCAGTAGCTACAGGATTGCCCATAAGCAGATTTTCACGGATGGTTCCGCTGAACAAGGTATTACCCTGAGGTACATACACCAGATTGCCACGAGTCGCCGGAGAAACTGCAACAGCACCTTCTTTTCCGACAGTTCCGTTATAAAGTGATATAGTACCGGAACGGGGACGGAGCAGAGAGAGCAACAGACGAATCAGAGTACTCTTTCCGACTCCGGTAGGGCCTACGACTGCAGTACGGCTTCCCGGACTGAAATCAAAAGAGAAGTCATGAAGGACATCTCTGTCAGAATCAGGATATGAGAACGACACCTTCTCAACAGATATTCCTGCCATGCCTTCCATGACCACAGATTCTCCAGAGTTCTCCATAGGAAGCTCTTCAAGCTCGAGAAGCCTGTCTATTGATGCCGTCGCATGGATTATGGAAGGGATCTGCGAGCTCATATCCACTAGAGGCCTCTGAATCTGGCCTACAAGCTGAAGGAAAGCAGTCATCATTCCATATGTCACACTTCCTGTACTGATTCCGTACACACCCCAAAGAAAAGCTATGGCATGCCCTGCCTGAAACGCAAGACCGATGAACATACGGGCTACAATGCTGAACTTGGTCCTACGTATCTCATTATCATACAAAGTATTCTGAAGAGAGGAAAGTTCAGCTGCACTTGTATCAGTGTATTCCAGAGATTGCAGAAGAGTCAGATGTTGAAGACTTTCCTGAAGATGGGACTGAACCTTGGAGTCACTGTTTCTGATATCAAGCGTAAGATTACGGATGCGGCCTGTTATATATTTGCCGATTATCAGTCCGGCTGGCACCACAACCACTACTACCAGTGCAAGCCTTGCATCAAGCACAATCAGGAAGACAAAGGCAGCAAGGAACTGCAAGACAGTACCCAAAAGATTCGGAAGAGATACAGCAAAGGCGGAAGAGACCACACGCACATCTTCCTGAAGACGGTTGATCACATCACCGGAATGGCGCCTTGCTCCCCCATCATTCTCCACATGAAGCAGGATGTGGAACAGGCGGCTGCGAAGACGGTTCTTAAGACGTATTTCAGTTCTGGTCTGAAGGAAAGAACGTATGGCATTCAGGAATATGCGCAGCACTACTATTCCTACCATGGCTGTAGCCCAGAATGTCAATCCCCTTACTGCGGAATGGCCTCCCAGCAAATCGACTGCTACATCGACCAACATCTTGCTCACATAGACGAAACCTATTGAACAGGCTGCCAGCAGCACATGGCAGGCCATCATGGCCGCGATAGAACCTCTATAAGGGCGAACTGCCCTGCCAAACCATTTCAGATACTTCATATCAGATAGTTACAGCATCATGACATACATGCGCAGCATCAGCATCAGGCAAACATTCCAGATGCCATCCGCGTACCTTCATTATCACATTCTCCACAGTCTTATGAAGATATCCGGTCGAAGCGCTATCCCACCTCATGCACGAGCATGCAGGCATCAGCGATGCATAGGCCTGCAATGGAGGGAGCTGGGCAATTTTGTTGTACGGGGCCTGAGACAGACGCACAACAGCCTTGAGAGGCAGCGACTCGTTCTTATAACAAGGCGTCTTGCCGCTCCATGGAGTGCCATAAACGATTGCTTCACCATCAATCATCCTTATGACTGGATTATCATCATTCAGCAGAACCGAATCGTCAATGTTTTCAAGCCAAAGACGGCTATGAGTACTCTTTCCGGTGCCGCTGCGACCAAGAAACATATATGCGTTTCCTCCATGACTTATCACTGAAGCATGTACCATAAGAGTGTCGTATGGATGCGTACGGAAGGTATAAAGCAGCATCATTGCATTGCTTAACGCAAACTCCGCAAGTCTGGAAGCATATGCAGACGGCACATACACAACATTATCGGCCATATCTGCCGAACACATAACGATACAGTCAGGATGAGACTTGGTGTAGGAAAAGCCGAAATTATATGGATAACCCTCACCTTCAGACTTAAAGAGCCAGAAATATGGAGCCTCATCATTCATACATTCAACGACTTCACCAGGATTGAGGCTGCGGAGACTTTCTGATTCTTCAAGCCTCAAAGTAAATAGAGAAGCTGTTTTGTCTGACTCCTTGAAAGGGAGATATGGGGACAGATAGTCTTGTTCAAGGTATCCGTCAGGCAGGGATACTGCAAAAGTATGACCTGCAACCGTGTATTTGTATAAATTTTCCATAAAACATTCAAAGATAGCAATATTTATCCGTATTTTTGTGGTGGAAAGCATGATTTTACATAAAACGCAATGACAAAGACCATAGTAAAGGACAAAAGCTTGATGATGGAGGAAATCCGGACACTTGTTTCGGAAGGCAAGACCGTAACCCTTACCGTAAAGGGGAACAGCATGAATCCTTTCATTGTCCATCTGCGCGACCGTATGACCATAGGCCCCTGGAAAGACGAAGATATAAGGAAAGGGACAGTAGCCCTAGTAAAGGACACACGAGGGAGCTACGTGATACATCGCATCATAAAAAGGGACAAAGACAGGGTGGTTCTGCTCGGCGACGGCAACTTAGGATTTACCGAAACCGCAACCATGGACAACGTCATCGGAATCATGCACAACATTGACAGGAAAGGACGGATATGGACACCGCAAAGCACCTTATGGCGCCTATATTCATGGTTCTGGATGACACTTACTCCGCTCCGACGCTATCCTCTCGCTCTTTGGAGAAAACTTTTTCTGAGATCATACGTATAACCATCGGTCCGATAACGGACACTATTGTCACGCATGCAGCTGCTACGGCAAACACCACCCCATTATTCAATGGAATAGAAAAAGCCTTAAGAAGGGACAGACATGCAGCTATGAAGACAGGATGGAAAAGATATATCGTATAAGACGCTGAAGCTACTGATGAGAGCCAGTTCATCCGACCATTCTCAACCGCAGGAACCAGACCGGCAGAAAGTCTGAGGACTGCCCATATTCCCGAAACAGCCAAAAGAAGACCTAACTGCACGCCTGCAGCAAACTTCAAAGACGCCAGCGTCGCGAAAAGGATATATACAAGTACTGAAGGTACCTTCCTTGCCCATTGCAAATAATTCCTATAATCATAAGCCACGACTCCTAGCATGAAATAACGGAACATCTCATGCACTTTCGGCAAGGCAAATACATCAGGAAGACCGAGAGGGATCCACGCCACTATAACAGAAGCAGACAGCATCATAAGACGTGAGCCCTTGGATCTGAGCAAGGGCACAATCATGAAGAACCACCATAAAGCCCAAAGATACCAGAAGGAAACTGCTGCCTCGGGATAGTAGAATACTTTCAGGAAAGATGACAATGTCACCGGATTCTTGACATATATAGATAAAGCCTGCGGCACAAGCTTGATTGCTATAAAGAGGAAGGATACCAGAAAATAAGGAATCACAATCCTGTGCACCTTCTTCTTGAGGAAAGCCCCGTATGATATATCACGCCGCGTATGCATATACACGAAACCGCTGACAAAAAGGAAAAGAGGCATATGGAAGGAATATATGACCTGACGGATCACGGCATACCAATGCGGAGCCCCTTCCGGAAAGAAGTGTCCCAGCACAACCAGGATGATGCCTATGCCTTTAGCCAGATCGAATTCCCTAAGTCTCATTACTGCAGCAGATATTTTTTCCAGAACTCCTGGTTTGCCTTCAGGAAATGCACTCCCTGATAGCCTCTGTAACCATGCATTCCGTCAGGATAGATCATGAAATCGAACTTCTTGCCCTTACGATGAAGTCGATCCAGCAGCTGAAGGATATTCTGATGGTGAACATTATCATCACCGGTACCATGAGTCAGCTTCAGCATGACGGTATCTTTAGTGCATGCTCCGTCAGCGCTGATGGCGTCAGTTCCGTAACTTACAGGATAACGATCCACATAATTCATCACCTTGGACACCTCATATCCTTCGGGATTATTCTTTGGAGTATCCATATATCGCTCGGTATAATGCGAATCATAAAGCGCCCAGTCATATACACCTCCTCCGGCAATGCCGTAATGGAACTTGTCCGGCGCCTGCATAAGGAGCATGCAAGTCATGGTGCCGCCAAATGAAAAGCCCTCGACACCGATTCTGTCTGCGTCCACATATGGTGTATTCTGAAGCAATGTAGCCCATTCGCAGAAATCTTTAACCTCCCAGACAGTAAGTTGTCGATAAATCATATCAAGACCTGCACGACCGTTATGTCCGGCAGCGCGAGGATCAATGGTTATCTGGATTATGCCATTTTCCGAATACCACTGGTTTGAAGCACTTGGAGCCACCCAACGGTCACGTACCAGAGGAGTATCCGGTCCGCCGTAAATATCCACATGGACAGGATATTTCTTCGAAGCATCGAAATCCTTAGGATACACAATGACTGACGGTAATCGGAAACCATCGGAAGTAGTCATATACATAAGCTGTCCTAAAGCATACTTATTCTCATCATAATCGGGTCCTTTCATATCTGCCACCACTACATGGCCGAACTCTTTTCCGGTCACCTTGACCGGAGCTGCCGGATTATAATAATCCTTGGCACATACATTATGAACACCAGTAGAAACTACGCCGTTTTTCACGTCGAAGACGGCAACTTTTGTCGGAGTCGACAGATTTGAATATGAGGCAACGAAATATTTCCCGTCAGGAGAAAAGGAAATACCTGCAGCATTATATGCAGGGTCTGTCAAAGCCTTTACTACACCTCTCCTATCTACCTTATACAGAGCCTGTTTGGCAACAGCATCGCGTTTGGCAGTGAAATACACATCGCCTTTCTTCTCATCAACCCGCACAATCGAAACATTCCAGTTAGGTCCGTCTGTCAGACGACGGAAAGTCTTTCCGTCATAAGAAAGGAAATAGATCTGCTGCCATCCAGTCTCGAACTCTCGTGACATATAAAGTCCTTTATCTGTAAAGACCACACCATCAAACCAGTTGAGCCAGGTCTTGTAGGTCTCGTTATAGACATGACGTTTCGAGCCGTCGGTAGAATTTACTGCATACAGGTCGATGGTATTCTGGAGACGAGGCATGCGCGCTATGAAAAATTCACGGCTATCAGGTCCCCAGAAAGGAATACCGAAATATTGGTCAACAGCAGGATCGAAATCAGCCCAGATGACATCTCCGGATGAGATAAGTCCATTTCCGGTCTGAGCTGCGACCTCCACAATACCGATGCGTACCTGAGGGTTGGTCTGTCCGGCCTTAGGATAACGTGTCTCACTTAGAGATCCTCCAAGAGCGAAATCTGTCACGCGAGGACTCTGAGACTGGGATGAAGCCGCCGCTGGATTTGCAAATGCCGAATATATCGGAAACATAGGTACCTGACTGTTATCGAATCTATAGAAGCCTATTTTCCTGCTGTCAGGAGACCACCAGAAGGCCCTGTATCTGGACGGACGACCGAATATTTCCTCATAATATACCCATGAAGCATAGCCGTTCAATATTACATCCGAACCGTCAAAGGTAAGTCTGATCTCACGTCCATTTGCAATTTCCACCACATAAAGGTCATTATCGCGAGTAAACGCAATCTTTGTGGAGTCTGGAGAATAAGTCATATTGACTGCCCCTTCCGGATGTATCGGAAAATCCTGATATTTGTGGGGAGCTGACACTCCTGTGCGCTTTTTGCCGGTCTTTGCATTAACAGCAAAAGCCATACTGTCGACAAAAGTGCCGTCGTAGGAAAAAATCGCCTCCGAATTCCCTATCCACTTCCATGCACGAGGAACAGGATTGAATTCCTGAGCATAAGAACAAATTCCGGAAACCGTCAATAACAATAAAAAAAGCTTCTTAATCATATAAACAATTCATCCTTGAAATTCACAAAAAAGACCTTATGAGTAGCTCGTGTAACGGCCGTATATAGCCACTTCAGGTCATCCACAGTCAGTTCATCCTGCCAGAAAGGATTATCAATAAACACACACTTCCACTGACCGCCTTGTGACTTATGACCTGTGATTGCATTGGCATACTTAAGCTGCAAGGCGTTATAATACTTATCCTCTCTCACAGCCTCATACCTTTTCTTCTTAGTAGAAATATGGGAATAATCTTCATTCACACCCTGATACAGCATATTGGACTGTTCATATGTCAGGGATGCGCTTTCTGACTCCAATGTATCCAGAATAACCTTGGCAACTATCTCCTGGTCGTCATAATCCGGAAAAGAGATCCTCGCCTCTGCAAAATGGAGTCCGTATCTTTCCTCATATTTCGATATCTTCTCAAGCCTCGCAATATCTCCGTTTGCTATATAGTCCATGCCCTTCACGTCCTCGACAAACTGATAGCAGTTTTTCACGATCATCAGTTTGTCATCACGCACCAGCCTTTCCTCCTTGAACTGGACTGTCGAACGCACGCCGAGATTATATTTTATTGCCCTCTTGTTCGATCGGCACAGAATAATCACCTCATCCTCGCCATATGTGGCATAGGCATCTGATATTTTCTCGATGAGTTCTCCGCCGGTCACTCTTTCCACATCCTCGAAGCAATCCGTTTCCAGTCCAAGGTCACAAATATCCATGACACCGGGACCACAGTCCAGATCTGCAATATGATGACGGAGATTCGTGGCATTATGGAGAATCCCGGACTCATTCTGCTGACGGACGACTGTTGTAAGTTCTACAAATGAAACGCCGCCCATCATCGCCATATAATCACGCAGCAGGGCTGGGCTTGCATCAAGTCCTACAGGCGGAAGCTGAGCAGAATCACCAATGAGAATCACTTTACATTCAACTCCGCTGCGGACAAATGATACTAGATCTTCAAGAAGGTTTCCAGACCCGAACACAGAAGTGGACTGCTGCTGACCGGCATCAATGCCTATCAGAGAGACCTCATCTACTATGAAAAGGGTTTCCTTATCCTTATTCGGAGATAAAGTAAACTGTCCGAAACCGTCTCCTCCGACAGATTTCTGCCGGTAGATGTGCTTATGAATTGTGAAAGCCTGCTGACCAGCATAGGATGCCAGCACCTTGGCGGCGCGTCCGGTCGGTGCAAGAAGCACACACTTCGCCTGAAACTCCTTCAAGGTAGTTATCACGGAAGCCATTGCTGTGGTCTTTCCAGTTCCGGCATACCCGTTCACCACGAGAATGTCATCGTCCGAACTCACGAAATCGGCAACCTTACGCATAAGGTTGTCCTGACACACTGTGGGGGTATGAGAAAGATTAGCCAGAAACCTGGCATATAGAAAATCACTTCTGCCCATTATTTATCCCTTTTGAACAGAAGAGAAATGACAATCAGTATCGGAAATATTTCAAGTCGGCCCAGAAACATATCGAAGGAATATATGACCTTTGCCATCGTCAGTTGTGCGGAATAGTTGTCCAGACTACCCAGTTCACCGATGCCTGGACCGACACTTCCGACAGAAGCTATGACTCCGCTAACAGCATCAGCAGGATCGGTACCGCACAGCATGACAGCCACAATTGAAACAAATATCACGAACACATATAAAACTATATACAGCATCACAGCACTGACGGTGTTGTCTGCAAGATGATGCCCGCTCATCTTCACATGAGAAAAAGATGTAGGATGCAACCGCCTCTTGACCTCATTGACTATTGCCTTAAAGGAAATCAACAGACGGTCAACCTTTATACCTCCTGTAGTGGATCCGGAGCATCCGCAGTGGAATGACACAAATATCAGCACCACACAGGCAATCCATGGCCATGTTGAATTGTCACAATTGGCAAATCCGGTCGTTGACATATAACTGACGACATTGAAGAAACTGTCCATTACGGCCTTGCCCCAGGATTCATATCCACCGTCCGTGACCAGCGAAATAGCTGTCATAAGCGACAGGAATACTATTGAAGCAAAGTAATATTTGACAACTGTAGTATTCAGCGGCTTGAAAGAACGTGATGCAAAGACGGCATATATCAATCCGAAATGAAGAGCGGAAACGGCCATAAACACTATGCATACAAAATCAATCAGATCGGAATTAAAATACGCGATTGACATGTTCCTGGTACTGAATCCGCCGGTCGCAGCCAGGCTGAAAGCATGGTTGACCGCATCAAAAGGAGACATGCCTGCTGCCCATAGGGACAAGAACGAGGTCAGTGTCAGACCGATATATACCATTGTGATAATCCACACCACCTTAGTTGACTTATACCTGTAGCCGTCCTTTGAGAGTGAGGAAAGTTCCATATTTGCCAGTTTAAGACGATATGGACTGGCATCAGGCATGACAAGCAGAAGAAAGACGATTACTCCCAAACCACCGATATAATGGGTGGAAGAGCGCCAGAACAGCAGACTCTTAGGTAAAGATTCCACATCATTCAGGATTGTAGAGCCTGTGGTCGTATATCCTGAAACGCTTTCAAACCATGCATTCACCAAAGTGAATTCCCCGCCCCACATCACATAAGGCAGCATACCGAAGATGAAAGACAGGAACCATGCAAGTACAATAGTGACGAAGCCGTCCTTAAGGGACAAGGAAGGCACTTTCTTTACGAATATGAAAGGAAAGGCTCCGACTATAAGTGTGATGAAGAAACTTATCAGGAGGGGCGCAAAACCAGTGTCCCTACCATTGAGAAGCGACACTCCAACGGAAAGGAGCATGAACAAAGCACTTACAAGAAGCGCCTTGCCAACATTCACTGATATGCCTTTTATATTCATTTGCCTTTTTCTTCTCGAAGTGACCTAATTCTTTTCTTAAGCTCCAGATTCTCATCTATCAGTTCCGCAACACCATTGTTGATATTTGCCAGCTGGTCATCTCCGTCAAAAACATATCCATGTCTGCGGCCCAACTGCCTGTAATTATCCACTCCTGCAGATATCTTATATATCGGATTAACATAATAAGACATCAGAAAATAAGCCAGAAGCATAACGAGTATGAGTCCGGCGCCGACAGAAACCACTCCAGGCATGATGCTGCGGTAGAAGCCCTCGTTAAATTCAGCAGAGTTATTCTTGAGTTCCTCGTGAATAGCCTCATTGAGATTATCTATATCAACACGAAATTTCTGATAGCATGGCTGCAGGCTTCCGAAGAACCATTCTCCGGTATTTACTGTATCTGCGAGAAATATCTCATCAAACTTCAACGAAGTCTTCATGAAGTTATCGAAGGAAACTGAGACAGAATCCACCATAGGAAGAGTGTTCGCAAATGTTATTGAACTTTTCAGCGAATCAGCCTGTGCCTGAAAATACTGTAAATCGAAATCAGGGACAAGATAAAGGTCATTCATTACTACAGCAGCAAGCATCTGCTGGTCATACTCCTGAGTGATGTCAGCAAGGCGCTGAGAAAGATTTATGCTTTTTATATTGGATGCGATGAGATCTGAGACATAATCACTCATCCTGCGGTATTCCATTATTGAAATCACACTGGATACCAGAAGTATAGCAGCAATGGACCCAAGCGAAAAGAAAAGCTTGCGTCTTATCGAAGGCTTGGCTTCATGTCTGCGTTTGAACAATTTCAACGACATATCTCCTATGCTTTATACAACTTACAAATATACTATATTTATCTATCAGAGCGTAAACATCTGGGAAGGATATTGCCTCGGAAGACACCTGAGAGAAACCGATCCGGAAGGCACTCCCAACTCAGCAAGAGCAGCGGCAGAGCATCTGTAGGCCAGATCATGTGTATTATTATTCTCACTCAAATGGCAAAGGAAGATGTTGCGCAATCCCGGATGCCAGAATCTTCGTATCGCCGAGGCGCATTCATCATTACTGAGATGTCCGCATCCCTGGGCAATCCTCATCTTCAATTCATAAGTATATGGACCGCTCATCAGCATATCCATATCGTAGTTTGATTCAACAACTACTGTTTCGGCTTCACGTGAAAACTCGACCGCCTCATCGGTCATACGTCCGACATCAGTCATGATGACAAATCTGCGGCCGCCAGCCTCTATGGCATAGCCGACAGTCTGTGTCGCATCATGTGGCACGATAAAATAACGAACCTTCATACCGGCCACCTCATTCCATTGTCCCTCAGCAAGGACCTTGCGGCATGGGGCAATGGTAGGAGCTGTGAATGTGTGGCGTGCGAGGGCATTATGTATGGTTTCAGTCGTGTATACAGGCTTAGACAGACGCTTGCAGAATGATCCAAGATGACGTATATGGTCAAGGTGGTCATGTGTTACAAGTACAGCAGAGAAGGATTCAAATGTCAGGTCATACTCCTGAAGGACCTTCTTAAGACGACGGAGACTTACCCCGGCATCAATTATAATTCCATCGTATTCCGTGCCGAGATAATAGCAGTTGCCGCAACTGCCGCTGGAAAGGCTCATGAATTTAAGCATCAGTTTATTCCCTCCATCTTTAACGACGGGTCTTCAAGCACTTCCGCAAGCAAAGCGGAAAGGTCAGAACCCGGCTGGTAATACACGGCAGGGAGACCTGCAGCAACCGCGCCATCCACATTAGCCTGAGAGTCATCAATAAACAACAGATTCTCGGCAGGTTCATCTATCTGGGCCAGAACAGCCTTATAAAATTTCTCGGATGGTTTCAGGGCATTCATCTCAAAAGACATAAAGCATTTCCTGAAAACCACATCGAGTGGTACTCCGGCTTCTGCAAACATTGCTGCTGAACGGGGAAGACAGATAGGATTGTTATTGCTGAGCATATAAAGGTCATACTTGTCAGCCATCTTCCTGAGAAGTTCCGCCTTATAAGGCTGTATGCGCACCAATATTTTCCAGAACGCTCTATCAACATCCTCAGCGACAGCATCAGGACGTGAGGCAGCCAACACCAGACGGCGGAATTCGTCAGGCTCCAGATTACCTTCCTCCAGATCCCCGACAATCCCTTTCTGATGGCATGCATCTATAATAGTATCTGCATGAGTATAACCCAGACCTTCACGGAACGCAGCCTTGCATGCATCCACATCAAGATCAATGAGTACACCACCCATATCAAAAATAACACATTTTCTCATAAACTACTTTTCTTCTTCACAATACTTCTTAATCACACTATACGCATCATCGACCCCAAGCTCTCCGGCACGTGAAAGGTCTATGCAACCTTTCTCCTTATCCTTCAGATAAATCAGCACAAGACCTCTGTTGAAATAGGCATCACCCATATATGGATAAGCCTCTATGGCCTTGGTGTAGCTATCTATCGAGTTTATATGCTCAGAAGACAGACAATATAGGTTACCGAGATTGAAATGCAGATATGGGATATCAGGGACAAGGTCCAAAGCTGCTTTCATATCAGCTATAGCATCCGTATAGTCATATTTTCTGGTTACCTGATCCTTAACGCGTGCTCGTGTATTACCCGTGTCATCCATCGAGAGCACCTGCACGTTGCTTTCGATCGAAGATATGAAATCAATCATATCCGCCCTCAGGACACCACGGTTAAGATGGTAGAAGGCGCCGTAAAGTTTATCAAGGCCGTCTTCATCAGAAGACTCCTCCACTGCCTTGCCATAATAATCAAGTGCTGAATTGAACTGCTTCCCGGAATAATCATACAGTGCTTTCAGGAAATTTCCGGAAGCCTTGTCCATTCCGCCTCCCCATGCATTATTCGCAACAAGCTCAAGAGTCTTGCGGCTGACGTTGCCATCCTCATTACGCACATCTGTACCGACAGGAAGATGTGCCTTGAATCTTTCAAGCAAAGGGTTTTCATACCCACGTGCAAGCGCATAATTCACTGCATCCTTGCTGTCTGTCAGAACAAATCTGTACAATGGCTTGAGCCTTATATCTATATCCCTATGCTGCAGAAGTTCGTCATTGAAATCCTTCTTGGCAAAATCCGCATCAAGCGACAGGAGCGCGCTATATTTCTTTGTAGTATCTGCAAAAGACCCGGCATCTGACACATTTTTCTCACGATACTCACGGACCTTTTTCTGAGCAGTATCATAATCCTTTTTCGAAGCTTTTGCATTTCCCAGGAGATTATTTACATACGCCCTGTTCATATATGCCTTGGCAAAATCCGGGTAAAGCTCTATGGCATTGTCATAATCTGCAAGCGCATCCTTATATAGTCCGAGTTCAATCAATATGGAGGCTCTGTTGAAATAAGCCAGCACATTGCGTGGGTTGATATTAAGAACCCTGTCCATATCGTCGAGTGCTTCCTCATATGCTCCGAGCTGGGCATGGATAAGTCCTCTGTTATACAATGTCAGGGCATTGCCCGGTTCATCCTTCAAAACACGGTTGAGGTCAGCCATCGCCTCCTTGTATTTCTGCTGTTCATAGAACATTATGGCCCTGTTGAAATATGCGAATGTATTCGTAGAATCAAGGTCTATAGCCTTGTCCATATCAGCGACAGCAAGGTCATACTTTTTCTGGGCGGCATAAAGTCGTCCGCGACGCACATAACCTTCAGGATCGAAACGGTCCAGCTTTATAGCCTTGTTGTAATCCGTTACCGCCTTGAGCGTATCCTTAAGAAAAAGCCAGCTCGCTCCTCTGTTGAGATATGCTGAAGGATCCTTAGGTTCCTTTCTTATATATCTGTCAAAATCCTTGACCGCCTTATCGAACTGCTGTGACAGAAAATAGGTCACACCTCTGCTGAAATAAAGCCCGACATAGCCGGGACGAAGGTCAATAGCCTTCTGCAGGTCCTGCAAAGCCGCATCATAATTTCCGAATCGGCTCTCAGCAATGCCGCGGTAATGGTATCCGGAAGTAAAGACCGGATTCAGACGCACAGAACGGTCGAAATCACGTTTCGCACCACGAAGGTCACCGAGATTATATTTGGCAATACCGCGGAAAAAATATGTAAGGTGCGCAGATGTGTCCAGCTGTGAAAGGACGTTGAAGTTCTCTATTGCCAAGGCATACTTGCCTTCAGCCAGGGCGTTGCGGCCGCGCATGTAAAAAACATCCTTGTCATATTGAGCATAAAGGCCCTGCATGCCGGCAAACGTCAGCACGAAAATAAGCATCAAGGTCTTCATGACTCTATTCATCCTTTCAAAATTTTTACTAATTTTGGCCCCGAATTAAGCCAAGTTACAAATATAGCAATTTATCAGGCCCATGCCGTCAAAAATATTAAAAAAATACATCTGGACAACAATCTCATGTTTCCTCTGCCTTTCCTCGTACGCTCAGAGCGGCTGGGACAAGGAGCGTGAGACAGTCAAGATGAACATCAAGGAAAGCGGACTTGGCATCAGCGTGTCTTTTCTTGCAGACACATTGTGCGGAGGCAGGGCAACAGGAACGCGAGGAAGCTCTGAGGCCGCATTCTGGATCGAGAGGCAGTTCTCACAGGCCGGGCTGCTTCCTCTTGGCAAAGGATATGCAATGGCATTCCGGACGCAGGCAGGAGCTAAGGCGCACAACATAATAGGATTCATCCCTGGCTCCCTGACCATGCCGAGGGACCGCTACATCATCGTCGGAGCGCATTACGACCATCTTGGCGAATTAGGTGGAAAAGTATATCCTGGAGCAGATGCAAATGCCTCGGGCACGGTTGCCATGACATCTCTTGCGCAAATGTTTGCCCAGATGAGAGAGATGGGAAAAGTATATGACAGCAGCATAATATTCGTTGCATTTGATGCAAAAGAGCATGACCTTGCAGGATCCGGAGCACTATGGGATGCAATATCTGATGGAGAGCTCACAGACCCTGTAAGCGGAAAACAGATAACCAAAGGCAAGATATCGCTCATGGTGAACATCGATCAGGTAGGAAGCACCTTATCTCCTATTTCGAAAAACCGGAAAGACTACCTGATAATGCTCGGAACACCATCCTTGAAGCAATCCAGGAAAAAGGTATTGGAACAAGTGAATTCTGCAAACGGAATAGACATGGAACTGGCATTGGACTATTACGGAAGCCGCAATTTCACCAAAGTCTTCTACCGTCTTTCAGACCAGAGAATATTCGTAGACAACAAAGTACCTGCCGTACTTTTCACCTCCGGGATCACAATGAACACAAACAAGACCCGCGACACAGCCGCGAGTCTTGATATGCAGATTTTCCGCAAAAGGATTGAACTTATGTTCCATTGGTTAGAAGAGATGCTTTAGCGTCCTTTATACATCTCTTCATAATACTTTTCATATTCTCCCGAAGTTATGCGGTCCATCCATTCCTGATTGTCAAGATACCAACGGACCGTCTTTTCTAGACCCTCTTCGAACTGCAGACTCGGCTCCCATCCAAGTTCACGCTGAAGCTTGGATGAATCAATCGCATAGCGTGCATCATGTCCGGGACGGTCAGTCACATAGGTAATCAACCCAAGGCTGTGGCCTTCGGGATTGCCAAGAATGCGGTCCACAGTCTTTATCATCACCTTTATCAGATCTATGTTCCTCCACTCGTTGAAGCCGCCGATATTATATGTCTCGGCCACCTTTCCTTCATGGAAAATAAGATCAATTGCACGTGCATGGTCCTCGACATACAACCAGTCTCGGACATTCTCTCCCTTGCCATATACCGGAAGAGGCTTGCGATGGCGTATATTATTGATGAACAACGGGATAAGCTTCTCAGGAAACTGATAAGGGCCATAATTATTAGAGCAATTAGTCACAATGGCCGGCAGACCGTATGTATCATGATATGCACGTACGAAATGATCTGAAGACGCCTTTGAGGCACTGTATGGAGAGTGTGGATTGTACTTCGTGGTCTCATAGAAGAAGTCATCACCATAAGCCTTGTGTCCTTCTGATGAGGCCACCGTCTTGAAAGGAGGTTCTATTCCTTCCGGACGGTTCATCGAAAGCGCGCCATACACCTCATCTGTAGAGATATGATAAAACCGGCACGGGATGCCGGAAGGCATGACATAGTTGAACTGCCCCCAATAAAGCTTCGCCGCCTGAAGAAGCGAAAGCGTACCCATCACATTCGTGCGGGCAAATGTAAACGGATCCTTGATCGAGCGGTCCACATGCGACTCGGCGGCAAGATGAATGATGCCGTCCACATTCTCGTCCTGCATCAGCTTATAGAAAGCCTCAAAGTCGCAGATATCCATCTTCACGAACTTATAGTTCGGTTTGTCCTCTATATCCTTGAGATTCGCAAGATTTCCGGCATAAGTAAGCTTATCGATATTGATGATATTGTAATCCGGATACTTGTTCACAAAAAGACGAACGACATGAGACCCTATGAATCCTGCACCTCCTGTTATTGCTATTGTACGCTTCATCTTACTTTCTCTCGTCAATTATACTCAGAAGATATTGTCCATACTGATTTCCGACCATCGGCTGTGCAAGCTCCCGCAGTTTGTCGGAAGTAATCCATCCATTCATATAAGCGATTTCCTCAAGACATGCAATCTTCAGTCCCTGACGTTTTTCTATCACCTCGATAAAGGATGAAGCTTCAGAAAGCGAGTCATGCGTACCGGTGTCCAGCCACGCAAATCCACGGCCGAGAGTCTGGACCTTCAGTTCCCCATCAGCAAGAAAATGCTGGTTCACGGTAGTAATTTCATACTCTCCTCTTGCGGACGGCTTAATGACATGAGCGATATCAATCACCTTATTCGGATAAAAATACAGACCTACAACAGCATAGTTGCTCTTAGGATCATTCGGCTTTTCCTCAATGCTCAAGCAGTTGCCTTCGGAGTCAAATTCAACGACACCATAACGCTGAGGATCGCTCACCCAATATCCGAATACCGTAGCTAATCCATCCTCTTCAGCTGAACGGACAGCCTCCCTTAAAATGGGTACGAATCCGTTTCCATGAAATATATTATCGCCAAGAACCAGACAGGCACAGTCATCACCGATAAAATCCGCGCCAATAGTGAATGCCTGGGCCAATCCGTCAGGAGAAGGCTGTTCGGCATAAGAAAAATTCACGCCGTAATCACTACCGTCACCCAGGAGCCTTCTGAAACCAGGAAGGTCATAAGGAGTGGAAATTATTAGAATATCACGGATTCCCGCCAGCATCAGCACGGAAATCGGATAATACACCATCGGCTTGTCATATATAGGCATAAGCTGCTTCGAGATACCCTTGGTAATCGGGTACAGGCGGGTGCCTGAGCCTCCAGCGAGAACTATTCCTTTCATATTCAATATAAATTTTCGTTATAGTCAAACAACCAGTCAGCATCCTTCAGCACCGGATGCAGTTTATCCTTTTCCGACAGAATAATACTGTCTGCAGGCACCTTCCAGTCGATTCCGAGAGCAGGATCATCCCATGCTATGGCACATTCACTCTCAGGAGAATAGAAATTATCACACTTGTACTGGAATACCGCTTCATCCGTAAGCACTACAAAACCATGTGCAAAACCTCTCGGTATAAAAAATTGACGATGATTATCTTCGTTTAGTTCAACAGCAACATGCTGCCCGAATGTAGGAGAACCCTTACGTATGTCGACTGCAACATCAAGGACAGCGCCTTTGACCACCCTCACGAGTTTGCTCTGAGCATATGGAGACTTCTGAAAATGAAGACCACGCAATACGCCAAATCCGGACTTGCTCTCGTTGTCCTGAACGAATCTGACTTCACGCACATTCCTGCAGAGGTCCTTTTCAGAAAAAGATTCGAAAAAATATCCGCGATGATCGCCGAACACCTTCGGCTCGACAATCACCACACCGTCTATTGCTGTCTTTATTACATTAATCATAAATATATGCTGCCAGTCTTAGCCAAATGACAAAATTACATAAAGTGTCCCGCATTTCAAAATATTACAGAAGTCAAAATCTGACAACATCCGTACAAGGGATTAACGTCTGAATTTTATAGTGATCAGTTCACCTGGATTCCACAGATTCTTTCTATTTGAAAGTTGGAAACTGTTTGGTATCTTTGCAGATTAAAATAAACTATTTGGGACAACGATGAAAGAATTCTGGAACTTGCTGAAGCGCTATGCGTCACCTTATAAAGTAAATATTTTCTGGGCAGTGATCTTAAATATTTTTTCTGCCGTATTCAACATATTTTCGTTCACGCTTATTATCCCTATTCTCCAGATTCTCTTCAAGATGGACACAACCGTCTATGAATTTATCCCATGGGATAGCGCACTGCCGATAAAGGACATCGCAATGAACAATATTTATTTCTATATAACGGAAATGATTTCATCATGCGGTGCATCCACTACCCTGCTTCTGCTGGGATTGTTCATGATGCTGATGACTCTGCTCAAGACGTCATGCTACTTCGGCTCATCAGCAGTAATGGTCCCTTTAAGGACAGGCATCGTAAGGGATTTAAGGACTCAGGTATACAACAAAGTTACCGAACTGCCAATGTCATTTTTCTCCCAGCAGCGAAAAGGCGACATCATTGCCCGAATGAGCGGCGACGTCGGACAGATTGAGCACACGATTGCCAGTTCGCTTGACATGCTTATAAAAAACCCTATTCTCATAGCATTCTACTTCACTACTCTTCTTGCTACAAGCTGGCAGCTGACACTGTTTACTCTTTCAGTAGTGCCGTTGATGGCCTGGGGTATGAGCGTACTTGGAAAGAAGCTCAAGAGCCACTCTCTTGAAGCACAGCGCAAATGGAGTGACACAATGTCTCAATTGGACGAGACTCTCGGCGGCCTCAGGGTTATCAAAGCCTTTATCGCTGAAGAAAAAATGCGTAACAGATTCGAAAACACATGCAACAGCTATAGGAAGTCCATAAGCAGGGTGCAGATCAGACAGGCATCCGCGCATCCGGTCAGCGAATTCCTCGGCACCTGCATGATCATGATAGTGCTCTGGTTCGGCGGCACTCTGATTCTTGGAGAGAAATCCCCTATCGATGCCCCTACATTCATCTTCTACATGGTCATACTCTATAGCGTACTGGCTCCGTTGAAGGAGTTTTCAAGGGCTGGCTACACTATCCCGCAGGGACTTGCTTCAGTCGAAAGGATCGACAAGATCATGAATGCAGTCAATGACATCACTGACCCGGAAACTCCTGTGGAACTTACGGAATTCAAGGACAAGATAGTCTTCAATGGCGTAGGATTCTGCTATGAAGAAGACAGAGAAGTCCTTAAGGACATATGTATGGAAATACCAAAGGGAAAGATGGTGGCGCTCGTGGGTCAGTCCGGATCGGGTAAATCCACCCTTGTGGACATGATACCTAGATATTATGATGTATGTTCCGGCCATATAACCCTTGACGGCACGGATCTCAGGGACTTCAGAGTGAAGGACCTACGCAGCCTCATAGGAAATGTGAACCAGGAAGCCATCTTATTCAATGACACCATATTCAACAACATAGCCTTCGGAGTGGAAGATGCGACTATGGAACAGGTCGTGGCTGCTGCAAAGATTGCAAACGCCCACGATTTCATCATGGAAAAGGAAGACGGATATAACACGAACATCGGTGACCGCGGTGCGAAACTTTCCGGAGGACAGAGGCAGAGAATCAGTATCGCGCGTGCAATTCTCAAGAATCCACCTATCCTTATTCTTGACGAGGCAACATCAGCCCTTGACACTGAGTCTGAAAAGCTCGTTCAGGAGGCTCTTGACAGACTTACCGGTTCAAGAACCACAATTGCCATTGCACACAGGCTTTCAACAATCAAGAATGCCGATGAAATATGCGTGCTTCATGAAGGACGCATTGTAGAGCGTGGAAAACATGAGGAGCTTCTTGCACTCGACGGATACTATAAGAAACTCAATGACATGCAGGCTCTCTAATTTCTAAGAGCATACTGATGAAAAAATTACTGAGCATAACCATATACCTCGCATTATCAATTGCTGCATACGGACAGAAAGAAATCGTCAATGATTTCAAGCCTGTCTGCGACTCTCTTTCCGTACTGCTGCAGGAAAGGACCGGAGTCAATGGCAAGGTGGAGTTGAACTCCGTAATGAAAAGGAAAGGCAATCTGGATTTCTATTTCACCGAATCGCTCGGAGATTATCCATGGTACGGTTCCGGCCCTCAATGGCTCCGCACTACACTCAAAGGACTGCTTCCGGAAGGATACGGAAAATATAAGATAGGACAGATTTATAGCAGGGGCATTCCTGTCAAGGAACTCGTGACACCTGTCCTGAAATCTTCTGGAAAGCCGACCGAAGGCGCTCTAAAGGTTAAAGAGCCGTCAAGAGTCAACCCATTGGTAAAGGAATTCGGAGGCATGGAATTCAGCAAAGGTCTCACCGGCAGGCACATCGCCTTATGGCAGAGCCACGGAAGATATTATTCACATGGTGCTGACAGATGGGAATGGCAGAGGCCGTGTCTGTTCAGGACATGCGAAGATATGTTCACACAGGGATTCGTTCTGCCATACCTCGTTCCGATGCTTGAGAATGCCGGAGCATATGTGATGCTTCCTCGCGAAAGGGATACGCAGAAAAATGAGATAATAGCCGATAATGACCCTTCGATGGGCGGACGCGGCACTGCAAAATACGAAGAAAAGGGAGCATGGAGCAGCGCGGGAGCTGGTTTTGCGGACACGAAGCCTACATATCGCGACCTCGAGAATCCGTTTGCCGGAGGTACAGCAAGAAAGGTGGAATGCATCCCTCACGGCAAGAAAGGCATTGCAGCCTCAGTGACATGGACACCTGACATTCCGGAAAGGGGCAGATATGCAGTTTATGTTTCCTACAAGACACTACCAGGCAGCACATCTGCTGCATCATATACAGTAAAGCACCTTGGCGGAACAAGCAGATTCGTCGTGAACCAGAAGATGGGCGGCGGCACATGGATCTACCTCGGCACCTTTGAATTCACAAATGGCGAGGAAGGATATGTGCGGCTGGAAAACAGAACGCCGGAAGGATACAGGCACGTAGCAGGAAGCGTAGTGACTGCTGACGCCATCAGATTCGGAGGTGGTATAGGCAATATCGAGAGAGGCCATTATGACGACACGACATTCGCAAAGGAGGCACCATGCACTTC